>Ga0154857_1092_pt2 | contig 33050 bp, 28 predicted proteins | sample Rifle2008BG19ft_FD_105829 | JGI IMG/M metagenome (GOLD analysis project Ga0154857, IMG submission 105829) | Candidatus Atribacteria bacterium RBG_19FT_COMBO_35_14
TCCACGGTCAGAGTTCATAATAACTAAAGTATCTAACAGCTCAACATTGGCGAAATATTTGCACCAGATTCCTATAGATACCAGTGCATGTTCAGGATTTTTCGATATGTTAGCCACCCAGATAAAAATACCCTTCTTTCTTTTCTCCAATCTCGACTTGAATATCAATTTACCATCCGGGAGCGTAACCATCTTCGCCAGGCAATTTGAGCGATCAATGAGCAATTTAAGCTGAGCGCTGAAGAGACCAAAATAGGCAGGAGCCCCGATAACCAGAGCATCAGCGTTTACAAGGGCATCATATATTTTTTCCATCCCATCTTTGTAAAAGCAATAATCAGGGGCGGGAAACCTGTCACAGGCCTGACAGGGCATTATTTCCAGATCATTGAGGTAGATTTTTTCTGTTTCTGCACCGACGGACTGGGCACCTTCCAGAGCTTTGGTTACAAAGGTATCAGTGTTCATCTTTTTCCTGGGACTACTTACAATTCCCACTACTTTTAGAACCATAGTCTCCTTCGCTCCTTAATTTCCTTATTCTTCCCATTTTTTCAATAGTATGCTGGCATTTTGCCCGCCAAATCCAAATGAATTGGAAATAGTATATTGTAAACTTTGATTCCTTCCTTGAAGTGGGACATAATCCAGATCACATTCCGGATCTTGCTCTAACAGCCCTATGGTAGGAGGAATAAAACTTTCCTGCATGGCTTTAATACAGACAATGGCTTCTGCTGCCCCCGAAGCGCCAAGCATATGCCCGGTCATTGATTTGGTAGAACTTATCGGAATACCGTATGCCTTTTCGCCAAATACCGTTTTTATTGCTTCGGTTTCACTTTTATCATTATAAGGAGTGCTGGTTCCATGGGCATTGATGTAAGATATCTGTTCTTCATTAATACCTGAATCATTAATAGCCATTTTCATTGCTCTTGCCCCGCCATTTCCACCAGGTGCAGGAGTAGTAATGTGGTAAGCATCACAGGTAGTCCCATATCCCACTACCTCAGCATAAATATTTGCCCCTCTTTTTTGAGCATGCTTTAATGTTTCTAAAATCATTATACCGGCTCCTTCTCCCATTACAAACCCCGTTCTTCGGATATCAAAGGGAATGGAAGCTTGTTCCGCTTTATTGTGAGTGCACAAAGCTCCCATCGAGGTAAATCCGGCTAATGCCAGTGGAGTCATTGCTGCCTCGGAACCGCCGGCAACAATTAAATCCGCTTGATTCTGCTGTAAAATGCGATAAGCATTTCCAATGGACGATGTACCGGAAGCACAGGCAGTTATTACTGTATCACATATCCCCTTTATTCCAAATTTAATAGCAATATTTGCTGCAGCAATATTGCAAAGAGCCATAGGGATAAAAAAAGGAGATACGCGTCCCGGCCCTTTTTCGATAATTTTTCGATTTTCTTTTTCAATAGTAATAAAACCCCCTATGCCGGTGCCTAAAATAACTCCCCAATTTTCTCGGGAATCGCTCTCATTGCTTAATCCTGCATCCTCCACTGCCTCATTTGCAGCTACCAGGCCTATCTGGGTGAATTTATCCATCCTTTTTAATTCCTTAGAATCCAGAACATCAGTAGGATTGAAATTTTTGATTTCTGCAGCTATTTTCACCTTAAATTCGGAGGTATCAAATGCTTTAATAAAATCAATTCCACATTTACCTTTTTTTATATTTTTCCAGAAAGTTTTAACATTATTACCTATGGGGGTAATTGCCCCCATTCCGGTTATAACAACTCTATTTTTCAAATTCTTTACCCTCCTTGTATGGTTAGTCTTCTATTAGTGTTTGAGCTACATTGTCCAGTTTGATAAGGCAGCTCCCCAGGTTAGTCCACCGCCAAAGGCAACCATTATCACCCGATTCCCCGGGCAAAATATTTTTTTCTTATGGGCTTCATCTAAAGCAAGCGGAATACTGGCAGAAGAAGTATTTCCAAAACGGTCTAAATTAATAATAAATCTTTGTCGTTCAACCTTTAATTCTCGGGCTACATGATCAATAATGCGAATATTAGCTTGATGGGGAATAATATAATCAATATCATCTATCAAAAGATTAGACTTATTTAAAACCTGAGAAATACTTTTTATCATTATTCTGGTAGCAAATTGAAATACTTCTTTTCCGCACATGGATATATGGTTAGGTTTTCCATTATTATTTTGAACCTGCAAAAAAGGATTTTTTAAGGGAACTGCCGGAAGAGTGAGAGACTCCTGTAAATCTCCTTGAGAACCAGTATAAGTACAAATAATACCTTCCTGGTTAGAGCTCTTTAAAACTACTGCCCCGGCTCCATCTCCAAAAAGCACGCATGTATTCCGATCTGACCAATCGGTAACTTTTGATAAAACTTCTGCTCCTATTACCAGAATTGTCTTGCTCTGTTTTGATTTAATAAATTGATCGGCTATCTGTAACCCATAAACAAAACCGGTGCAACCTGCTGCTATATCAAAACTGGGAATATCCTCTAATCCTAATTCTGCCTGAACAAGATTAGCCGTTGAAGGCATAAAAAAATCGGGAGTTATGGTAGCCAATATTATCATATCGATATCTTTTTTATCTATACCAGCATTTTTGATTGCTTCTGTGGCTGCTTTTGCGGCTATTTGATAGGTCCTTTCTCCGATGGAGATTCTTCTTTCTTTTATACCTGTTCGGGAGGTAATCCACTCATCGTTAGTCTCTACCATTTTTGAAAGCTCGTCATTTTTTACAATTCTTGCGGGGACATAAGCACCGGTACCAATTATTTTTGAATAAACCATATTACCTTCCTTAAATAATTCTTTACCTGCAAAACTGAAGTTTCTAATACTTAATAAATAGCTACTATATTTATTAACTGCTATTATGAGTTATTATTAAAAGCAAGTATACATAATAATCCATTTCTTGTCAATGTTTTTAGAAATATTTTTGGGGTAAATAGAATGGTATGGAGTGAAATAATTTGCACTATATAAAAATAAAAGATACCAGAAAAAAGATATCTTCTTAAGCAGGAATTTATCAATAATCATTACCTGAAGCTTTTTCATATTCTTCTGATAAATTTTCTATAAGTTGCTTAACTGAAATAATCTTATCCACGCGATAAGCATTGCTTCCTGCAAAAGCAAATCCGTCGTCAAGTTTTCCTTGTTTGGCATTAGATAGGGCAAGGGCGATACAGTAAGGTGCTTTTTTAAAATCACAAGTCTTTAAACATTTCCAGGGACATTTAAAAGGTTTTCTAACCCCGGATGAAACCTCCTCCAGGAATTTGTTCTTTACTGCCCTTCCTGGTAATCCAACAGGACTATCAATAATCATTAAATCATCTTTTTGGCATTTCAGATAAGTCTCTTTAAATTCGATAGAAGCATCGCATTCATAAGTAGCCACAAACCTGGTAGCCATTTGTACCCCTTGAGCTCCTAACTGAATATATCTGAAAATATCTGCACCGGTATATATACCGCCTGCGGCAATTATTGGAATTTTCTTATCAAATTCATTTTCGTACGGTTTTATCACGGAAATTACTTCGGGCAATATTTTCTCTAAGGTAAAATCCAGGTTATCAATCTGCTCTTTTTTGAAACCCAGGTGCCCGCCGGCTAATGGTCCTTCAACAACGACAGCATCAGGTACGTAATGATAATTTTTTTGCCAGTATTGGAATATAATTTTTGCAGCCCGCGAAGATGATACAATGGGAACAATTTTAGTAATATTTTTTTTTAATTTATCAGGCACCAGCACTTCCAGACCTCTTAAGGGCAAACCTGCTCCAATAAATATTAAATCTGCCTTTTCCTCTACTGCAACCTTGACCATAGCATAAAAATCCGAAAGAGCAGCCATTATATTTACCCCAATAATACCCTTGGTCATCTCCTTTGCTTTTCTGATTACTTTACGTAAAGCCCTTTTGTTCGCTTCAGTAAAATTTTTACCAAAGTCAGGTTCGAGCATGCCTATCCCGGCAGTCCCGATAACTCCGATACCCCCTGCATTTGCCACAGCAGACGCTAAACCTGATAAAGAGATTCCCACAGCCATTCCGCCTTGAATAATGGGAATCTTTGCCTCTAAGTTACCTATTCTTAATTTGGGAATTTTTATGAAATTCATCTGTCTAACTCCTTTGCAGATAATGATTTAATAAAATCAATATCGCATTCCTCACCTATAACGTTCTCCTGAATATCGATAAAATATATACTAAATTAATTTACTTTTTTCTTCAATTATTTTCTTCGCTTCTGAAAAAATTTCTTCAATTATTTCTTTACAGGTTTGCTCTTTTTTCACCAGACCGGCTGACTGCCCGGCCATTATCGAACCATAATCCATATCTCCTTCTCGGGCAGATCGATAAAGCGAACCTTTTCCCAATTCTTCATATTCTTCCAAAGAGGCGTTTCTTTTTTCCAGCGCCTGGAAATCCCTGGCCAGCCTATTTTTTATTATCCGAACCGGGTGGCCGGTTGACCTTCCGGTAACTATGGTGCTGGTATCTTTGGCATCAAGTATCTTTTGCTTATAATTTTTATGAACATTACATTCATAAGCCACCAGAAATCTCGTACCTATTTGAACCCCCGAAGCTCCCAACATCCAGGCAGCTGCCAGACCGCGGCCATCGGCAATTCCCCCGGCAGCCAGAACCGGAATATTTATTGCATCTGCTACCTGGGGAATAAGGGTCATGGTGGTTAATTCTCCCACATGCCCTCCGGCTTCACCGCCTTCTGCAATCACTGCATCTGCCCCAGCTCTTTCCATTCGCATGGCCAGGGCAACCGAAGGAATTACCGGAAATACCAAAATATTATTTTCTTTCCACATTTCTACATATTTACCGGGGTTTCCTGCTCCGGTAATTACTACTTTTACTCCTTCATCAACAGCTATGCGGGCAATTTCATCAGCATTGGGATTTAAGAGCATAATATTAAGTCCGAAGGGTTTTTCAGTTAGCTTTCTTGTTTTTCGAATCTCTTCTCTAATCCATTCACCCGGAGCATAACCGGCTGCAATAACTCCAAGAGCACCAGCATTGGATACTGCCGAAGCAAGTTCGGCATCAGCTATCCAGGCCATCCCTCCCTGAATAAGCGGGTATTGTATTCCTAAAAGCTTACATATAATAGATTTAAACACTAATGCATCTCCTTATAAAGTTTCTCACGTTCTATCAATAGCTCATTTATTTATTAACTACTATTATGACCTATTATTAAAGGTAAGCATACATAAAAATTCATTTTTTGTCAATATTTTTAGAGAGACATGTTTTTAGAGAGAAAAAGTAGACTGTCTCCTTTTTCATCTATTATGCACTTAAGAATATTTTAAGATCGTTTTCTACATCGGTTATTCCGGCGATGCCGAATTTCTCTACCAGAACTTTGACCACATTGGGGGATAAAAATGCCGGTAAGGTTGGACCTAAATGAATATTCTTTATTCCCAGATAGAGCAAAGCTAATAAGACTATTACCGCTTTTTGCTCATACCAGGCTATATTGTAGGAGATAGGAAGTTTGTTTATATCATCTAAACCGAATACTTCTTTTAATTTTAGAGCAATCACTGCCAGAGAATAGGAATCATTACACTGACCAGCATCTAAGACTCTGGGGATACCCCCTATATCGCCTAATTCAAGTTTATTATATCTGTATTTAGCACATCCGGCGGTTAATATGATGGTATCTTTGGGTAAAGCCCGGGCAAATTCTGTATAATATTCACGATTTTTCATTCTGCCGTCACAACCGGCCATAACAAAGAATCTCTTTATAACCCCGGATTTTACGGCTTCGACTACCTTATCGGCCAGTCCGATTACCGTATGGTGAGCAAATCCTCCGATAATCTCTCCCTTTTCTATCTCTACCGGCGGTTTGCATTTTTTGGCATGAGCTATAATTTTGGAGAAATCTTTTTCTTTCCCTTCTTCTGCTTCCGGAATATGTTTTACTCCGGGAAATCCCACAGTACCGCTGGTGTAAACCCTGTCTTTATAAGAATCTTTAGGAGGAACAATACAGTTAGTGGTAAAGAGAACCGGTCCATTAAAGCTCTCAATCTCTTCTTTCTGTTTCCACCAGGAGTTCCCATAGTTACCTACAAAATGGGAATACTTTTTAAAGGCCGGATAATAGTTGGCAGGAAGCATCTCACCATGAGTGTACACATCTACTCCGCTCCCCTCAGTCTGTTTCAAGAGTTCTTCCATGTCCTTTAAGTCATGGCCGCTGATTAGAATTGCCGGATTCTTTCTAACTCCGATATTTACTTTGGTTATCTCCGGATTGCCATAGCTGGAAGTGTTAGCTTTGTCCAGTAAGGCCATAGCCTCTACTCCAAATTTACCACACTCTAAGACCAAACTAACCAAATCATCCGCAGAGAGGCTATCATCGGTGATAGCGGTGAAAGCTTTTTCGATGAATTCAATGATCTTTTCATTTTCATAACCCAGATTCTGGGCATGAACAGTATATGCTGCTATCCCCTTTACGCCATAAGTGATAAGCTCTCTCAGAGACCTGACATCCTCATTTTTAGTACTTAAAACTCCTGCTTCTCTGGCTTTCTCTTCAAATTCTTCTTCGGTATCAGTTTGCCAGATTGCTGCCTCGGGAACTTTATCTCCGACAGTTCCTCCGGCTTTTTCCAACATCTCTTTCGCTTCATCTTTTAATTTTAACCCTTTTCTAATCCAGACCTCAAAATCGCTTCGGTCAAAATTTACATTGGTAATAGTAGAAAACAGACTGTCTAAGAGAAATTTATCTGCTTCCTCGGAAGTTGCTCCCAGTTTCCTGAGTTTTGAACTGTAAAATGATATTCCTTTTAGCAGATAGATTAATAAATCTTGCAATCGGGCTACATCATCTGTCTTTCCGCAAACACCTCGAGCAGTACACCCGCTCCCTGCTAATGTCTCCTGGCATTGGTAACAAAACATTTTATCGGTCATATTAAGATCCTCCTTTAATTTTTATGATTATAGACCACTTTTTAAAAAGAATAGGTTAAGCCGATACCAATCATTCCTTTGGGCTTCTGTTGAGCTCCTTCAGAAACATTTGGAGCAAAGAGAGTGTCTTCTTTACCAAAATAAATTGCGGTACTAAGATTAAAGCTTAGATTATTGCTTAATTGATTACGATACCCGGGCATAACAATGATGCTCCCGTCATTCAAGCTGGAAATTACCATTAAATTAATTTGAGAAAATTCATCGATTTCATAATTTGCCATACCCAAAATTAACCCAACATTTTCCTTTAAATTATTGGTGAGATTTCCGGTAAAAAAGGGGCCCAAAATAGAGGACAGGTTATCTTTTTTCATAGATAAATATTCTAACTGAAAATATATCTTATTCCCCGCTTCAAAGAAATAACTATAATCCCCCCCGATTAGATAGGCTAAATCACCGTCACCATTATCTTTAAAATAATATCCCAGGGCTCCATATACTCCCAATGGCCCCAGATCTCCTTTTGCAGTAAAACCTATTCTCTGATTGGCCGGGATAATGGTCCCCATAGAATCTATTTCTGGTTCCCGAACATAATTCAGGGTCAAATCATATCCCTCTAACATCGTCCGTCCTCTTATCCCCCACTTCATATTTCTAAAACCATTGGGAAACGCAGCAATTGCGGTAATACTTGAATTCCAATTTATGGGGTAATAGGCTTCTATTGCATTTTGATATTTTGAACCGGTCTCTTCGTCCATTATCACTGACCCTAAAGTAAAATCAACCGGGTTAAGCATCGAGCCGAAAGACCAGGAGATCGGTTGGCGACCCAGGGTTAGATGTAATTTTTCAAATCTATGTTTAAGATAAAGTTTTTTGATTAAATAATCAAATCCTCCACTCATAGGATTGTTAAATAAATATATTTCGAATTTAGTCTGGGTATTATTAAGAGTAGGCAAGAATAATTCCAAATCCAAACTTTCCTGGGGATAAGCGAAAATATTCCCTTGATTATCGATGATACCTATCAGAGAGGCGGCGAGTTCACCACCAATATCAACCTTGGCAGAAATTGAAATTGACCCTAAGAGGAAAAAGATTATAAATAGAATGGCAATACTAAAATATTTTTTCATGATTAATTTGATTCCCTTAATTTTAAAATTCAAAACTATTTTGTGTGTTTTTTATCTTAAATTCTGCAAAGTAAATGTCCCTTCGGGAATTTCCGGGTTAAAATCTATCTGAACAATTTTGAATCCGGTGTAAGTATCTTTCCTTAGTTTGTTCTCCATAACCGAATCAACAGGAATCCATCGACCTTCAATCTCCTGCGCTTCATTTAGTTTGGTTTCTTTTAATAATTTTCCACTTTGAGCATATAATTCTTCCTGCAGACCGATAAATCTTTCCTTGTCTACCCAGCTTACCCGGCGATAATAGGAGACTTTAACGCCTTCTCTGGCTACACCTTCCAATACATAACAAGGATGGCCATCAATTTCTTCTTCACCGATAATTTTAAAATCGTATAGATCGGTTAATTTATCTGATTCCATTATATCTTGATAGGAAAAATCACTCCCCATCATCCCCTGATTGAGCATATGACCAGATATTTTAATGATTTCTTCTGCATCAGGGAAGAACATCCATAAATCATTCTCCCTTTTAAGAAATTTTGTTCCCCTATCTTGCGGATTGGTAAACTCTATAAGAGCATTTCTTTTATCGCTCAAAATAAGCATAGTTTTAGTTATTTTACGACCTCCACTTACAATTATCATTTCTGCCTCTGCTTTAATTGAGATAATGTATTCATTATCATCTCTCTTATTAATAATTTCTTCGGCGGTCATTTCTAAAGCAGGTGCTATAATTATACTTGAAAATAAAATCGACATGATTATTCCTATCAGTAAAAACCCTTTAACTTTTCGCATTATTAATTCTCCTTTCAATTTTTCACCCCCACCTTAATCCTCCCCCCTCAAGGGGGAGGAAAGAAGGTCTGCCCCTCCTACTAACGACTATTCACTATTCACTAACGACCATTTTCCTGCACGCTATACGCTAAATTTGCCGTAAGGCTTCGGTTGGTTCAAGCTTGGCGGCCTTCCTCGCCGGGATAATACAGGCAATCGTGACCACAAACACCCCTAATACAAAGCAAAAAACAAGATTCTCCAAACTAAAGACGGTATAAAAAATTGGTTCAAACATTAAATCTGCGCTCATCCCCTCCATCGCTGCACTATAATCAAGGCCGATAACAGAAACGACTTTGGTTAGTACTCCACCCAATACAGCTCCAATAGCACTACCAATTACGCCAATAATTGCCCCTTCCATGGTAAAGAGATATAATATTTCTCGGCTGCTTAAACCCAGAGCACTCATCATCCCAATCTCACGGGTACGTTCATTGACAATCATAATCAGTGTATTCACCAATACAAAACAGGCTAATAGAATGATAAAAATATAGACAAAGTTATATATTTTAGTAGCAATATCAAATAGCCCAATGAGTTCATAATCCTTATTCCAAACCTGCAAGATATATTTTCCGGATTCATCTTCCTGGGAAAATAACTCATTAAGTCCGGGTAAAATCGAAGCTGCTTTATATTGATTTGAAGTAATCAAAAGTAGTTCTGTTACCTCGCCAGGCATCTCCAAAATCCTCTGGGCTTGATCCAAAGGAAGATAAAAAATAGTATCATCCAGTATTTGTAATGCGCTTTGAAGTTTCCCGACAATCTGGAAAGTAGAACCTTTAAAAGAGCCAAAAGGAGTTGTATATAAAATGGTGACTTTATCTCCTACTTCACGGTCTATTTTTTCCAGCAGCCCGGCCCCTATAACGACTTCCCTACTACCCGGCTCAACCATTCTTCCCTCGATTATTTTTTCATCTATCCTGGTAAAGGCTATTTCTTCAGCAGGGTCAATTCCCCAGCCCATCATTCCTACTAATTCATCATCCCTACTGACCACAGCACCAAATTTAAGCCGCGGAATAACCTGTTTGACTCCTTCCACTGACTTTAACTTTTCAATCATCTCTGAGTAGCCTTTGCCATTAAACCCATCCAGAGAATAATTTAAAGACAAAAGACGTTCTTTTAGTTTATATTCCTCATCGATAATCCGTATGTGACCGGCTTTATAATGGATATGATTTTCAAAAGTAGATTCTATCATTCCGCTGATTAACCCCCGGGCAAAGACCACCGCAATAATAGCAACCGCAATAGCAATAGCAGAAATCGAGGTTCTAATCCTGGATCTCGATAGATTTTTCTTGGCTAAATTCCATAAAAATTTCATTTTTTACCTCCTTACCTGTGCGTGTCTGCACGCAGACGGCTTATCGATGGTAGATTGCTTTTACCGGATCTTTATGTGCTGCCCAATATGCCGGTAATATACTGGATAACAGTGCAACCATGATGCTTAAAATAAATAAGAAACTGAAGGCAGGATAATTCCAGGTTCCATAAATTTTATCAATGGGAAGACCAAATTCAGATATATCTACACCCATGGCGCTGTAATCAACAAAACCATATTTCGCCATTAAACCTACTCCGGTAAATCCAATCAAACATCCGGCTAATCCACCCAGGATACCTATGCCGGTTGCCTCTACCATAAAGACAAAAACAATCTCCCACTCTCTCATTCCCAAAGCTTTCATCATACCGATTTCTGCCGTTCTCTCCAGTGCAGACAGGATAACATTATTAACAATTCCTATCATGCCAATAAGAAGAACGACTGACAGGATAGTCCCTGCTCCACCCTTCTTGGCAGTACTAAAAGCGATGACTGATTCAGCGGATTCTCTCCAGGAATACGCTTTCAAATCCAGGTCTTTATTTTTAAAACTGTCCATCAATACTTTAGCGATTTTATCCTCATCTCCGGAAGCGGTTTTCAAAGCAAGCAGACTAACCCCATCACCTACGTTTAATCCCTGCTGGGCAATATCTAAAGGAACAAAAACAACCCCGTTATTAATCATCGGATTGGGCGCATTTAACAGACCTGAAATTTCCACATCGATGGTATTAAAGGTATCTTCTTTTGTCCTGACCAGAAGAGTAATATAATCATTAACTTTTAAATCCATCAACTCAGCTAATTTTACCCCTATGACTGCTTTTGATTCACCCGTGGAAAACATCGAACCTTCAATGATATAATTTTGAGTAGCAAAAACTTCATTGTATTGTTCGGAAGAGATGCCCAAACCCAGGACCGATACTTCATCAATCCCATTATTAAGGTTAGCCTTAAATCTTAGCTCAGGAGATACTCCCAATACGCCATCCAGGTTTTTTATACTGTCTACTATATCCTGGTTTATATAAATTAAATTTTCTAAAGGCAGCTTTTCTCTGTCTTTCCAGTATTCAGGATGAACTACCTGAATATTCCCGGTATCGTAATTCTTTATATTGCTAAAAGACATTTCTTCTATACCACCCATAACAGAATCCATGAATAAATAACCGAAAAATGCAAAGGCAATCACCAGAATCGTAATGACATTTCTCCTTTTTTGACGGGTTAAATTTTTCAAACCGAGTTTGAAACTAAACACCTTTTACCCCCTCCTTTCATCAGCAGAAATCATACCATCCTTAAGATTAATATATCTATGAGCATATTCCATTACCATCGGGTCGTGGGTAGAAAAGATAAAAGTAGTGCCTAATTCTTTATTCATCTTCACCATTATTTTTACTACATCGGCAGCATTTTTAGAATCCAGATTAGCAGTTGGTTCATCTGCTAAAACAAGCTTGGGTTCCTTGACTAAAGCACGGGCAATGGCTACCCTCTGGCTCTCTCCGCCGGAAAGTTCATTGGGCCTTCGATTCTCCAATCCCTTAAGCCCCACTTCTTCTAATATTTTTAATACTCTTTCTTTTACTTTCAATTCTGAAGTATGGTCAATCAGTCGGATAGCAAATTCTACATTTTCATAAGCAGTTAATACCGGAATCAAATTATAACTTTGGAAGACAAATCCGATATTGAATCTTCTGGTCATGGCAAGGGCTTTCCTGGAAAGATCGCTTACCTTATTTCCGTTTAAACGAATTTCCCCCTCTGTAGGTGTGTCTAAACAACCTATCATGTTTAGAAGCGTGGTTTTTCCTGAACCGGACGGACCGAAAATGGTTGAAAATTCACCTTGTTCTACTATTAAGTCTACCCCTCGCAAAGCAGGTACTTTTATTTTCCCCTGTTGATAAATTTTTTTGACTCCTTTTAGTTCGAGTAAAGACATTTAATTTTCCTCCTTGACTAAATTCGAATGAATTAATGATTGTTTTTAATGTTTTGATTATTTACCAAGTAAATATATTTAATTAATTCTTTTTGATTATTTTATACTATATTTCAATTTTTTTCACCTATCGATGATAAAGTGCTTTTACCGGGTCTTTATGGGCTGCCCAGTAGGCAGGAGCTATACTGGAAAATAACGCAATAATTATTCCAAAAAAGAAGATGAAAATAAAAGAAGATAAATTCCAGACCCCATAAATTTTATCTAAAATCGGGATTCCATATAGAGACATATCTCCACCTATATAACTTAAGTCATATCCATATTTAACCATCCATCCTACTCCTGCAGCCCCTAATAAGCAACCGGCCAATCCGCCGATGATTCCTACACCGCATGCCTCTATCATAAATACCAGAACAATCTCCCATTCTCTCATCCCTAAAGCTTTCATCATACCAATCTCTCTGGTCCTCTCCAGGGCAGACAGGATAACATTATTAATAATTCCTATCATACCGATCACTAAAATTACTGTTAAAACAACGGCGGTTTCAGCATCTTGAGCAGCACTGTAAGCGATAACCGTCTCTGCAGATTCTCGCCAGGAGTAAGCTTTGATATTTATGTTTTTTTTCTGAAAATTTTGATTAATATCATCTATAATAGGGGTGATTTCTTTTTCCTTATTTGTTCTAATAGTAATCATGCTAACGCCATTTTCCACATTCAGTGCCTGCTGGGCAATATCCAAAGGAACAAAAACAATGCCATTATTAATCATTGGATGGGGGGTATTCACCAATCCCCCAATTTCTAAATCAATGGTATTAAAAGTCTCTTCTTTGGTCCTGATTAAAAGGGTAATATAATCACCGATTTTCAAATCCATCAATTCAGCCAATCCCTTCCCTATCACCGCTTTGGATTCTCCCGGAGAGAAAATTGAACCGGCAACCAGATACTGCTGAGTGGTATAGACTTCATTGTATTTCTCCGGAAGGATACCCAAACCGATGACTGCTATTTCATCAATACCATTATTAAGATTTGCAATAAATCGAAGTTCGGGAGATGTTGCCAATAAACCATCAATATTTTTTATGCTCTCTTCTATATCCTGATTTAAATAGATTAAGTTTTCCAGAGGCAGCTCTTCTCTTTCTTCCCAATATTGAGGATAGGCAACCTGTATATTTCCGGTCTCAAAATTTATTATATTGTTAAAGGACAATTGTTCCATACCGCCCATAACGGAATCTAAAAATAAATAAATAAAAAAAGCAAAAGCAATCACTAAAATGGTGATGCTATTCCTTCTTTTCTGGCGGGTTAAATTTTTCAAACCAAGTTTGATACTAAACATCTTCTGCTCCTACAATTGCAGTAATATGTGTAATAGGTAATAAGTAGTAAACGGATACGATAAAAATTAAAAACCAGAAAGTAGAACTAAGAAATTAATTAGTAGTAATAAGTTTCAGTTTACCAAATACTGCACTTGCTTTAATTTCTAAATATCCTTGATTAGTACTAATATCGCCTATTCTATAGTTTTGGGAACTAAATATCACGGATGATCTATCCGGTAATTCTAATTCACCAAAGGCAGAACTCGCCTTGATCAATGTTGGGACATCAGGATTAAGAATAACTTTTCCCTCTGCGAAGATGGTATTAACCTCTATTTTCTTTACCTCATTTTCTATTTTTACTTTTGATAGATCGACTATGCCCGAAGCGAATACAATATTATATTCATCTTGAACCTCTGAAACCTTGATGACCCCTTCTCTAAAGACAATGTTTCTACTATCTTGAAAACTAAAACCGTTAAAAAGGATAAATACTCCGAACAAGACAATAAGAATTCCTATGGTTAATTTAAATATATTGATATTGAAATTAAAAATACTATTCAGAAGTAAAATTATACCTACTGTTAAAAATATAATTCCCATAAAAACTCCGCCAAATAATCTCATTATTTATCTCCTTTAAATATTCTATTTATTTTGTAAAGCTGCAATGACAGCCGGAAGAAATGCCGGAAGGTCTTGAGGTGTTCTGGAAGTAATTAAATTATTATCTACTACGACTTCTTTATCCAGATAAATCGCTCCGGCATTGATTAGGTCATCCTTGATAGAGTTAAAACCTGCTGTTTTTTTGCCCTTCATAATATTCGCCGAGATAAGGACCCAGGGGCCATGGCAGATAGAAGCTACTACGCCGCCTTTTTCAAAAATTTCCCGAACCAGGTCAAGGATTTTCGGATAACGGCGCAATCGGTCAGGAGCATAACCTCCGGGGATTACGATTCCCTGAAAATCATCTGCCTTCGCCTCTGCTGCAGATAAATCAGCACCAGCAGGATATCCATGTTTACTTTTGTAAACTTTGGCTTCCGGTCCAATGAGCTTTACTTCGGCACCTTCTTCTAATAATCTATAATATGGATACCACAATTCTAAATCTTCGTATAAATCTTCAACTAAAATGGCAATTTTCTTTCCTTTTAATTTCATGCAAATATCCTCCTTCTAAAATTATTTTCTAATAATTTACCCATGGATTTTTATGTTCACCAATTAGATAGAAAAAATACTTCTACTCAATTCAATAAATTCTTCAAATTTTTTATAAATCTTTTTTCGTGCTTATCTAAAATAATATATTAATATTATGATAATAGTCAAGGGATAGAAGGGAAGTGATTTTCGATTCGTAGCAGGTTTACCGTTTTCTTTAAACAATATATAACTTAACACCAATATTTTTAATAATTTCTTCACACTCTTTGGAAATTCCTGAATCAGTGATAACAATATCAAAATCGGTAAGGTCGGCAAAGTACGAAATCTTTATTTTCCCAAATTTTGAAGAATCTACTAATAATATTTTAGTATCCGAAGATTCAATAACTGCTTTCTTGGTTTCCTTCTCGTAATCAGTTGCACAGGTAACTCCTAATTTTTCAGAAACGCCGGCAGCTGAAATAAAGGCTTTATTGGCTCTTATCTTCTTTATCATATCAATCCCCTCTGGTCTCTCAAACATGAGAGTATCATCATGAAAATAACCTCCGGGGAATATTAGTTTCCAATGCTTATTTTCATAAACATTAAACAAAATATTTAGAGTATAACATATAACAGTTAGGGGCATATTTTCCGGAATAAATTTAGGTAGATTTTCGGTAGTAGAACCGGTATCTATAATAATCACATCATTAGGACTGACTAAAGAAGCTGCTTTTCGAGAAATCTTAATCTTCTCTTCTAACATCAAGGATTCGGCAGTTTGAATTAAATACTTTTCTTTATCTGTATCAATCGGGGGATTCCTCTTTAAAACAGCTCCTCCAGGAATAAGGGTAACAATATTCTCATTTGAGAGTCCCCCAAGATCTCTTCTGATAGTCATCTCTGAAACTTTTAGTCTTTTTGATAATTCTTTAATATTAACAAAACCATTATTAGATAAATTATTTATTATAAAATCAGCTCGATAATTGCTTCTCGCCATAATTTGCCTTTTATTTATATAATTAAAATTACTTATTTTCTATTTTTTAAAGCTAAAATATATCCCTATTTTTTTCATATAAATTGAGATAATTCTTATAAATTGTATTATAACATATTGGGAGGAAAGATATGTAAATTATTTTTCTTAAAGAAGTCATATTGGTTATAACTTCAGTAAACGAGTTGTATATTAGTGATCTATAAGCAGTACAAATCGTTGAATTAATAATCCCACACTTGCCTGTATAGTATTATATATTAAGAGGAAATCAATAAATCCTATTTAATGATCTTTACCCTTCTCCTATCTATCGTGGATACGCCCATAACTATAGCAATTAAGCCGAAAATTACCATCTGAATACTGCGACCGAATCCAAGCATTAGCAATCCAGCTTGAATCCAGGTAATGATAATCACCCCAAGCAAGGTTCTTTGGGGACCTCCAACGCCTCCCGTGAGTGCTGTGCCACCCGCGACCACGCTCGCAAAAAGGGGTATCATCATATCTGCGCCCATCTCTATAGAACCTCCCCCAAACTGTGCCATGTATAAAATTCCTGCCAGCCCGGCAAAAAATCCACTGAGCATGAAAACGTAAATTCTATTAGTTTCCACGTTGATTCCCGAAAGCATAGCACCTATCGGGTTTCCTCCAATCGCATAAATACGCCTTCCAAATGGTGTCCATATAGCGATGAAAGTGCATAATATCCAGACACCTATTGCCCAATAGAATATCGATGGTATACCCGTTATAAAGGTTACTGAAAGAGCCCTGAAGGCCCTGTTACTCATGATGTGAAGGAAGCCTTTCGAGAGATACAGAGCTATTCCCTCAACCACAACTGAAACACCGAGTGTTGCCATGAAAGAAGGAACTTTTAATTTTGCAAATAATAGTCCGTTAATAAAACCGAACCCTATACATATCGATAAAGCTAATGGAATTACCCAAAGACCGAGCTTGTCGATATATAAAACACATATTAGCGCGGCAAGCTTCAGCAAGCTTAACACTGAGAAATCAAAAGATCCCATCATGATAACGAAAGTCAATCCGCAGGCAGCGATTAGGAAGTATGACATTGCATAGACCAAAGTTATAATCCCCTGATATCTGAGGAATACAGGGTTTATCAGTTGGAATACACCTATAATCACTATCGCAGCAACTATTGGACCGATAGTATTCATATTTTTTCGAAACCATTCTGGAAGCGGTTTGACTATCATCTTTTTACCCCTTTCATGTAATCATTACTCCCTTTGACCCCCTGGAACTTGCTACAATAGATGCAATTAACAGTAGCCCGGTAATGAGTTGTATCATTGTGGGATCTATAAATGAAAGGGTCAATCCGCGAAAAAGCACAGTAAAGGTCAACGCACCGAGTATCGTTTTTTGGGGGCCACCGCTTCCGCCTGTAAGCGGCGTTCCACCCAAGACTATTGCCACAAGCGGCCAAACCATGGTGTTTAGATTCAGCACAACTGGCACCGAACCGCCTTGATTTTGGAAATAGATTACCGATCCTATACCCGTAAATAGCCCGCTTATCGTAAAAGCCAGGATCTTGTACTTATCGACATTTATTCCGGCCAATCGAGCTCCTTCTTCATTTGACCCAATAGCGTATAGATATATGCCTATCTTAGTGTATTTCATAATGAATACCGCAGCGATTATTATTGGGATAGTCCATAGAAAAGCCGTGGGAATGTAAGGTATCAACCGCATAGTTATAAACTCGTATCCGCGAACCGATCTGGAGATTCCCCCTGAGATTGTACCGGTTAATCCAGAGTATATTACTAACACACTTAAAGTTAGTATGAAAGAGGGTATTTTCGCTTTGACTTGTATGACGCCAACAATGAACCCTGTCGCTAATCCCAATAGTGGGATGACGAGAATTGAGAACATCCCTAATGTTGGCATGAGAAGCCACACCAGGATGCCTCCCAGCATCCAAATTCCAACATAAGATAAGTCTAATGAACCGGTCACCACCACAATTGAGGGACCAAGTGCAAATAACATGAGAGACACAAACTGCCTTAGAATTGTTGATAAATTTAGGGGAGTTAGAAATTTTTCCGGGTATAAACTTGAGAATATCACGATCAGAGCAAATAAGAATAGAGTAACGGGGTAAATCTTTATCGTTTGAATTATGATTGAAGGTATCAGCTTCTTTTTGTTTGGGATCTTCACTTTTCCAGCTCCTGCTTAAACTTTTCACCACTAATAACTTTTTGAATTTTGCCATGTTTTATAAACATTATCTTGTCACATAGTATAGAATATTCTTTAGGATCGTCGCTAATAAGGATCATTGAGATGCCTCTCTTCTTTATCTCCAAAGTATTTTCGTAGATGTCTTTTCTGGCTCCCACATCTATTCCGATCGTGGGGTCTTCTAGTAAAAGTATATCGGGGCTTCTTTCAAACCATTTCCCCACAGAAACTTTCTGCTTACTACCACCGCTTAGAGAGTAGCAATCCGTGTTAACACCTGGAGTCTTTATTCTCAACCTCTGCACAATCTTTTCCGCCATCTGTTTCTCAGCATTAAAATTTATCACCGGGATGAACTTTCGCAATATTTTCTTAATATTTACTATGGAGATGTTCTTGGTAATTGGCCAGTTGAGGAATAGCTCTTTCCCGGTTTCACCCGAAAAATATCCAATACCCCTTGCTATCCTAACGTGGGGAGGTTCTTTGGTTTTGGCTTCCTGTCCTTTAATTATTAGGGTTCCGTTCTTAAAACTTATAAGACCGGCAATTGTATTTATTATTTCGCTTTTACCTGATCCCGCTGGACCAAAGATTCCTATGCACTCACCCTTGTGAAGTTCGAATGAGATATCATAATAACATCCATTTTTAGTCAAATTCTTGACGGCTAAAACTACTTCCTCGTTTGCCACTCTTTTAATTTCGGGTTTGTAAGTACGTTCCAAGGATTCTTTACCGACTATCGCCCTAAAAAAATCTTCCTCTGTTATCTTCTCCTTGGACAAGTCATAGTGGGCAATCATCTTGCCATCTCGCAACACGTGTACCCTGTCCGTGAATTCCATTACTTCAGGTATGATGTGAGACACGAAGACGAACGAAGCATTTTTCTTCATGTTTAATATATCGCTGAATAACTCCCGACGTTCCTCGATGGTTAACGGCGCGGTTGGTTCGTCGAGTATGATGACTGATGTAATATTATTATCTTCGTGTTCCAATCTTACACTTAAAATCGCTTTCGCTATTTCAATCATCTTCTGGGTGGAAAGGGGTAGTTCATACATAAAGTTCTCAATATTGCATTTTACATGAAACTCCTCTAATACCTCCCTAGCATATTTTTTCATTTTATCTATATCTAATCTCGAGTATTTTATGTACTTATCCTCATGTCCCAGGAACAGGAATTGATATACCTTTAAACAGGGTATAACTCCTTTTTCCTGGTAAACTATTGAGATACCTCTTTTTGCTGCTTCTTTTGGATTTTTGGGGAATGGTACTTTTCTTCCCCTATAATACCATTCCCCATTATCTGGAGGATAAACGCCTACCAGAATCTTCATTAGCGTAGATTTCCCGGCACCGTTTTCCCCTACCACGCCTATTATTTCATTTTTACCAATCGCTATACTAACGTTATCCAGGGCATGCACAACTCCATTGAAGGTTTTGGAAACACCCTTTATCTCAACTATTGGATTATCTATTACCATCACCAAATAATTCATCCTTTCTAACGTTAATAATCACTACCAATTACAAAAAGATTAATTATAACGATTTGGTCTTTATTCCCAGTTAGGCTCTAACTTTAGCTCTGCTGGGAACTGTTTTGCATATTCTTCGGCTTCAGCCCAGGTATCAGCCCAGCTGGTATCGAGGAAGTACTTAAAGAGAACAGTAACGTGCTTCCTAAGTGCATCAATGCTTCCGAACTTCTTTGTCATTGCTGGGAAGTAGTAATCATTCTGGCCTAGTGTGAGATCCCCGCCTGCGTGCTTGTCAAATGTTAGGCCGAGCTCTTTGCACTTTGATATGGATGCAAGCCTGAAGTCGAATGGATATTCTGGCGGTTTCGCTTTCATTTGCTTTAATATCTTATTCATATTTTCCTCGGTTGGACCTATCTTGAAGCTCGGATTATTTATTACCCCAGAAGCTTTAGCCAGCTGCTCGATTTCGCCTGGATAACCATAACAATCTATCCTGCCTGCTTGAATCATCTCATCAGGAAGCGGATACCATGCCCCAACGCACATGTCGTATGCCATAGGAACCAGTCTTCCTCCAAAGTAGGGTACAGCAAATCCAGCGCTAACTATAAAGTTTTTATCAAGTATTGCTTGTGCGGTGGTCAATTCCATATCTCTGGAAGCTGTGAAAGGTCCTATTTTTAGACCGCGGTCTTCGAGTGCAGCCAAAGCACCCATGGTCTGCGAGTCGTTAGCTCCCCAAAGACCTTCATAATCAGTTCGCATTGCCAGTGATGCCTCGCCAGCTTTTCGTCCTCCCTCATAATTCCATTCACCATACTGATGACCTAATATCTGCATCTCCGGATATTCCTTCCAAGCCTGGAAGACTCCTAAGTTTATGTAAACTGTGGAGACAGTGGCAGCCACCTTACTCGCTTGATGGACCAGTACCTTGGTCTTTCCATTCTGCCTCATCTTCTCGAACAGCAGCATTAAGGGAAGATAAGTCTGCTCGTCAGATAGAGGTGTGTTATCTACTACCCATCTTGGTCCTAAATCTCCTGGAAACATATCCCCCGTATACCCGAAGTGCGTTAGCATGAACACGTTGTTCTCGTTGCAGATTCTCGCCAACTCTGGCACAACAGCAGCGGAGGGGCAATTCATGATTATTGCCTTTGCACCAGCAGCTATCATACTCTCCGTTGTGGTAATCCACTCTTCATCGCTGGAGGCTAATGCACCGATAAATCTTAGACCAAGCTGCTTACAAGCTTGCTCATCAGCCTGGTAGACCATCATCGCGTATTCTTGTGATAGATGAAAAGTGATATGGCCTATTAGAAACTTCTCTCCAGGCTCAGCGTTCTTGTATTTCTGTGCTAATTCCAACCTCTCTTTTTCCTGAGCTGCTACTTCATATGTAAAACCTGTTAGAACAAACATTGCAACCATTGATATAATAAGCAACCATAAAAATACTTTTTTCATTATCTTAATCCTCCTTTAATTAAATATATTTAAATTATTGAAAGAAACAATGAAATAATTTATTAAATAACTTATTCACCTCCCTTCAGGCAAGATTCATATCCATCCCATCTCGTTGAGAAGTTTCCAAGTTCCTGCCTCCGAACGTTCACGATCGATCTGTCCGAAGCGGTCGCTCATCTCCTATCTGCTGATCCATAATACGCCCTTGCCGAGAACCGTGTTTCACTAGACCATTGAGTATCCGCCATCCACGATCAGAGTCTGCCCGGTACAATATTTGGAATCATCGGAAGCGAAATATAGAACAGCACCGAGAAGCTCATCCGTCATACCGAGCCGTCCCATAGGAATACTCTGGGTTACCTGCCTTGTCCAATTAGGATCTGCCATTGCCAGTTTTGCCATTCCTGTATCCGTAGTACCCGGAAGAAGCGCATTCACTTGCACGTTCCACTTGCACAATTCCAGGGCAAAGACCCTGGTAATAGGCAGTATGGCCCCTTTGCATGAACTGTATGCACATAGTCCAGCCTGGGCACCGATCGCTGCGATGGAAGAGATATTAATGATTTTGCCGCTTTTCTGTTTTTTCATCACTTTAGCGGCAGCTTGACAGCAAAAGAAAAGTCCTTTTACGTTCACCGCAAACATTTTGTCCCACATTTCCCCAGTGGTATCTTCCACCGGTGCAGTAAACAAAATACCCGCGTTGTTCACTATGATATCCAGACGGTCGAATTCTTTGATTGCTTTCTGAACCATCGCCTCGGTGTCTGCTTTTCTGCTCACGTCCGTCTTAACGAATAAGGCCTTTCCTCCCGAGTTCCTTATTTGCCCCTCTACCTTATGCCCCGAAAGTTCATCCACATCCGCGATAACAACGCTAGCCCCTTCCCGAGCCATTCCAATTGAGTAGGCTTCCCCAAGGCCCTGTGCTCCACCAGTCACGATTGCTACCTTATTTTCCAATCTCACGGTCTTCTCCCTCCTTTTTTCTTTCATTCTTCTTAATGTGTATTCTTTAACAATATATCTTAATTTTTTAACATAATACTATATTTAATACTTCTTTGTCAAATATCTTTTGTGCGTTTTTGGTGTCAAAAACTTATCGAAACTTTTCTTGCCTTAGTACACCAGGTTCTCGCCGAGCAATCTCTTTAGGCCACCAGCTATTCCATTCATTATTTACGATCTTCTGTCCTACCTTGGCCAGACTGAGAGCTCCTTTTTTATTCCATCACATTCCTTTCTTTTTGAACTCCATTTTTAGGTTTCCTTCCCTCTAAAACATCAATTAAATTTTGTGCAGCTTGAATGCTCATATTATCTATAGCTTCTTCTGTATAGGCAGCAATATGGGGAGTCAGTATTACATTATCCAATTCCTTTAAGGAAGATTCTACTGGTGGTTCGTTACTATAGACATCTAAAGCTGCTCCTCTTAATTTATTATTCCTTAGAGCATTATAAAGGGCTTCCTCATCTACTATTCCACCACGTGAAGTGTTAATCAAAAATGCACTTTCTTTAATCTTTTCTAATTCTTCATAGCTAATCATACCACGGGTAGCATCATTTAAGGGAATATGAATGGTAATATAATCTGATCTCTGAAGAAGTTCTTCCAAGTTAACATACTTGATGTTATAACTTTGTGCAAATTTTTCGTCTTTTACTAGATCATAAACTAAAATATTCATTTTAAAACCCTGGGCACGTTTAACCACCTGCCGACCTATCTTTCCGAGTCCGATAATCCCGAGAGTTTTCTCCCAGACTGACTTTCCGGTAATCTTTTCCCACTTGCCACTTTTTGTTTTCCGATCAGCTTCAGGAATTCTTCGGGCTAAACTTAATATAAAACCAAAAGTTAAATCTGCTACAGCATCAACATTAGCTGTAGGAGTATTCGTTATTACAATTTTCTTATTTGTTGCCATATTTATATCAATATTGTCTAAACCTATTCCATACTTGGATATTACTTTTAATGCATTTGCTTTTTCAATTATTTCAGCACTTAGTTCATCTATTCCAATTATAATCCCATCTACATCTTTTATAAGTTTTAACATCTCCTCTTTTTTATAAGGCCTGCCAGTATTATTTCTTTTTATTTCATAACCTCTCTCTGTAAGCATTTTTAAGGGCTTATCTGAGAACGAAGCAAAAGAGCGGGGAGTAATTAATATTTTCATATAAACAAACCTCCTTTTTTCTAAATCCCAAATAAACTGATAACAAAATACCATTAAATAAAAGTTATAATACTAATTAATCCTATAGACTATCCGCCGGAAATCATAGGCAAAATTATTAGTTCATCGCCATCCTTAAGAATGGTATTCTCTTTCTTCAGCTGATTAATTGACCGGTTATTAACCATAACTATTCCTGTAGACACAACTTTCTTATATTCTATCTGATATTTATTATTAAGGACTTTAAATACATCTTGCACATTTACTTCCTCATTCTTAAAAAATAATTCTTCTTTGGAATGTCCGCTAATCTTTTTAAAATTCAAAAAATATTTTACTTTAATCTTCAAAATGATTCACCTTTTCAAATTAAATCATCTAAACTTAATTCCTGCAGCCTTTCTTTGGTCGGCTTGCCATCCCTATCCCAGCCTCGAACTTCGTAATATTCATCAAGCATGGTATTATAAATCTCATCACTGACCACATGCCCCTTTGCTTGACCTTCCGGCATTTTCTCTGTTCTTAATCTTTCCGGAATCATATCATCTTTCCTAAATCTACCTTCCCTGTTGATAATTAATCTTTCTAAATTATATACTCTTTCACCAATAGTCATAAGTTCTGGAGTAAAATTATAACCGGTTAAATATTCTAAAACTTTGCCTTGAGGTTTATCAGTAAAACCATATCCGCTTCTAACTACGGTACAAATACCCAGTGAATCTATATAGCCTCGAATATCCTGAATAGATTTTATTAATTTCCCCTTTCCTTCAACAGCAAAACGATCATATTCACCTAACAAAAGTTCTTCTCGAATACTCCAACCCCCAACGTTATGACAAGCACCGCGGCTTGAAGTTCCGTAAGTCAATGCGTTACCATAGAAACCTCTTGGATCATAAGCTGCCAAGGGTAATCCTTTTACATGCATCATATATTTTTGCATTTCCGGCATTTTCTCGGCGATACCTAACATGCCTTCTGCTAATAAATTCCCAATATCTTCTCTTTTCGCTATTTTCTCAATCATATTTACCATTGCCACCCCATTGCCAAACTTAAGCTCAAGACCACCAGTATCTTTCTTGGTAATATACCCTCTTTCAAATAACTCCATCGCAAAACCAATAATAACACCAACAGACATAGTATCTATGCCCAACTCGTCGCAAATCTCATTTGCTTTAATAATAGCTGCAAAATCACTAACCCCACAAACGGCTCCCAAAGTACCTATGGATTCATATTCTGGATCTGATTTTGCTCCTTTAAAAATACCTTCTCTAACTTCACATAACTGTGAACAAGCTACCGGACAATGAAAACAAGCCTGATTTTTTATAAAGAAATTTTTTTTCATATATTCCGCAGTGATAGTGTTAATCCCCTCAAATACTCCGGTTTGAAAATTACGGGTCGGATAACAACCAAGTTCATTCATAATAGCAGTATATTGAGCAGTACCATATTCAGTATGACTGGCTTTGCTTTTACGTACATAAGAAATAGCCTCTTTTACAACTTCTTTAAATTTATTCGGTTCACTTACTGCTATTTCACCAGTTCCTTTTACCGCTATAGCTTTTAAATTTTTTGAAGCCATAACCGCTCCGGCGCCACCTCGCCCCATACTTCTTTCACCAATTTGAATACAGGATAATCTAACTCTATTCTCAGCTGCCGGGCCACAGGAAAAAACCTGATCTTCTCTTCCTACTTTCTCTTTCAGTTTTTTATTAACTTCTTTAGTAGTTTTTCCCCAAAGATTCTCCCCTTTTTCAATTTTAATTTGGTTATCCTCGATTAAAATATAAACAGGTTTCGTCGCTTTTCCTTCAATAATAAGTCCATCATATCCACTTTTCTTCAGATGCGGTCCAAAAAATCCTCCCCCATTTGAACATAAATATTGCCGGGTTTCAGGAGATTTAGTAGCTACTCCCATTTTGGTAGTCGCCGGTCCTGATGTCCCAGTTAAAGGACCAGTAAATAAAATTAATTTATTATCAGGTGAAAATGGCTCAATATGATTAGCTATTTCATCATAATAAAATCTTGCTGCCAAACCGCGTCCACCTAAAAACTTTCTCTGCCACTCAGGATTAATTTTTTCCTCTTCTATTTTTTTATTGGTCAGATTTATTCTCAAATACTTTTCTTGATAACCTCCGGAAAACACTTTCTTAACCTCCTTAAAGTACAAATCGTCTCCTTCGCCACTGATCAAAAACAACAACACTAATAATGATTAAACCCAGAATAACTCGCTGCCAGAAAGCAGAGACATTGAGTAAGTTCAAACCGTTACCCAGTATGCCCATTATAAATGCGCCAATGAGTGAACCGACAACACCACCTTCACCACCAAAGAGATTTGTTCCACCAATGACTACAGCAGCAATGCTCTGCAATTCCGCTCCATCTGCCATTAAAGCATTGGCTGAATTTAGACGGCCGGTTAGGACAATGCCTGCAACTCCAGCCAGTAGTCCCATAATAGTATAAGTGATGATTTTGGTACGCACAAAGTTTATACCTGAAATTCTAGCAGCTTCCCGGTTGCCTCCTACAGCATAAATAGCCCTGCCTAACGTAGTACGAGTCATAATCATCCAACCCAGAATAGTTATAGCTACAGTAATTAGAGCTGGAACCGGAACACCTAAAATGTCACCGCTACCCAGCCAGATTAGTCCTGCGGGTAAATATCCTACAAGTTTAAGGGCAGTGAAGTGTGAGGGAACCGGCAGGCCTTGCGTCAAAATCAGAGCTAAACCTCTTGCTGTAGTCATCATAGCCAGCGTAGCAACAAAATCAGGTATCCTTCCTTTGGTAATGATGACACCGGTTATAAACCCCGTAAGTGCCCCTGTCCCCAGGCCCAAAAGTATACCAACTGCCATATTGAGTCCCCAGTATGACACTGCTACCGCAGACATTGAAGCTGAGAGAGCAAGGACAGCGCCAACAGATAAATCTATACCTGCACCAATAATAACCATTGTCTGACCTATAGCAAGGATGGCGTTGATGGAAGATTGTCTGGTTATATTTAAAAAATTACTCATGGCAAAAAAATGAGGTGTAGCAAAAGCAAGATATATAATCAGGAAAAGCATTGCTACAACTGGACCCCCTTTTAGCAAAATTTTCCTGATTACTCCACCCCCCATATAGATCCACTGATTCATTAAAGATGATTCCGAAGGCGCTCTTGAGGGTAACGAGCTCTTGGGATTATTTTTAATAGTAGATAATTTTTTCCTTTGTTCCCGCATAATTTTTCCTCACTTTTTCCTAGCATTTTTATATCTTAACTGGCACTTTTTAATAGTTTCTCCTGTGTTGTCTCTCCTCTTCCATATTCCGCAATAACAGTTCCTCTTCGCATTGCGAAAATACGGTCAGCCATAGCTAAAATTTCTGGTAACTCAGAAGATATCATAAGGATTCCTACTCCTTCCTTAGTCAACTGATTAAAAAGTTGAAAAATCTCGGCTTTTGTTCCTACGTCAATACCTCGTGTGGGTTCATCAAAAATCAAAATCTTCGATCCACTACACAACCATTTGGATAAGGCAACTTTCTGCTGATTACCACCACTAAGATGCATGAGCTTTCTAGTCAGGTCAGGAGGATGAATACGCAGTTCATTAACGTATTTTTCTCCTACCCGCCGTTCTTTTCGGTGCTTGAGCAGACCTAACTGTGAGATTCCTTTTAGACTGGCTAAAGTTATGTTTGACACTACGGACATTGGGTGTATGAGGCCATCTTTTCTATCTCTGGTGAGATAACCCAATCCTAATCCGATTGCCTTTTCAGGAGAAGATATAGTAACTTTTCTACCATTAATATAGATTTTACCACTATCAATCTTTTCCAATCCAAATAATGCACGGACAAGGGTAGTACACCCAGCTCCTAGTAAACCAAAAATGCCCACTATTTCTCCTTCATGTAAGGTGAAGTCCACATGGTTGAGGGCCCCTTTTATCTCCAGTCCTTGCACCTTCAAAATAGGCTTACCAGGGCGCGTTTCCTCTTTAGGAAACTGTTCTTTAAGCTCTCTTCCCACCATCATCCGAATAATAGTATCCTCGTCGGCTTCATTCACGGGTAATGTAGCAATCTTCTTTCCATCTCTCAAAACAGTTACTCGCTGGCCCACTAAGGGAACCTCGGACAAGTGATGGGAGATATAAATAATAGAGATCCCTCGTTCGCGCAATTCATTTACGAGGTTAAAAAGTTGTTGCCGCTCCTCTTCTGATAGAGCTGATGTAGGTTCGTCAAAGAGTAGAATCTGTTCATTTAAAGATAAAACTTTAGCGATTTCTACGAGTTGTTGCTCAGCCAGACCAAGATGCCTTATAGGCACAGTAGAGTCAATATTTAAGTTCAGTCTTTTCAAAATTTGTTGAGCCTCTTTATATATTCCTGGCCAATCAATAAAGAAAAACCTACGTCTGGGTAATCTACCTAAAAAGATGTTCTCGGCTACGCTCAGGCTGGGAATGAGACTCAACTCTTGATAAACCATACCGATTCCCAGTGAACGAGCATGATAAGGGCTGGTTATTTCGACTTGTTTACCTCGGAGGATGATACGGCCACTATCTTTGGGCAAAGAACCGCTAAGGATCTTCACTAGGGTAGATTTACCAGCACCATTTTCACCCAAGAGAACATGGGTTTCTCCTTTATAAAGGTCAAAATCAACATGATCCAGAGCATGAACCCCCGGGAAACTTTTGTCAATGGCTTCTAATCGCAATAAAGGCTCTCTTGGCATTCCTCTTCCTCTCCTTTCAGCAAAATAAGCATACTGCACTATTGTAGGTCCACAAGATAAACGAATAACTATCCATATTTTTATGGGTCTTAGCAGTGTTCTATGTTGGAAAGCCACCCGTTTACTTATTCTGCACAGCAACATTATCGAAAAATTGAAAAATCTCATATTTACAAGAGATACAACACTAAATGTACAAAAAAACAGATGATAGAAATCAACTTATATTAAGTTTGTTATAAAGACGTAGAAGGGGCCCTTTATAGAGGGACCCCTTCTTGCCACAGCTTATTTTGCCAGATATTCAGCCTTGATTGCATCCCAGTCTATAGGCTCAAGCTTTGGAGTAGGATAAAATTCATCCGCATTTTCCTTGTACATTGTCCTGGGCCTGATGTCGAAAACCGGAGGAACATCGACTCCCAGAGCTGCCCTAACCGCATATTCGACTCCGTACCAACCCCAGTCCGCAAATCCATGAGTTGTTTCTGCCACCATTCTTCCTTCGCGCACCCTCTCCGCTGACTCCGGTGTAACATCATTGGTGAATATTTTCACCTCATCTTGCCTGCCCGCAGCCTCAGCAGCTAGCATTGCACCCATACCCATCTCATTAGACGCCGCCCACATAAAATCAAGCGTTCCTTTCGGATTGGCTGTGAGAAAATCTTCCGCTGCCTTGATACCTTTCTCTCGATTCCAGTCTGCTGCCAAGGTGCCCACTATTTTGATACCTGGATACTCATCAATCACTTTGTGAAAACCGACTAATCGAGCTTGAGAGAAGAAACCACCAGCAACTCCCTCGATAATGGTTCCGGTTGCTTTTATAGCTGCTTTTTCTTCTGGGGTGACAGTAGCATATAGATCTTGCCACCATTTTAGATCAAGATAGGTTCCTGGTACAACCGCAACTTTTCTCCCTGTACCTAACACACCCGGTCCACCAAAGTAATCCAGCACGGAATAAGCAGAGATTTCAGCTGCCATGCCATTATCGAAGCCAATATAAGAGGCTACCTCAACTCCTGCAATGGGCTCTAGTAAGTTTACAATTATCACCGGGATACCTGCTTTATTAGCTTTACGAATAGCCGGAATAATCACTTCAACTTCTATAGGCGAGATGGCAATTACATCTACCTTCATCTGAATAAAGTCTTCAATAATTGCCACCTGATCTCCAAAAGCTATATGTGAGGCCGGAGCCCGATAGAGCAGAGTAACAGGAATTCCATTAAGACTAGCATCGTAAGCACCTACCTCGAAGTAATGTGTTGCAGTTCTAAAGACCCCGGTGATATCAGGTGGTGTCCAACCTATAACTATTTCCTTGGGTAATTCTTTTGCAAATACCCCAAACGAACTTAAAGTTACTAACAAAGCGACAACAAGAATTATTAATAAACTTTTCTTTATCACCTTTCAATACCTCCCTTTAATTAAAATTACCTTAATCATCTGCAAGTAAACTAAATACATTTTATTTCATAATCACCCCCTTCTTTTAAAAATTATAATTTATATAGTTATTTGTAATCACCCCCTTCTTTTTTATAATTAAAGCTGATGATAATTATGAGCAGCCTTCCTATACTATATGCTCTTTCTGGTATATATTATTTTCCTTGCATTTCATCTATTTTCTAAAATAATATTTACTTAATAATTAGGATTATCTATTACTTTAATTTGCCCATCTTTCTCTATAATTAATTTACTAAATCCTTTGCTCTTAATAATTCCATAATTATGTCCGGCTTCACCAGGGTAAACCGCAAAAAAGATTAATGGCGTATTCCCAGTATTTATCGTCCTATGAGCCCAATATGGAGGAATATAGGATATGCTACCTGATTGCATATCAAGGACCTTAACTTCTCTATCTTTCTTCTGCATTAATAATTTACCTGTTCCCTGCAATACTAAATATATTTCCGCAGTATCTTCCTGTGCATGAAAATGTCCTTTGGTCATATGGTATTCGTTACCTATTCGTCCAGGATAAATAATACTGGTGCAGTGCTGTAGATGCCCATATTTTTCAGGAACATCTATATTGTAGACTCTATATATTAAGCGATCACCCTCATTAATTATCTTCCTGGCAGCTTCTAAATCATGATACATTCCTTCCATATCGCTCAAATGGCGAATTAATATATTACAATTTCCAAGAATCTCACCCGTATTAAAATTTAAATAATTATTAAAAGGTTCCATTAATCTGTATCTATCCTTTCTTTTAAATTTCATTATTAAAGGTTATCTAACCTTCATAAATTTAGATAGAAGAAGGCTCCTTCAATTGAGCAAGCCTTTGAAAAGTATTATTAAGATTATCAATTAAATCAATATATATTTCAGCATATTGCTTATAGTGGTCATGATGTTCGGTACGGGGTTCTATTCGATCTTTAACCTGAACAAATTTTTGTGAAGTTTTGGCTAAGTCATCAAATAGCCGCACAGCGTAGCCGCCAATAATTGCACTACCTAAAATAGCTGGTTCTTGTCGAGTCACTATAGTATACGGAATATTAAGAGTGTCTGCCTTTATTTGGTTCCATAACTTACTCTTTGATCCCCCACCCAAAGCTCGAACTTCTTTAAATTCAATATCAGGATAGAGATTTTTCATAATTTTCAAATAGTAGTAGTACTCATAAGCTATACCCTCAAGAATGGATCGGTAAAAATGATTTTTACTCTGTCCCCAACTAAATCCAACCCAACTCCCTCTCAAGTTGGGTTGAGCTGGTAAGACTCTTCCCCCCAAATGAGGTATAAAGAGCAACCTATCACTGCCAGGTGATACTTCAGAAACCCGCTTATCGAGAAATTCATAAAAATCCTGGCCTTTAGCTTCAGCTTCCTTTTTCTCTTGATGGGCTATTTCATCTCTAAACCATCTTAGACAAAGCCCTCCACCATTTATGAAAGCAATGGGGTTCCACAGGTTTTGAATAACTGACCGGGAACACATTACAGTTTTATATTTTAGATCGGGTGAAAATTCATTAGTACAACTGGCTAAAACCGACGCGGTGCCAGCCACATCAAAAATAATCCCCGGTTTAACTATTCCTGCTCCTAAATAACTGGTAGTGGTATCCCCAGCACCAGCTGCAATAGGAATGCCTTCAATTAAACCACAATGATTAGCAGCTTCCTTACTTAAATGTCCAATGATATCCCAGGGTTTAACTATCCGTGGTAGTTTTTCCACTGGAATACTAAATATATCACATAATTCATTATCCCAAATCATTTCTTGGATATTAGCGAAACCAGTATAATGGAGATAAGTATAATCTATAAAAGCATCAAAAGCATTCAAACCGGCCATCTTCCCGGCAACATAACATCCCGGGACCACAAATTTAGCTATCTTTTGGAAAACTTCCGGACACTCCTCTTTCCACCATAATATTTTCGGACCATGGGCATAGGTTGGCGGACAACCGGTCTTTTTAAGTACTTCCTTTCCTGCTTTTCTCTGCATTAATTGAATATAAGGTTCACAACGAGTATCCAGCCAGGAATCATAACGAGCTACCGGATTCCAATTTTTATCAATCATACCGATCCCGGACATCTGACCATCTACCGCTATGGCCGAAATTTCATTGGGTCTTATACCTGATTTTTCCATTACTCGACGGATAGTTTTTACTGCTGAGCTGTAAAAATCCTCAAGTTCCTGCTCGACCCAACTAGGCTTTGGATAATAGAGCGAAGACTCTTCGTAAGCCTGAGCTAACAGAACTCCTTCTGTGTCAAAAAGACCTGCTTTTGTTCCTGCAGTCCCTATATCTACACCAATTAGATAGTCTGTCATCTAGTCAACCTCCTTAAAAAATTGACTCTCTTCGCTATTTTGCGGTATAACCACCATCAATAGAAAAGACAGAGCCGGTTGCGTATCCTAAATTATCAGAAGCCATGGCTAAAATTGCTGCGGCTATCTCTTCTGGTCTTCCTAATCTATTTAAGGGGCGGCATTCTTCAAGTTTACGTCTTTCCTTTTCTGGATCTTTAGATCTTTTTAAAGCATTTTTAACTAATGGAGTTTCTGTTGTTCCCGGGCATACTGCATTAACCCGCACACCTTTCCTGGCAAAGTCTACAGCCATGCTTTTAGTCAGAGAAATAACTCCTGCTTTGGAAACATTATAAGCTACCTGACCAGCAATACCTACAAGACCAGCCTCAGAAGCAACATTAACCACTACACCGCCATTCCCCTTAAGCATAATAGGTATGACATAATGGGAACAAAGATACATACCTTTTAGATTTACGGCTATCACTTTATCCCATTCTTCTTCTGGTGTTTCGATTACATCACCCTGATAATATATTCCAGCATTATTAACTAAAATATCTATCCTGCCAAATCTATTCATGACATCTTTAACTACATTCTTCACACTTTCGCTGTTGGCTACGTTTATTTCAATGAAAAAGGCATCCCCACCAATTAAAGAAATAGTCTGTTTACCTTTTTTAATATCAATATCAGCTACAACGACTTTGGCACCTTTTTCTGCAAAAGCTATAGCTGTGGCCTTGCCAATTCCCACGGCGGCTCCCGTAACTATAACCACTTTATTTTCGAAACTCACGGTTTTACCTCCTTTAATATAAATCGTTTAAAATTTATATTAAAATAACGTTAATCATACAATCTTTACATTCATCGAACTTCAGATAATACGTTCAAAATATTTTAAGCCCATAATGCTTTCGGCAGCATATTGATCAAAAATATTCTCTGAAATTCCTCCTTCAAGTGCAAGGTAAGGATCAGAAACTGGTGGTAATGGCTCTAAAGTCAATGCATATTGATAATTTATTTCCTTCAATGCTTTAATAAGCGCTTTAAAGTTTATATGTCCTCTTCCTACTGAACACCGATTACTATCTGCTATATGAACATTAATCAGGTTGTTT
>Ga0154857_1047_pt1 | contig 31532 bp, 37 predicted proteins | sample Rifle2008BG19ft_FD_105829 | JGI IMG/M metagenome (GOLD analysis project Ga0154857, IMG submission 105829) | Candidatus Atribacteria bacterium RBG_19FT_COMBO_35_14
TTAAAAAAACAAAGGATTGTTTTAGAGGGAGATGTTCCAAGTCCCTTTAAACCACCTGCGGGCTGCCGCTTTCATCCAAGATGTAATTACGCTAAACCAATTTGCAGTCAGGAAGAACCTGAATTAATCGATATAAAAGACGGACATTATGCAGCCTGTCATTTAAGAAAATAAGAAAGTAGAAGCCAGGAGCCAGAATCCAGTATTTAGAATGAATTATTTTAGAATATAAGGTTATATTATCTTGTAAGTTATTTTATATTCTTCTGACTCCTGACTCCTGAATTCTTTAATGATAATTATGGTTTTTCGCTTTTAGTTTTAAATTTTTAATTATATTAAGATTTTGCCGGGATGGCGGAATAGGTAGACGCGCCAGCTTGAGGGGCTGGTGAGCTTTTTGCTTGTGGGGGTTCAAATCCCCCTCTCGGCACCAATAAATATTCCAACAAAAAGGGGAAGGGACGACTTCCTCTTTTTGTTGGAATATTACTCGTTAGTATTGAGTGAATAGTATATAGTGAAGAATCTAGGAGCCTAATTCGTATCTCGTTAAAAAAAAGAAGTCAGGAGTCAGGAACCAGAATCCAGTATTAGGACAAGCGTCTTGCTAATCTAAAACTATACGCTAAATGCTACCCGCTATACGTTATATTACAAACTAATGAAATTGACCGGTGGACCGGGAGACTGGTTGACTAAATTAGGGAGAAAAACATGCATGAGGCTTCGATTGCTCAAAATTTATTAACCATTGCCTTAGAAAAAGCTAAAGAATACAAAGCGAATACGATAACTTTTATCAGAGTAAAAGTTGGAGAATTTACCGGAGTAAACCAAGCTGCTTTAGAGTTTGCTTTCGATAATTTTAGTAAAGGCACCATTGCAGAAAAAACATCTTTAAAAATAATATCGTCTCCCTTATTAGGGGAATGCCGAAAGTGCAACAAAATTTTCGAGATTAAAAAAGATAATTTTATCTGTTCGAAATGTCACAGCCTGGAGATAGATATAATTTCCGGTGAAGATTTATATATTGAAGATATTGAGATAGAATAAAATATTCAAAATATTTTAAAAAAAACTAAAAAAAACTAAAAAAACTTTGAATTGAATAAAATAAAATGTTATACTTTGTTTTGTTAGTTTAAGTTAAAAGGGGGAAATGATGATAGATTTTATAGTAACCTTTTTGCTTAGCATGCTTACCTATCTAATTCTTACTGCCAGTCAGGGAGAAGTATGGGGGTTATGGAGCCTTTTCGAAATTATAACCGGAATTTTTCTTTCTCTCGTTGTAGCCTTTATAGCCAATAAGGTATTATTTCAAAAAAGAACTTACAGAATGTTTAACCCATTTAGATGGGTTATTTTTTTGATCTATTTAATTGGACCATTTTTTTGGGCAATGGCTAAAGCAAATATTGATGTTGCATATCGGGTCATTACCGGAAAAATTAATCCTGGAATTGTAAAAATATCTACCGGATTAAAAACCGACTTGGGGATAACTTTACTGGCAGATTCGATTACTTTAACCCCGGGGACCCTCAGTGTTGATATTGATGAAAAAAATAATGATTTATACATTCATTGGATAAATGTTACCACCCTAAAGCCTACCACCTACCATATTTGTGCTAATTTTCCTCAATGGATAAGGAGGATTGCGGAATGAACGAATTTTTTAAAATTTTTATTATTCCTGGAGGATTATTGCTGTTATTTATGTTTTTATCTTTAATTAGATTGATTCTCGGGCCCACTGTTCCTGATAGAGTAGTAGCTTTGGATACCATCAATACTTTGGTGGTAGCTGGGATGATCCTTGTAGGCGCAGCCTATGAGGAAGTCATTTATATTGACGTAGCCATTGTTTATGCTTTACTATCCTATATTGGAACTTTATATGTAGCCAAATATTTAGAAGGGGGACCTAAGGAGTAATGGGAACATTGTTAATTATTTTATATATTTTTTTAGGAATAGGTGTATTTTTTAATTGTTTAGGTTCAATAGGACTTCTTAGATTCCCTGATGTTTACACCAGACTTCATGCCGCAACTAAAGCTACAACTTTCGGCTCAATCTTTACTTCTTTGGCAGTGATTGTGTATGGTTTTTCCCGTTGGAATATTAGTGGAGATTCTAAATTTAGAGTCCTTGCTCTCCATACTATTGTGGCCTTGGTTTGTTTAATCATTACCAACCCTACCGGGGCTCATGCTATTGCCCGAGCCGCTCACCGTAGTGGAGTAATGCCTAAACAAGCAGTAATTGACGAATTAAAGGAGGCAAAATTAAAATGAGTTCCATTGTTGAGATAATCCATATTTCTACCTTAGTAATAATGATAATTGCCAGCTTTTTAGCGGTAGTTTTTAAGAAATTATTGCCCTCAATAGTTGCCTTATCGGTAGCCAGTTTGCTTCTTTCATTAGAATTTTACCTTTTACATGCTCCCGATGTAGCCATAGCCGAAGCGGCTATAGGAGCAGGATTGACTATGGCAATATTTATTTTTGCTATTAGAGGGACTAGATAGGGGGAGGATAAAATGAAAAAAATAATTTTTGGTATTGCTTTTATAATATTCTTTTCTTTCTTGATAGTTAGCGCTATAAACATGAGAACATTCGGAGAACCAACTATTAGCGAGATGGATGATTACTTTATTGAAAATGCTCAGAGCGAGACCGGGGCAAACAATGTAGTAACTTCCATCGTCTTTGACTATAGAGGATTTGATACTTTAGGGGAAGCAACAGTTCTTTTTACCGCAGTAGTCGGGGTTGTAGCTCTCTTCAGGGGGGTTAAGAAATGAAAGAAATGTCCAGGATAGTAAAGACTGTTACTAATTTTGTGTACGGCTTTATTATTATTTTTGGTTTTTATATCATAGCACACGGTCACCTTACTCCAGGGGGAGGCTTTCAGGGAGGTGCTGTAGTAGGCTCTGCTTTCGCTTTACTACTGGTATCTTATGGCAGTTTGAATTCTAAGAAATTCCTTAAAGAGGATATTTTCTCACTCTTTGAAGGCTTTGGTTTAATTTTGTTTATAGTATTAGGTTTTTCGGGATTAGGAATTACTTTTTTTTATAACTTTTTAGCTAACAGTGGGGGCTGGTTTGGTGACACTGCTGTGATCGGTGTTAATCCAGGTGATATGAATACTGGAGGAGTAATCCCCTTGATGAATATTGCTGTTGGATTAGAAGTTTTATCTGCCTTTGGGGTTATTGTTTTAACTATGGCTAGGGGAGCGGAATTTACTAAGAAGAAGGAGAAATCATAAAATGATAGGCAATTTACCTTATGTTGCAGTAGTAATATTTATTGGATTAGGGATTTATACTCTTATGTTTAAGAGAAATCTAATAAAAATTGCGATTGGTATTTGTTTGATTGAGAATGGCGTAAATCTTTTTTTAATCACTTTAGGGTACAGAAAAGGAGCAATTGCTCCTATTTATACCCAGGCGCCCTCCGGGCAGATAATGGTCTTACCAACTCCCCAAGCATTGACTCTTACCAGTATAGTTATTGGTATTGCTACTACTGCCCTAATATTATCAGTAGCTATGATGATTTATAAACACTATGGGACCCTGGATACAGATCAGGTGAGGAGGTTGAGAGGATGAGTCTATCGAACCATATTCCTATATTAATAATAGCTATACCTCTATTAGCGGCTTTTTTGGTGCCGCTTATCAATCGGATAAATAAAAAAGCTGCGGGGATTCTTACCGCCCTTGCTTTAAGTGTAAGTTTAATTTTAACCATTGCATTAGCGGTTAAAATACTAACAGTTGGTCCCCAAGTTTATGTCTTTGGTGCAGCATCTCCTTCTTTGACTTTGCCTTCAGGTTTAAAATTCCCCATCAGGATTATGCTCCAGATAGATGCGATGAGTATATTTATGGGTTTGATCACCGCAGTTGTTTCTTTTTTGGGGGCAATTTATTCTTTATCTTTTACAAAACAATATGATGGAGTGGATAAATATTATTCCCTTTTATTACTTTTAACCGTAGGTATGTTTGGCATGGAGTTTACCGGTGATATATTTAACTTCTTTGTATTCCTGGAGATTGCTTCTATCGCTTCTGTTGCCTTAATTTCTTTTAGAGGAATAGATTTTGGTGAACCGGCAGAAGCGGGTTTTAAATATATGATAGTTAGCTCAATTTCTGCTCTTATGGTCTTATTTGCCATAGGAATTTTTTATGGGCAATATGATCTTCTTAATTTTGCAGCCTTAGCCAGTGTAATTAAATATTCTCAATTAGACAAGATTGCTTTAGGACTTTTAATACCTGTCCTGGCCATGAAGGCGGGGGCGGTACCGATGCATATGTGGACACCAGATGCTTATTCGGAGGCACCTGCGCCAATCACTATGATATTGGTTGCTGCTAGCCAGGCAAGTCTCTATGCTTTGTTTAGAGTAGTTTTTTCTTTATATAATATTTCTTTAAATGCCTTAACTGTAGGATGGATAATTATTGTTTTTGGTCTATTATCTATGTTTATCGGAGTGACTATGGCCATTGTTCAAAAAGATATAAAAAGGCTTATGGCTTATCACGCTGTCTCTCAGACAGGCTATATGTTTCTGGGGGTAGGAGTAGGATTGGCTGTTTTGGCAAACCCGGAAGCTTTGAAAAATTATGGAATTACCGCTATGGAGGGTGGAATATTTCATATTATGAATCATGCTATGTATAAAGGATTGTTATTTTTAACCGCCGGAGCTTTATTCTTTAGAACAGGGACCAGAGATCTTAATAAGATGGGTGGATTAGCACACTATATGAAATATACTACCATCTTTTTTATTATTGGTGCAGCAGCCATTGCCGGGCTTCCGCCCTTTAATGGTTTTGCCTCTAAGCTTTTAATTTATGAATCTGTATATCGCTTTAATCCTTTACTTTCTATCATGGCCATGGTAGTTAGTATTTTAACTTTGGCATCATTTGTTAAAGTATTCCATAGTGCGTTTTTAGGTCCAAAATTACCTCAATTTAAAGAAGTCAAAGAAACCCCGCGCAGTATGTTATTTGCTATGGCCGTTTTATCCTGTATCATAATATTTTTTGGATTATTTCCGGATTTAATAGTGAAAAATTTAGTGCATCCCGCAGTAATGTCTTTAATAGAACAATTGCAATATACCGGCACAGTATTAGGAGGTATGTAGGAAATGTTAGGATTATTGGAAACAGGCAGCGGTTTTTGGAGTGCAATAATTTGGGTATTGCTTGTATTAGTTATTGGAAGTATGGTAATTTATATCAGAAATAAAGGTGAAGATAGTTATAAAAAGAATACCGAACAGGATAAGCCTTTTATTTCCGGTAATCCCGAAGAAAATAAAGAAAGTTCCCATTTAAGTGCGAATCACATCTATTGGGGGTTTACAGAAGCATTAAAAGGTTACTATAATCCTTTAATTAAAATACATACTGGCAATATAAATGATTATTCTGGTTGGATAATCGTGATAACCGTAATAATATTAATTATGGTAGGAGTGAGTGGATAAAGTGAAATTAAATAAATATTTTGAAAGATCTCTCTGGGTTTTTCATCTAAATACAGGTTCTTGTAATGGCTGCGATATTGAAATTGTAGCAGGGCTGACTCCCCGTTATGATTTAGAAAGATTTGGGATCAAATTGGTAGGTAGTCCTAAACATGCAGATGTATTGTTGGTAACCGGTCCGGTGACCAGCAAGATGCTCGATAGAGTAAAACGTGTATATGAACAAACTCCTGATCCTAAAGCAGTTATAGTAGTTGGGGCATGTGGAACAAGTGGAGGAGTCTTTTACAACTCCTACAATATCTCAGGCTCTGTCGACAAAGTTATACCGGTAGATGTTTATGTTCCAGGATGTCCTCCTCGGCCGGAAGCTATAATAAATGGAGTTTTACAAGCCTGGATAAAGTTAGAGAATTTAAGAGAAAGCATGAAAACTGCTCAAGCGAAATAGTATCTCGTATCTCGGGAATCGTATCTCGTTGTCCAGAGAATAGCTATGCAAATTTTAAGTTTCTTACGAAATACGAAAAATACGATATACGATATACGAAATACCAGAAAAAAGGTGGTAGAGAATGGAATATATGACACCAGAAAAAATTGTAGAATTATTTAAAGAAAAATTTAATGGTTCGATTATAAATAGCAAAATAGAAATTAAAACAGCAGGGCTAAAAAAGAATAATTATAGTTTGATATGGATAGAGATAGAAGTGAAGGACTTCAAAGAAGCAGTAAATCTTTTATGCACTATTCAGTTTCCTCATTTTTCTATTATTTCAGATAATGATATAGGGGAAGAAATAAAATTAACCTACCATTTCTCACTCTATTATGGAGAGAAATCTCAAGAGATATCCTTAAATTTAGCTACCAGCTTACCAAAAAATAATCTTAAGATACTTTCTATTACCGATCTAATACCGGGGGCTCAAATTTCCGAAAGAGAAATAAAAGAAATGTTAGGAGTAACCATAGAAGGCCTTCCCGATTTATCAAATATTTTCTTGCCCAAGGATTTTCCAAAAGATGTTTATCCTTTAAGAAAAGATGAAACCGGGGCGGTAAAAATGGTTAATAAAGAAGAAGAGGTGAAAAAGGTTGAATAAAAAAACTTACTCTATACCTATAGGCCCGGTTCATCCTTCTCTAAAAGAACCGATGACTTTTAATTTTGAAATATATGGAGAGCGCATAGAAAAGGTAAATTTGGCCCCCGGAGATAATCATCGGGGAATAGAATTTATGGGAAGACAAAGAAATCCCATACAAATTATATATTTAGCAGAGAGAATATGTGGTATCTGTTCAGCTGCCCATCCTTTTGCCTTTTGTCAGGCAGTAGAGAATGCCGCTGGAATTGAAGTTCCCGAGAGAGCCCAATATATTAGAGTAATTATTGCCGAGTTAGAAAGGATCCATTCTCATATTTTATGGGCTGGGGTTGCCGCTCATGAATTGGGCTTTGATTCTGTTTTATATCTTTCCTGGAGGGCGAGAGAAGAAGTTTTAGATCTTTTAGAATATTTAACCGGGAATAGAATCAATTATGGAATATTTATGATAGGGGGAGTAAGAAGAGATATTAGCGAAGAACAACTACCTCGAATTCGCGAGACTTTGGAATATTATAAAGATATCTACGGAAAAATAGAAGATATATTCTTAAATGATCCTACTATTGCCTTTAGAACAAAAAACGTCGGTGTTTTAACCAAAGAAGATGCTCTTCACTTATGTGCAGTAGGACCTACTACCAGAGCATCGGGGATAAAAAAGGATGTAAGGCAGGATCAACCTTATTCAGCTTATGCTGATTTGAATGTGGAAGCCATTACCCCAGATGTATTTTCTGGAGAAGTAAACGGTGATGTCTATGATCGGATAATTGTTCGATTGTTAGAATTAGTGCAATCAATACAGATTATCGAACAATGTTTAGATAATATGCCCTCAGGTGAAATTATTGCGGAGAAAAAATTAGTTAAATTACTTAATCAATTAAAAAAAGCAAAAGGTGAAGGAGTTGGGAGAGTTGAAGCACCTCGAGGTGAATGTATTCATTATGTAAAATTAAATGAATCAGAATTGCCTGAGGTCTGGAAAGCTCGTGCCCCCACCTATAATAACTTAATGACTTGGGTTCCCATGCTTATTGATCAGCAAATAGCCGATATACCAATTGTAATAGCTTCGATTGACCCTTGTATTGCTTGTATGGATAGAGTAACTATTTTAAATAAAAATAATGGTCAAAAAAGTATGTTGACTAAAAAAGATTTACATGAATTGAGTGTGCAAAAAACGAGGAGGATTACTCCATGACTTCTATAAGTTTATTCGAAATATTAGTAAAGATAATAGGAGCAATTGTAATTGCCTTTTTAGGAGTCGTAATAGGTTTATTTTACAAAGGTATTGACAGAAAATTAGCAGCAAGGATGCAGGCTCGAGTTGGTCCGCCTATAAGGCAGCCTTTTATGGATTTCTTTAAATTAATGATTAAAGAAAACATTGTGCCACAAAACGCAGTTCCCTGGATATTTAACGGAGCGCCAATTATGGCCTTAGTTTCTTCTATTACTATCTTACTTTATTTGCCTGTAGGGAATATTTCTCCCCTTTTAAGCGGATACGGGGATATTGTGCTAATTATTTATCTGCTAACTCTGCCGGCTATCGGAATGGTAGTGGGCGGTTTTGCTTCTGGTTCTCCTTATGCCAGTGTGGGAGCACAAAGAGAGATGGTAATGATGATGAGCTATGAACTTCCTTTAGTAACGGTAGTAGTTGCTTTTGGCTGGAAATTAAGCCAGGTTTACCCTCATCTCAATATTTTCTCTTTGACTGTGATCAATGCTCATCCTATTTGGGAGTTAGTAGGTCCATTAGGTTTTATTGGAGCAATTTTACTATTTATTACTCTGGCAGCGGTTACACCGGGCGAACTCTCCAAAGTGCCTTTTGATGCACCGGAAGCCGAAACAGAATTAGCCGGAGGAATATTAGTTGAATATTCAGGAAGGAATCTTGCTTTATTTGGCTTGGCTGATGCGGTAAAGATCATAGTAATGACTTCCTTGACTGTGGCTTTATTTTTTCCCTATAATATATCCCACTTACTTGCTTTAAGTGGAGCATTTGCTCTAATAGTAGATACACTGTTCTTTTTAGTAAAAATATTTTTAGTAATGTTTGTCGAAGTAACTTTCATTAGAGTTGCGGTTGCACGTTTAAAAATAGACCAGGTTTCCTTTGCTTACTGGGTTCCGGTATCGATTATAGGTTTTCTCGGTCTTATGTTGATCGTTTTGGATACTATTATAGTTTGAGGTGATAAAATGGCAACACCAATGGGATTTGAACTGTTAAAACAGTTATTTAAAAAACCAGCTACCAACGTATTCCCGGTTACTTATTACCCTGATTCGATATTAAAATTACTGGAAAAAGTTGAAAAAGGAGAAGCAAAGATACACCCTCCCGTGGAAATACCTAAAAATTTTAGAGGGAAGATTGTTTACGATAGGGACAAATGCATAGGATGTAAATTGTGTATTAAAGTATGTCCTTCTGAGGCAATCGAGTTTATTCCCGATAAAAAGAAGATTAAAATCTATCTTGATCATTGTATTTTCTGTTCTCAATGTAATGATATCTGTCCGGTAAAATGTCTGAATATGAGCGAAGAATTTCTTCTTGCGGATACAGACAGGTTATCGTCTAAATTAATAGTAGAATAGTAAAAAGGGGTCAGGTCTCAACATTTGACATAACTTAACCCTAAAAAAGTAATCTAAAATGTTATGTCAAATGTTGAGACCTGACCCCTAAACTTCTAGCCTTCTAGTTTTTTAAGGAGTTTAAAATATTTACCTTTCAATATTCTTATTATTTCTTCAGAATTCTTTAAAACTTCAGGGCTAACAGAATTAGAATAGTTAATAATTTTAGGCTGAATGCCGATAAAAATAAGTTCTTGAGTGTATTCTTTCAGATAAGATATTAAAAAGGATAAAGGCATACTGTGGGTAGTGAGATGCAGGGCACTAATCCTATCAGGAGAGATTATTCTAAATTCGCCGAATTTAAGGTCCATCTCCACAGCGTCGATAAGTACTACGAGATCGGGCCTATTTTTTTTAATGATGGAGGTAAAATTTTCAGGAACAACTCCACAATCAAGGGAGAGCCAATGGCGATCTTTAAAATTTCTAGCAATAATTGAACCTATTCCATCATCACCTCGAAGTATATTTCCAATGCCCATTAAAATGTACTTTTTTGAATTCATATGTTTCCCTTCAAATTAGTCATTAATTTTCTTGGTTATCTGGTTAGCTATTAATTTGTTAATTAATTGGCTAACCAGATAACGAGCTAACTAAATACGAGATACGAGATGTTAGATATGAGATAGAAATCCAGTTTTGCACTTTTTGTTTTTTGCTATATACTATTCACTAACGACTATTCACTGTTTTATGTTATCATAATAAAAAAAATTTGACAAATTGAATAATATTTATAAATTAAAAAAGAAAAAAAGAAAAAAAGAAGGATTTTGAAAATATTTGTAGAATAATTAAAGTATATTAGTATATAATATAAAAAATACGATATTAACTTTTATCTACCCTGTTAAGTGAGTATCTACTAAACAGGGTCTATCCAAAAGTTAGTATAGGAGTATGATTTAATATGAGAAAAGCGAGTAGGATTTATAAGAGGAAGAGCAGAAGTAATCTGGAAACTTTTATTATCTTGATAGGTGCGATAATAATATTGGGTGTGGCCTTTAATTTAGCCAGAGATAGGAGTTATATTCCCCCTGAAAGTCAGATAACCAGAGAGGAAAAAAACAAAGAAGGCATCATCCAAGGGATTCCCGCTGAAACACCCCAGGAGATAGTAGTGGCAGAAGAAAAAGAAGAGGCAAGAACCGTTGAGAAAGAGATAACACAAAAAGTTATCACAGAAGAAAGACCTCCAATAACTGAACCGGTTGCTGTTACTACTCCAAAGATAGAACCAGAAGTAAAGGTAGTAAAGGAGTCTGAAATAGTTTCAGACAAGAAGGTGCATACTGTTCAAGTAGGAGCTTTTTCGACTGAACAAAACGCCCAAAATTTAGCCAAAGAGATAAGAGATAAAGGATACCAGACTTATGTGGTTAAAGGGAAAACCCTTTATAAAGTGCAGGTAGGGGAATTTAAAAGCTATGAAGAAGCCCAAAACATATCGCAAAAATTAAAAGAATCAGGTTACCCCATCTTTGTAACAACCAGATAAGAAAAGGAACTATAAATTTGAAGAAAAAGAGTATTCCTTCCATTACTATCAATCGTTTATCTATTTATCATCGATGTTTGGAAAAAATTTTAGAAACAGGGAAGGGGAAAGAGCTAGAAATTATTTCCTCATTTGAAATTGCGGAAATAACCGGAGTGAATTCAGCACAAATTCGTAAAGACCTGGCTTATTTCGGAGAATTCGGTAAAAGAGGACTGGGATATCCTTTAATAGATCTTAACAGAGAATTAAAAAAGATATTAGGATTAGATAAAGAGTGGTCAATTATTATTGCCGGAGCAGGTAATTTAGGTAAAGCCTTAGTGAACTATAAGGGTTTTCAGAAAAGAGGTTTTATAATCAAGGGAATATTTGATAATAATCCTTCAAAAATTGGCAAGAAAATTGGCCATATTTTTATTCATGATATAAAAAAGATAGAAAAATTTATCCAGGCGGAAAATATAAATATCGGAATTTTAGTAGTACCAGCTGATTCAGCCCAGGAAGTTGCAGATAAAATGGTTGCAGGTGGGATTAAAGCTATTTTAAACTTTGCCCCCGTCCATTTCATATTACCCCCGGAAATTAAAGTACATAATGTAGACTTATCTATTGAATTTGAAGGGTTGACATACTATTTAAACTTGTGATAAAATTATTTTTATGTTTTTTGTGATTTATTTCACAAATAATGAATAAGAGTAAAAATCATATTTGCTTAGATTCAAGAAAAATATTATAAAAAACAATATATATATATGAGTTTTAAGAAAGGTATTATTATGAAAGTTAAAGATTTAATTCGCGTTTTAGATGCGGAAGTTTTATGCGGTGAAGATTTTTTAGATCAAGAAATCACAGACTTTGACGCAAGTGATCTTTTAAGTGATATCTTAGCTTATTCCAAGGATGACTATGTGCTCTTAACCGGTTTAACCTCTTCACAAGTTGTTCGTACTGCCGAGCTAACCGGAGCGATTACTATTGTTTTTGTGCGAGGTAAACTACCTTCTCAAGAAGCAATCGGTTTAGCTAAATCTCACTATATCCCCCTTTTAAAGACGGATAACCTGATGTTTACCTCCTGTAGAAAAATTATCGAGGAATTAATAAAAGAAGAGAAGAATAAATGAATGCTAATTATTCCAAAGAAAAGTTAACTTTAGTTAATGAGCTGATTTACGAAATTAAAGTTAAAGAAGCTATGTCTAAGAAAGTAATCTTTTTTGAGGAAAATGTCACCTTTAGAGAAATACAGTTAAAACTTAAGGAGAAAAAAATTTCCGGAGTTCCTATCCTTGACGATGAAAGAAATATTATAGGAATCGTAAGTATTGATGATGTTATTACTGCTTTTGACAAGGGTTATGTAGATAATAAAATTATTGATTATATGAGTAGAAAGGTAATCACTATCCCGCAAAATTTTTCAGTAGTTTCGGCAATTCATGAGTTAGAAAGATTTGGAGTTGGACGGCTTCCGGTTACCGAATCTTCAAATAGTAAAAAAATTGTAGGCATAATTACTCTGAGTGATATTTTAAATAGACTGTTGGTTGTGGTTCAGTCAATTGCCGAAAAGGTGGAAGATAAAGAAATAAAGAATACTCAAATTTCTCATGATTTAATTAAAAGTATTGTAAAAAACCCGCTTCGGTTTGAAGTTAAGGGAGATGATTTTGACAACGCCGGCAGAGTGGCCAGTATAATTAAAAAGTATTTTCAGAACCTGGGAATTGATAGAGATATTATTCGTAGAATTGCTATTGTCTGCTATGAAGCCGAGATGAATATTTGTCTTCATTCCCTGGGGGGGAGTATGATTATCGAGGTTAATAATGATAATAATGTGGTAATTTATGCTCATGATAAAGGTCCTGGGATTCCAGATGTTAAGCTTGCCTTAAAGCCGGGATTTACCACAGCAACTGAAAAAATCAGAGCTTTGGGTTTTGGTGCAGGGATGGGTCTCCCTAATATAAGGCATTACTCTGATAAATTTGAGATTGAATCTTCTTTAAGGACCGGAACAGAACTAAAAGCAATAATCAATTTGGGGGTAAAAAATGAAATTAAGTAAAATAGTTAATAAATGCCAATTGGAGAAAATTGTTTTTTGTACTGACTACGAAATTAAAAATGGTTATTGTGGAGATTTAATGTCTGACGTTATGGCTCATGCTGAACCGGAATGTATCTGGATTACTATACAGGCGCACAAGAATAGCATAGCGGTTGCCCTTATCAAAGATATTAAATCTATAGTATTTACCAATAATGTAACGGTTGAAAAAGAGGTAATTAAAAAAGCCGAAGAAGAAAAGATTAATTTATTCCGGACCAATAAAGATTCTTTTACGGTGTGCGGAGAAATATATTGTTTAATGGAGGCTGAAACTGCAAAGGATTGATTTACATATCCATTCTGCCCTTTCGGCTTGCGGTGATGATATTATGTCACCTCAGCTAATTTTAGAGCAGGCTGTTCAGAAAAAACTTAATCTTATATCCATTACTGATCATAATACTGTTCAGCATTCAATTTTAGCCTGCAAGCTGAGCGAAGATATGTCTATTCGAGTCATTCCCGGAGTAGAATTAACCAGTAGAGAAGAAGTCCATCTCTTAGCTTATTTTCCCAATATCGAAGCAATTATAAAAATGGAAAAAGAAATAGATAACTATTTACCCGGGAAGAAAAATAATTCCAGAGTTTTTGGGGATCAGTTATATTATGACCTAAAGGGCGAAATTATCGGAATCGACGATACCTTAAGACAGGTAGCTTTAAATATAGGATTAGATAATCTGGTTGATTTTATACACAAGATAGAAGGAATTGCCGTTCCTGCCCATATTGATAAAGATAGGTTTAGTTTACTTAGCCAATTAGGGTTTTTGGATCAAGAAGCAGCTTATGATGCTGTAGAAGTTTCTAAGTTTAAATGGAGAAAAGAGAAATTTCAGTTAGGCAATACCTGGAGCAGTTTTCCGGTAATAGCCGGTTCGGATAGTCATGGGGTTGAGGATATCGGGCTCTTTTTTATGGAAGATAACCAAGAAGAGATTAAGAATTTTATATCTTTGAAAGATTTTTTAAGAAAAAGCAAACAACAATGAAGGATTTAGCAGATCACTTATTTGATATTTTGGAAAATTCTGTAAAAGCTGCAGCCACAGAAGTTAAAATTATCTTGGGAATTAAGGATAAACTTTTTTTTTGTAAGATAGAAGATGATGGTAGTGGTATTAAAGATGAAGACGTTACTGATCCTTTTGTAACCTCACGGAAGACCAGGAAGGTTGGTTTGGGGCTCCCTCTTTTAAAGAGAGCAGCAGAAAGCACCGGTGGTTCCCTTCAAATATATAATTCAGAAAAAAGAGGGGTAATTTTAGAATTCAAAATAGATATTGCCCATATTGATGCTAAACCTTTCGGAGATATAGCCAGGACATTTGTAGATGCTATATATAGTTGGCCAAAGGTTAGTTTTGATATTTTTATTCAGAAGAAAAACAATAAAAAGTTATCCATTTTTAATAGTAAAAAGATCAGGGAAATTGTTAGTTATTCTGAGATGCAGCAGAAAGAAGTTCGAGATTTTATTTATGATTCAATAGATCGAGAGCTGAAAAAAATTAAAATTGATTCCCAATTCGGGATGTTTTAAGTATATAGAAATCTTTTAGAAATTTTTTTTAAGAAACAAAAAGTTAAATTTATCTAATTATTATCTAATAATGTAAAAATAAAGGGGAGGAAAATGAAAAATTTAGAAGAACTAAAAAAAATTAGAGACAGAGTAAGGAAAGATTTAGAATTGCGTACCGGAAAGCATCGAATTAAGATTGTAGTTTGCCTGGGGACTTGTGGTATTGCTGCTGGAGCTCGAGAGACTATGAATACTCTTATCGATCTTATTGCTAAGAAAGACACGCCAGACACTATAGTAACCACAGCAGGTTGTGCGGGTTTTTGCCAACAAGAACCCATGATTCAGCTTTACATAGAAGACAAGGAGCCAGTTGTATATGGAAAGGTTGATCAAAAAGCAGCCGAAGAAATATTTGAGAAACATATTTTAAAAGGCGAAATTGTAGAAAAATATCTTTTTTCAAAGGGGAAATAATTATGGGATGTCCTTGCGATGAAAAAGAGCTTACTGATAAGCAAAAGTATAAACAACTAAAAGAATTTATTAATGAAAGCAAAAATAAGAAAGGCTATTTAATACCGGTACTCCATATGGCGCAGGTAATATTTGGATTTCTTCCGCCAGAAGTACAGAATTTTGTGGCTAAAGAGATGAATACCCCAGTAAGTGTAGTTACCGGAGTAGTTACTTTTTATTCTTATTTTAAGATATTTCCAACCGGCAGACACACCATTACCATATGTTTAGGAACAGCCTGCTACGTTCGAGGTGCGAAAAAAATAATGGAAGAACTTGAAAAAAAACTGGGTATAAAAATTGGAGAGACTACTGAAGATAAAAGATTTTCTATGGGAGTACAAAGATGTCTGGGAGCTTGCGGATTAGCTCCAGTTATTATGATTGATAAAGATGTCCATGGCCGGATATCCGCACAAAAATTAGATAAAATTTTAGAACTATACAAATAGATAAGGCAGGGAATGTTAATATGTATAATTTAAGAGCACATGTTTTACTTTGTTATGGAGGTGCCTGTATTTCTTCGAACGCAGGGAGCGTTAAAGAAACAATGGAAAAAGCAATAGCTAAAGCAGGGCTTCAAAATGAAGTTGATGTTGTAACTACCGGATGCATGGGAACTTGTGAATTGGGTCCGATTATAGTTATTTATCCGGAGGGGGTATTCTATCAGAAGGTTAAACCAGAAGATACTGAAGAGATTGTCCAGGAACACTTATTAAAAGGCAGAGTGGTTAAACGTTTATTTTATAAAAAACCAAAAACCGAAGAGATGGTAGAGATGTTTAATAATATCGATTTCTTCAAACTACAAAGGAAAATAGCTCTTCGGAATTGTGGAATTATTAATCCCCTGGAAATTGAAGAATACATAGCTGCTGATGGATACATGGCTTTAGGGAAAGTCTTAACGGAAATGACTCCGCAACAAGTAATTGAAGAGATAAAAAAATCAGGTCTGAGGGGACGAGGCGGGGCAGGATTTCCTACCGGTTTAAAATGGCAATTTACTGCTGCTTCGCCGGGTAAACAAAAATATGTATGTTGTAATGCAGATGAAGGTGACCCCGGTGCCTTTATGGATAGGAGTATTTTAGAAGGAGATCCCCATAGTGTAATGGAAGCTATGATGATCTGTGGATACGCTATAGGCGCGGATCAGGGTTATATATATGTTAGGGCTGAATATCCTTTAGCTGTGGAGAGGTTATCGATTGCTATTGAACAAGCAAAAAAGAATGAACTTTTGGGAAAAAATATTTTAGGGACTGATTTTAATTTTGATATAGAAATAAGAATGGGAGCAGGTGCTTTTGTCTGTGGAGAAGAAACTGCTTTGATGCGTTCCATAGAAGGCAAGAGAGGGGAACCTCGTCCCAAACCTCCTTATCCCGCTCAAAAGGGATTATTTGAATGTCCTACAGTATTAAACAATGTAGAGACATTTGCTAATATTCCCTTTATAATTTTAAATGGTGCTGGTGATTTTGCTTCTGTAGGAACAGAAAAGAGTAGAGGTACAAAAGTATTTGCTTTAGCGGGTGACATAAATAATACCGGACTTATCGAGGTTCCTATCGGAATGCCTTTGGGAACAATTATTTATGATATTGGAGGAGGAATTCCCAATAATAAAAAATTAAAAGCGGTACAGATTGGCGGTCCTTCGGGAGGCTGTATACCTGCTGATCATCTGAATGTGAAAGTGGATTATGAGTCATTACAAGAACTTGGAGCTATCATGGGTTCAGGTGGATTGATTGTAATGGACGAAGACACCTGTATGGTCGATATTTCCCGTTACTTTATGGAATTTATTCAGGAAGAATCTTGTGGAAAATGTACTCCCTGCCGGGAAGGGACGCGGATTATGCTAAATATTTTGGAGAGAATCTGTCAGGGGAAAGGGAAAATGGAGGATTTAGATACCCTGGAAGAATTATCCCGACAGATAAAACAGACTTCTTTATGTGGTTTGGGACAGACTGCACCTAATCCGATTCTTGCAACTTTAAGATATTTCAGAGACGAATATATTGAACATATTCGGGATAAAAAATGCAGGGCGGGAGTATGTGCAGAACTGGTATACTCTCCATGTTCTAATGAATGTCCAGCTTCGGTAAATGTACCTGGATACCTTGCTTATACCAAGGAAGGTAACTTTCAAAAAGCTTTAGAAATACATTTAAAAAATAATCCATTTCCTGCTGTCTGTGGACGAGTATGTCCGCATCAGTGTGAAGCAAAATGTAGAAGAAACGATCTTGATTCTGCCGTTAGTATTCGTTCTGTAAAAAGGTTTATGGCTGATTCAATAGATGGTTATTTAAAATGTTTCCCCGAAAAACAAAATTCTAATGGAATGAAGGTAGCCGTCATTGGTTCAGGTCCATCTGGACTATCTAATGCCTATTTTCTTACCATACTGGGATACGAGGTTACTGTTTTTGAGTCCGAAGCTAAAGCTGGAGGTATGCTTACCTACGCCATCCCTTCATACAGGCTTCCTAAAAATATAGTGAAAAAAGAGATTCAAGCCTTATCTCTATATGGAGTAAAGATAAAAACTAATACTAAAATTGGAAAAGATATAACCATTGATGAACTCAGGAAACAGGGCTTTAAGGCTTTTTATGTTGCTGTTGGCGCAGGAGATTCAATTATGCCTCCGATTGAAGGTATAGATGGCAATAATAGAGTGATGAGCGGGTTGGATTTTTTGTATAAAATCAATAATAATGAAAAAATCTTTGTTGGCCAGGAGATAGTAGTTATTGGCGGGGGAAATACCGCTATAGATGCAGCCAGAACTGCCAGGAGAATGGGGGCAGATGTAACCATAGTATATCGCCGAACCAGAGAAGAAATGCCAGCTGAGATAGAAGAGATTAAGGAAGCGGAAAATGAAGGAATAAAAATACAGCTTCTTCAAAATATCAAATCAGTTAAGTCAAACTCTAATAATAAGTTAGCAGTTGAATTTGTGAATATGCGGCTTGCTGAATTTGATAAATCTGGTAGACGAAGACCTGTTGAAATAGAAACTTCTTCTTTTGTTAAAGAAGTTAGTCTTTTAATTTTGGCTATTGGCCAAAAACCATCTTTAGATGATTTATTTGATAAAGAGTTGGTTAAACTGAATAGAGACGGTACTATCTGTTGTTCTTCTCATAAAGGTGAAACAATGTCAGAAGATATATTTGCTGGTGGTGACGTGGTAACCGGTCCTTCTACTGTAGTAGAAGCAATTGGTCAAGCGCAAAGAGCAGCTGAGGCTATAGATAAATATTTAAGTGGCGGCCAGGAAGAATATCCCTGGAATATAATGGATGCAATCGAAGTGAAGTTTGACCCGGAAGAAGAACCGGTAGATTATGAACGGGCAAAAAATATATTGCTTCCGGTAGAAAAAAGAGATTCTTATATGGAAGTTGAAAAGACCTGGGACAGGGTTACTGCCTGTAAAGAAGCAGATAGATGTCTGCGTTGCGAGTTTAAAAAAGAAGAGGAGGGAATATGACAGTAAAAGAGATTATTAGCAAGTATGGAAATAAAAGAGAAAACTTATTACAGATTCTGCATGATATTCAAAACCAAAATTCTCAGAATTACATTGACGAAGAAGATATTAACCTGTTGAGTGAAGAAATGAACATACCCATATCTGATATTAAAGGAACTGCTTCTTTTTATACCATGTATAGTTTTGTTCCTCGTGGTAAATATATAATCAGAGTTTGTGATAGTCCTCCTTGCCACATATTAGGTGCACAAACGATATTCGATGCCCTAGAAAAAAAATTAGGCATTAAAGAAGGAGAGATAACCAAAGATGGACTCTTTACTTTAGAGGGGACCAGTTGTTTGGGAGTCTGCGGGGTGGCCCCGGCAATGATGATTAATGATGAAGTTTATGGAAATTTAGACGAAGAAAAGATTGAAAAAATATTGGAACAAATTCGGGAAAAGGAGAGTAAATAATTATGTCAAAAAGAAGCATTGCTCAGGTTTTAGTTGGTATTGATGGAAATACTGTCCTTTTCGGAGCAAGAAAGATAAAGACTAAATTAATTACCGAAATGCATAAACATGGCCTTTCCGAACAAGTTCAGGTAATCGAAACCGGAAGCATAGGTCCTGCTAATCAAGGAGTTATTATTGGGGTCTATCCTGCCGGAGAAATGTATGGCAATATAACCGAAGAAGAAGTTGTAGAATTTGTTCAGGAAAGATTTGTTAAAGGTAGACCTTATAAAAAATTACTTTTATCCGAGAAACTTCCAGCTGGAATAGATCTTACTGCTTATGATTCCAGGAAAACCCAGTATCTCGGACGAATTGTTCTGGATAACTGTGGAAAGATTAACCCGGAAGATATTGAAGAATATATTGGAATGAGAGGATATGAAGCATTGGGGATAATCTTAAAAGAAAAAACCTCCGAAGAGGTTATTAAAATAGTTCGGGATTCTGGACTTAAAGGAAGAGGGGGCGCAGGATTTCCTACTGGTTTAAAATGGTCTTTTACTGCAAAAGTAAAAGACACTCCGAAGTATGTTATTTGTAATGCTGATGAGGGAGAACCTGGTACTTTTAAAGATCGTTTAATTATGGAAGGTGACCCCCATAAGGTTTTAGAGGGGATGGCCATATGCGGTTATGCTATCGGTGCGAATACCGGATATATTTATATTCGAGGGGAATACCAACTATCTATTCAAAGATTAGAAAAGGCCATAAAGGATGCTGAAAAATTAGGTCTTTTGGGGGAAAATATATTTGGTACAGATTTTGATTTTCAGGTGAAGATTAAAATTGGAGCAGGATCTTACGTCTGTGGAGAAGAAACTGCCCTCTTAACTTCTATGGAAGGTTTTAGAGGAGAGCCAAGATTTAAGCCACCTTTTCCTGCAGAATCTGGTTTTTTGGCTAAACCAACCAATATAAACAATGTAGAAACTTTTGCTAATATTGCACCTATTATTTTAAACGGGGCAGAATGGTTCAAAAAATTAGGAACAGAAAGTTCTTCAGGGACCAAAGTTTATACTGTATTAGGGCATATAAAACGATCCGGTCTTATCGAAGTTCCCATGGGAGTTACTTTAAGAGAAATAATTTATGATTATGCGGGAGGCATGTCTTCCGGGAATTTTAAAATGACCCAAATAGGAGGCACTGCTGGCAATCTTCTTTCCTCGGAATTTTTAGATGTTCCTCTTGATTTTCAATCCCTAAAGGAAGTGGGTTATAGCTTGGGGTCTGGTGCGGTATTAATTATGAATGAAACAGTTTCAGTAGTAGATTTTATAAAATGTTGTATGAAATTTTTTGTTCATGAATCCTGTGGTAAATGTACTCCTTGTCGAGAAGGCACCAGATATGCTTATGAAATATTAGATAAAATTAGTTTAGGCAAGGGGAAAGCTGATGATATAGAAAGTTTAAAATTATTAGGAGAAAGCATGAAAGATAGTTCTTTCTGCCCATTTGGTCAGAGTGCTCCTAATTCTTTATTAAATTCATTAAGTCTTTTTCCTGAAGAATATAATAATCTTTTAATAAAATAAATATTCCTTGGATGAAAATAGAAAGTAGTTTTAAAAAATATTATTCAGATAAAAAATCTTAGTTAAAAAAAAGGAGAGAAAATTGATAATGAAGGAAGTAAAGATAACTATTGATGGAAAGGAGGTAATGGTACAAGAGGGAAAAACTATCTTACAAGTTGCCACGGAAATGGGTATTAAAATACCTACTCTATGTGCTATGCCTGAACTTGGATTCGCTCGCGGTGCTTGTCGAGTGTGCGTAGTAGATGTTGAAGGATTACCTACTTTAACCGCATCTTGTGTTTACCCTGTAAGAGAAGGATTAGTAATTCATACTAAGAACGAAAGAGTCCTTAAAGCCCGTAAAACAATATTAGAGTTATTAATAGCCAGTCATCCTTTGGATTGTATGACTTGTGAACAAACCGGTTCCTGTGAGTTACAGAATCTTGCTTATGAATTCGGTATCAAGGAATCAAGATTTGAACGAAACAAAGAACAAATTCCTTTAGATGAAAGCAATCCTTTTATCGTTAGAGATTTGAACAAGTGTATCTTATGTGGAAGATGTGTAGAAATATGTAATGATATTCAACAGAGTTATGCAATTAATTTTGGTAATAGAAGTGCTAAAACGAGGATAATTGCAGGATTAGGGAATAATTTGGGCTTTGAGACCGAAATGACCTCTGGTTTTGACGCAAAAATAAAATATTCCAATTGTGTTTCTTGTGGACAGTGCGTAGCAGTCTGCCCCGTAGGTGCTTTGATTGATAAAGATGCCCAGGGAAAAGGTAGAGCCTGGGAATTTACAAAAGTAAAGACTACCTGTAATTACTGTGGATGTGGTTGTAGTTTTGATTTTAATGTTAAAGAAGGAAAAGTAGTTAAAGTCACTTCTAATCCGGAGAACGTAGTCAATGGAATTAATCTTTGTGTTAAAGGACGTTTCGGTTATGATTATATTCATCGAGATGACCGCTTGACGACACCCCTAATTAAGAAAAACGGTAAATTTGAGAAAGTTAGCTGGGAAGAAGCTTACCAATTAATTAGCAGTAAGTTTACCCAAATTAAAAAAGAAAGTGGCAGTGATAGTTTAGCCGTATTATCTTCAGCAAAATGCACCAATGAAGAGAATTATCTTTTAATGAAATTTGGCCGTGCAGTTTTAGGAACTAATAATGTAGACCATTGTGCTCGTTTGTGTCATTCGGCGACTGTGGCTGGTTTGGCTCAAGCCTTCGGTAGTGGAGCAATGACTAATTCCATTAAAGAGATTGCCAATGCTTCAGTTATTTATCTTACCGGTTCTAATACTACCGAGAATCATCCTATAATTGCTCTGGAGATTAAAAAAGCAGTTACCAAGAATGGAGCAAAGTTAATTGTGGCTGATCCCCGAGAGATTGAACTGGTTGAATACGCCACTTTATGGCTCAGACAAAGGCCAGGAACTGATGTAGCTTTATTTAATGGATTAATGAATGTTATTATTACTGAAGGTTTGGAAGATAAGGAATTTATTGAACAAAGAACGGAAGGTTATGAAGAATTAAAAAAGACTGTACTTAAATATACTCCAGAAGTGGTAGAAACGATTACTGGCGTTCCAGCAGAGGATATCCGAAAAGCAGCCCGGATTTATGCTACTTCCCCAACTGTCTCCCTTATTTATTCCATGGGGATTACTCAACATACCACTGGGACCGACAATGTTTTCTCTACCGCTAACATTTCTATGCTTACTGGGAATTTAGGTAAGGAGAATGCCGGAGTTAATCCTTTGCGTGGGCAAAGTAACGTACAAGGAGCATGTGATTTGGGTGCATTACCTAATGTTTATTCTGGATATCAAAGTGTTGTTGACCCAAAAGTACAGGAGAAATTTTCTAAAGCCTGGGGAGTGGAACTGTCCAATAAAGCAGGATTAACTGTAATAGAAATATTAAATGCTGCTTATGACGGGAAAGTTAAGGGAATTTTTATTATGGCAGAAAATCCGGCCATGTCTGACCCGGATTTAAACCATGCTCGGGAAGCACTAAAGAGAGTAGAATTTTTAGTAGTCACTGATGTCTTTATGAGTGAAACTGCTGAATTGGCAGATGTGATCTTGCCGGGAGTTACTTCAGCGGAAAAAGACGGTACAATTACCAATACAGAAAGGAGGGTGCAAAGGATAAGAAAAGCTGTTCAACCGGTAGGAGAATCCAAACCAGAGTGGCAGATTATTTGTGAATTAGCGGAAGAGATGGGTTACCACATGAGCTATAATAATCCAGGAGAAATAATGGAGGAAATTACAAAGCTTACTCCCAGTTATGGAGGAATGTTTTATAATCGATTGGACAATGGAGGGTTACAATGGCCTTGTCTTGATGCTAATCATCCAGGAACCAAATACCTGCATAAAGATAAATTTACTAGAGGGAAAGGGAAATTCTTTGCGATAGAATTTAAAGAGGCAGATGAATTGCCAGACGAAGAATACCCCTTACTCTTAACTACCGGAAGGGTATTATATCACTTCCATACCGGTACTATAACTCGAAGGTCAAAAGGCTTAAACGAAATTTATCCTGAGGCATTAGTAGAAATAAATCCTCAGGATGCAGAAAAGTTAAAGGTTAAAGATGGAGAATTTGTAGAAGTAACCTCTCGCCGGGGAAAGATTAAAGCTAAAGTAAAGGTTACTGAAAAATCAGGAAAAGGAGTAGTGTTTATGAGTTTCCATTTTTATGAAGCTGCTGCTAATTTACTTACTAATGCCGCTCTTGATCCGGTATCTAAGATTCCAGAATATAAAGTATGTGCGATTAAAGTGCAGAAAGTATCTTAAAATAAAAAAATAAGAAAAGGAGTGAAATAAAGAATGGACTCAAAAGAAATTCAAGAAGTAAGAAATGTAGAACCTGGTTTTTTAGCCCCAGCAGGAGTAGCCCGGGCAATGATTGGAATTGGTAAAGCGAAAACGAGTTTATCGGTTATACAGATGATTATTCTCGGTATTCTTGCCGGGGTATTTATTGGGTTTGGTTCAGAATTAGCTACTATGGCTACTTATGATATGGGTAAATTTTTGGGAGAGGGCTTTGCTAAATTTATCTTTGGAAGTGTATTTTCTGTAGGCCTTATATTAGTAGTAATTGCGGGAGCAGAACTTTTTACCGGGAATAATTTAATTTTTGTGAGTGTATTAAATGGTGATGTAAAATTATCCAAAATGTTAAACAATTGGTTCTGGGTATATGTAGCTAATTTTATTGGTTCATTATTGTTGGTTTGGCTTATGTATGCTTCTGGATTATGGCAGACTGGTAGTTTTGGAGCCGGAGCAAAGGCTTTAGCTATTGCCAATGGAAAAGTTAATCTTAGCTGGGGGGCAGCTTTTTCTCGGGCTATTGTTTGCAACTGGTTAGTATGTTTAGCAGTTTGGTTAGCTGTAGCCTCTAAAGATGTAGTGGGAAAGATATTTGCTATTTATTTTCCCATTATGGCTTTTGTAGCCAGTGGGTTTGAGCATAGTGTTGCTAATATGTATTTAATACCTATAGGAATTTTATTAAAAAATAGTGCTGAGGTGGTAGCAGCTGCAGATCTTTCGGGAAAATTAGCCAACCTTTCCTGGGGAGGATTTATTGCCCGTAATTTGATACCAGTTACTCTGGGGAATATTATCGGAGGCGCTTTCTTTGTGGCTACCTTATATTGGGTAGTCTATTTAAAAGATAAAAAATAAAAATACCTTAAATAAGGAATATGATTTTTAATATGAAGAATATTAAAGACAAGATATTCAAGGGTGTAATAAATATTGAGTTGAGGGCGAATTAAGGGTTTTTCAAGGGGAAGAATTCCCCTTGAAAAACTTGATGCCAAAAGGATCATATCTTTTTTAAGATTTGATCCTTTTTTATTGTCTTTATTCCCCTGAAAAAATAAACTATATTTTTTGTTAGCGAAATGATATTATATAATGTTATGAAAACTAAAGATAGAAGACATTTTTCTTTAACCGCGATTATATTAGCGGGAGGGGAAAGCAGTAGGGTAGGTTTAAACAAAAGCAAAGATCAGATGAAGTTAGCTGGAAGACCTTTAATAGATTGGGTTGTATCTACACTTACTTCTCTGGATAATTTTACCAAAGAAGATATTATTATAGTTAACTCCAAAGAGAAATATTCTAATTTTAAGAGAGTATGTAAGGACATTTTCCCCCAAAAAGGTCCTTTGGGGGGGATATTTTCTGGCTTAAAGGCCTCTACCTCCCAGTATAATTTAGTAGTAGGTTGTGATATGCCTTTTATAGAGGTAAAATTACTACAGTATATGATAGAAAATATATATACTTACGATATGGTTATTCCTTGCTATAGTAAAGGATTAATTGAGCCTTTATGTGCAATTTACAGTAAAAGTTGTTTAGAGGTCATAGAGAGAAACCTAAAAGCTGGAGTGTTACCAGTTAGAGAAATATTTCCCCACTTAAAAGTTAAATTTATTAAAGAGAAAGAGATAAAAAAATTTGATGCAGAACTTTATTCTTTCTTTAATATTAACTTTCAAGGCGATTTTACTAAGGCGGAAAAATTAATAAAAATGAGGAGAACTAAATAATTGTCTATAGAAGCGAAAGGGATAATGGTAAATATAATTCGAATTAAAGAGAACAAAAAAGAAAATATTTTAGATTTAGTAGCCAGAGAAACTACTTTTACCATCTTATTAAACCAAAAAAATTTAGTTACTTTAAGTTGCACTCCCGAAAAATATAAATATTTGGGCTTAGGTTTTCTCTATACCTCTGGTATTTTACGGAAAAAAGAAGATATTGTATCTTTAGAGATAAATAAAAAACAAGATCTGATGGATATAAGGATTAAAGGTACCTCTTTATTACCAAAAGATATTATTACCAATAATTTATGGTTAGGAATTTACCAGCAAGCAGAAGGAGAGGGCAATCCATTTTCATTTATCGATGCTTCTTTAAAAATTAACTTTAGTTTGGTTTACTCTCTTATTTCTGAAATGCAAGAAAGAGCGGATTTTTTTAAATTGACCGGAGGAGTGCACAGCTGTGCTTTAGCTGATAAAAATGGGTCTATAATGTTATTTAGTGAAGATATTAGCCGTTATAATACTATTGACAAAATATTAGGAGAAGCCTTTGTAAATGATATCTCTACAGAAGATAAAATAATTTTAACCTCTTGCCGCATAACTTCAGGAATATTAAAAAAGATTATTATTGGGAAACTGCCAGTGGTTATTTCTCGGGCTGCTCCAACAGATCGGGCTATTGAGTTGGCTGAAAAAATAGGAATAACCTTGGTGGGTTTCGTCCGAGGAAAAAGAATGAATATTTATACTCATCCCGAACGGATAGAAGTTTAATTATTAACCCAAGGAGCTGTAAAACAGATTATGCCAGAAGAAGAGATAATTATTGCTATTGATCCGGGAACCAAAAAGTGTGGCTATGCAGTGGTGGATTCTAATTTGAGCGTTTTGCAAAGAGAAGTAATCTCCATAGAGAAGATAGCAAAAACTATCCAAGATAATTTGAATATCTATAAGATAAATAAAATTATTTTAGGAAACGGCACTAATTACAAAAATATTGAAGAGAGATTAAAAAATCAATTTTCTCTATTAAGGATAATTTTAATTGAAGAAAAATTTAGCACTTTAGAGGCGAGAAAAAAATACTTTGAGGCATACCCTCCCCGAGGTATTCTTAAAATAATCCCCCTATCTTTAAGAGTTCCGCCTTGCCATTATGATGATTTTGTTGCAATACTTTTAGCAGAAAAGTATTTTAGAAAAAAAAGTTATTTAGTTAGTCAGTTGCCTGGTTAGATAGTTACCTGATTATGATGAATTTGTAAACTAACTTACTGGGTAACTAGTACAGCGTTCTCTAAATATCTTTACATTTTGTTCTGTCATTGCGAGGAGCAAAGCGACGAAGCAATCCCTTTATTTATAAGGACTTGAGATTGCTTCGCTATCGCTCGCAATGACAAATCATTGTAACATTATTAAAGAAACGCTCTACTAGCTAACTCTTTTTACTAATTACTTATCACTTATTACTGTATTTTGACGCGATACACAATAGAATAAATGGAGGAAAAGAAAATTGACCAAAGTAAAAGTTTTTGCCAATATTTTAAAAGCTAATGATAGCATAGCTCAAAAAAACAGAGATATTTTTAATAAAAATAAAGTTTATACCATTAATTTAATGAGTTCTCCCGGGTCTGGAAAGACCAGTCTTTTGGAAAGGACCATAGGTTCACTAAAGAATGAATTAAAGATTGCAGTGGTAGAAGGGGATCTTCAAACCACTAATGATGCTGAGAGGATAGAAAAATATAATATTCCAGTGACCCAAATAAACACTGACGGAGCCTGCCATCTTGATGCTAATATGGTAGATGGTGTTTTGGGTAACTATGATTTTAAAGAAACGGACCTTTTTGTTATTGAAAATGTGGGTAATTTAGTCTGTCCTGCAGGATTTGATTTAGGGGAAGATGATAGGGTGGTGATGGTGAGTATACCCGAAGGGGACGATAAGCCTATAAAATATCCGGTGATATTCCGCAGAGCAAGTGTGGTTTTAATAAATAAGATTGATTTATTAGCTTATACAAATTTTAATATAGCCAAAATAAAGAAAGACTCTTTGAATATAAATCCTAATGTAAAGATATTTGAAATTTCCTGTAAGACCGGAGAAGGTTTAGATAACTGGTTTGATTGGCTAAGAGAACAGGTAAGAAAAAAAAGAGATGGAAATTAGAAAAAATATAATTGTCCAAGGCATTGTCCAGGGGGTCGGATTCCGACCCTTTATTCATAAATTAGTACAAAATTACAATTTATCAGGTTGGGTCCTTAATTCAAACCAGGGCGTGGAAATGGATATTGAGGGGAAAACAGAAGAATTAAATAATTTTATCAGTGACATAAAAAAGAGACTTCCTCCTTTAGCAAGGATTGAAAAGATGGAAGTAAATCAACTTCCCTTAATAGGTTATAAAGGATTTTACATCAAGAAGAGCATAGTTAAAGAAGAGGACGGTTTTGTATTAGTCTCCCCGGATATAAGTATATGTAAAGATTGCCTGCAAGAATTATACGACCCTCATAATCGACGTTTCCGTTATCCTTTTATAAATTGTACTAATTGTGGTCCCCGTTTTACTATTATAAAAGACATTCCCTATGATCGTGAGAAGACTACTATGAGTACTTTTAAAATGTGCCCACAATGTCAAAGCGAGTATGAAAACATAGAGGATAGAAGATATCATGCTCAACCAAATGCCTGTGCCGATTGTGGTCCGCAGCTATCTCTTTACCAAAATAAAAAAAAATTAGAGGATATTGACCCTATAGAAGAGGCGGTTAAACTCTTAAAAAAGGGGAAAATTGGTGCAATTAAGGGGTTGGGAGGTTTTCATCTGGCCTGTGATGCAGCCAATAATAAAGCAGTTGCAAGATTACGATGGTTAAAAAATAGAGAAACGAAACCCTTTGCCCTGATGTCTTCCGATTTAGAAAAAATTAATCAATACTGCGAAGTTAAAAAGAAAGAAGAAGAATGGTTAATCAATCAGTCCCGTCCTATTGTCCTCTTAAAGAAAAAGAAAAACAATTTAATTTCTCCTTTAGCAGCACCAAAAAATAATTGTTTAGGAGTAATGTTACCTTACACCCCTCTTCATTATCTATTATTAAAAGATAATTTTATCGCTTTGATAATGACCAGCGGAAACATCGCCGATCAACCGATAATTGGTGATAATCAGGAAGCCTTGGAGAAATTAGACAGGATAGCTGATTTTTTTCTTCTCTACAATAGAGATATATTTAATCGCTGTGATGACTCTGTATTAAAGATTATAAATAGTGATAATGTGTTTTTTCGAAGATCAAGAGGGTATGTACCTCACCCCATAATTCTTGATTTTAAATTAAAGGAAGTATTGGCTTTGGGTGGGGAATTAAAAAATACCATCAGTTTTTCTAAGGAAAATTATGTTTTTTTAAGTCAATATTTAGGGGATTTAAAGAGTGTAGAAGCTTTAAATTTTCTTAAAGAATCTATAGTGAGTTTGAAGAAAATGTTTAGAATAAACCCGGAAATTATTGCTTGTGATCTTCATCCCGATTACCTCTCTACTCAATATGCGGAGGAAATAAAAGTTGAAAAAGGATTAAAAGTAGTCAAGGTTCAGCATCATCATGCCCATATAGTAAGCTGTATGGCTGAAAACAATATTAAAGAAAAAGTGATTGGAGTGGCTTATGATGGTACAGGTTATGGAGAAGATGGTAATATTTGGGGAGGAGAGTTTTTGCTGTGCGATCTAAAGGAATATCTACGGGTAGGTCATTTAAAATATTATCCCTTGCCCGGAGGAGATAAAGCTATTAGTGAGCCCTGGAGGATGGCATATAGCTATTTATATTCTATCTATGGTCTAAAGGCAAAAACATTCGACATAGATTTTAGCCGCAGAATAGATTATGATAAATTATCTATTATCGAAAAAATGCTCGATAAAAATATAAACTCTCCCCTTACTTCCAGTTGTGGACGTCTCTTTGACGCTGCGTCTTCGTTAATTGGGATAAGAGATGAGATAAGTTATGAAGGACAGGCAGCTATGGAATTAGAATCGTTTTGTGCATCTGGGATAAAAGAGAGATATAAATTCCGAATCTATCAAGAAGAAGAGGAATTTATTATTGACCCTCAAGAAATTTTTATAGATATAATTAAAGATCTTAAAGAGGGGATAGACAAAAAGGTAATGGCTGCCAAATTTCATAATACGGTTGCAGAGTTTACTCTTAATTTATGTGGTAAAATAAGAGAAAATACTGGAATTAATAAAATTGCTTTAAGTGGAGGGGTATTTCAAAATCGTTATCTAACGGAAAAAATTATTTCTCTATTGGAAAAGGATGATTTTCAGGTATATACCCAGAGAAAAGTTCCCCCTAATGATGGAGGGATTTCTTTGGGTCAAGCTGTAGTGGCGGGAAGTTAAGAACCAGTATATAGTATATAGCATATAGCATTTAGTATATAGTAAAGAAAAAAGAATTCAGAAGTCAGGAGCCAGAATAAATCCGTATCTCGTGAAGAAGATAGAAACCAGGTGCCTGATGTAGGGGCAGACCTTGTGTCTGCCCGAAATAAGTAATGCGCAACGCACAGGCAGGCTCGAACCCGTTAAAAATACTATTTTTGTCATTGCGAGGGAGTGAAACGACCGAAGCAATCTCAAACGGGGATTGCCGCGCTCTGATAAATCAGAGCTCGCAATGACATGGGATAGAATAAACTGTAAACTAATAACCGAAAACTTGTTTTTATGCTAACAACTAACGACTAACGACTATTTACTATAGACTAATTTAATTGGTCAATGGGTAGATTGGCTGATTGGTTAATTAATGTATAGCCCGCATTTATAGGAGGAAAAAAGATGTGTTTGGCAATACCGGGAAAAGTTAAGAAAATATTTAATGACCATACCGCTGAAATAGAAATCGGAGGAATTGTTAAGAATGCAAGTTTAGATCTAATTCCTCAAGTTGCAGTGGGTGATTATGTGCTTTTACATGCTGGTTTTGCCATCCAGGTGATTGATCAGAAAAAAGCTTTAGAAATATTTAGAGCCTGGGAGGGAAAAGTGAATTGAAATATGTTGATGAGTATAGAAATAAAGAAATAGCCCAGAAAATCCTCCGGCAGATTAAAAGCATTTCTAAGAAAAAGATTAATTTGATGGAAGTTTGCGGAACTCATACGGTAAACATATTTAGAAATGGAATCAGGAAAATGTTACCCTCTAACATTAATCTTATCTCCGGACCGGGTTGTCCGGTATGTGTTACCCCTATTTCCTATATCGATGAAATAATTGCCCTATCCAGAGGAGAGAATTTTATTATAACTACTTTTGGAGATATGATCAGGGTTCCGGGCTCTACCTCTACTTTAGAAAAAGAAAAGACCGATGGAGCAGATATTAGGATTGTTTACTCTACTTTAGATGCTTTAAAGATCGCTCTGGATAATTCTTCTAAAGAAATTATATTTATGGGAGTGGGGTTTGAGACAACTTCTCCTACCATAGCCAGCGCTGTATTAAAAGCACAAAAAGAAAAGATTGAGAATTTATCCGTTTTGAGCGTAGCAAAGATTATGCCTCCCGCAATGAAAGCCTTATTAGAAGGAAAAGAAGTAAACATCGATGGTTTTATCTGCCCGGGGCATGTAAGTGCGATTATCGGTAGTAAACCTTACAATTTTATTGCTGCTCAACATAAAGTACCCTGTGTTATCTGCGGATTTGAGCCCCTGGATATTTTGCAGAGCATCTATATGCTGGTCAAACAGATTGAAGATGGCAGGGCAGAGGTAGAAATACAATATGAACGGGCAGTCAAACCTGAAGGGAACAAGATTGCTTTAGATAAAATTGATGAGGTATTTAAAGTGGTTGATTCCAATTGGAGAGGGATAGGTAATATCCCTCTTAGCGGTTTGGAGATAAAAGATGAATTTGGGAAATTTAATGCAAGAAAATTTATAGTAGAAACAGAAGAAACCAAAGAACCAAAAGGCTGCCGTTGTGGGGAAGTATTAAGAGGAGTAATAACACCGCCTGAATGTTCTCTTTTCAGAAAGGGTTGTTCTCCAGAAAACCCCCAAGGAGCATGTATGGTTTCTACCGAAGGCACTTGTGCCGCGTATTATAAATACAATTAGTATATCATGAATAAAATAGAAGTCAGAAGACAGAATCCAGAAGTCAGAATAAATTCATATCTCGCTAAAAAGTAGTTACTTAGTTAGTTGGTTACCGCTAACCACTAACTATTTAACTAAACAACTATCGACTAATTTAACTGGCCA
>Ga0154857_1105_pt2 | contig 30956 bp, 35 predicted proteins | sample Rifle2008BG19ft_FD_105829 | JGI IMG/M metagenome (GOLD analysis project Ga0154857, IMG submission 105829) | Candidatus Atribacteria bacterium RBG_19FT_COMBO_35_14
TAGCCCACCGGCGCATGATCGTAGAGGTCGAAATAGCGCGCCTGGGCGGCGTCCAGTTCCGCATGGGCCCGGCGCAGCTCCTCGTTCTGCATGATAAGCTCGATCTGGTGCACTCGCAGTTCATGGAACGTCTGTCGTGTTTCTTCGGGTGATAGGGCCTCCAACTCCTGTGTTTCCAGGGACCTGGTCTTTTCCTCGGCTTGCCGGCGCAAATCGTCCATCTGGCCTAAAGAACCGATCTTTTTTTTAGTCATGATTTTACTCCTTTCGGTAATTGATTCTGCTTTAGCTTTTTTTGTCTGATCTCCCGCGCAGTGGTAGTAATGGCATATATCTCCCCAGCCTCATTCATCACCGCGGTGGCGGTCATCAACACCTCCACCATCCGGCCATCTTTAGTAACCCGCTGCGCACGATAAGGCTTCAGAACTTCAGACTGGCTCAATTGTTTTACTATTGCCAACTCTTTCTCGCGGATACTCTCCGAGATCAAGTCACGAATATTCATGGTCAACGCCTCGGCTTCGCTCCAGCCGTACATCTTTACCGCCGCCGGGTTCCAGTTCAGAATACAACCCTTCAAATCCTGTAAGATGATGGCATCGTGCGCATCGCGCACGATCACAGCCAACCGTTGCACCTTTTCCATCTTTTTTATCTCGCTAATATCCACAAAGGTAATCACCACACCCTCTATTACATTTTCTTGGGTGCGATAGGGCAAAATGCGCATCATATACCACAAACCTTCCTGGGTCTGCACTTCCACCTCTTTGGGAATCAGGGTGTCTAGCACGGCCTGAATGTCCGCCACAATGCTGTCGTAGCCCATCAGGTTAGAGACGATGTGACCCACAGGCCGTCCCACGTCACTCAGGATCAGGTTGATGATTTTGGTGGCGGCGGGGGTAAAACGTAGAATGTGCAGATTGCGATCCACAAAGACGGTGCCGATACCGGTGCCGGCAAGGAGATTGTTCATGTCGTTGTTAGCCCGCGATAGATCCAACACCTTGGTTTGCAGCTCGATGTTGATAGTGTCCAGTTCCTCGTTTAACGACTGCAGTTCCTCTTTGGAGGTCTCTAGCTCCTCATTGGTGGATTGCAGCTCCTCATTGGTGGATTGCAACTCCTCATTCGAGGATTTGAGCTCTTCATTGGAGGTCTGGAGGTACTCATCCTTGGCCCGCAGTTCCTTCTTGAGCGCCACGAGGCGCGCGTCGGAGCCTTCCAACCCTTCGCTGGTATGCAACGCGGTAACCATCTGCGCCTTTTCGAGTTCGAAGGGTGACACTTGTTCCAGGATGACCAAATACAGAGGCGTCTCAGGCGTCCTGATAGGACCTTCCCCTTCGGTAAGCTCAGAACGGGATGCCACCGGGTGAACAGCCAGGTTGACTGTAATGAAATCGCCGTTGGTTTTTACGCGCAGGCCCGGATGGCGCACCATCTCTTTACTCACCGCGGCTTGGTGCAGTGCTAGGGACAGTTCATACCTCAATCCTTCGCGAGCCATTTTTAAAATATTGTTGACGCCGGCCTCACCAGGGGCCGGTTCCAGGTACAGACCGGTACGGCCGTGGAGATAGATGATATCACCCTGGCCGTTGACCAGCATGCCCACCGGAGCAAGCTGTTGCAACAGCATCTTTTCGGTCATTTCGCGCAGCGGCATTTTCCCGGTGTCAGCCTTCTTTTGGACGGCTGTCATCGTAATGGGCGGCAGAAATCGGCCCAAGGCCGCGCTCTGTAAGCTGTAAATATCATCTCTGCGCTGATATAGTTTCAATTTGCGGTCTAGTGTGGTAAAAAGATCGTTAAACTCGCCCACGGTCTCCGAGATACCCAGGAAGAGAAAACCTCCCGGGTTCAAGGCATAGTGGAAGAGAGGTATAATATACTTCTGCAAGTTGTTGCCCATATAGATCAGGAGGTTGCGGCAACTGATCAGGTTGAGTTTGGAAAAGGGAGGGTCTTTGATCATATCTTGCTCGGAAAAGACCAGCAGGTCACGAATAGTTTTGTGGATACGGTAGGCGCTGCGGTCGGTCTCGGCCGTAAAAAAACGTGCCAGCCTCTCCGGCGAGAGGTCGGCGGTGATGCTGGCCGGATAGAAACCATTGCGAGCTATGGCAATGGACTGACTGTCAATATCGGTAGCGAAGATCTGCACCTTGTAAACCTGCTTCATCGCTTCCATGCGCTCCTGTAGAAGGATAGCGAGGGAATAAGCTTCCTCGCCGGTGGAGCAACCCGGCGACCAGACGCGAATCACACCGCCCGCAGGCTTTCCGGCAAAGAGTTTGGGGATGACCTGTTGCTCGAGCGCCTGGAAGGCCTCCGGGTCGCGGAAGAAATTGGTCACGCCGATCAACAGATCCTGAAAGAGCGCTTCCACCTCAACCGGCGTCTCCTGCAGATACTGGACGTATCGGTCTATCGTTTTGATCTGATGGACCGCCATACGCCGCTCGATGCGGCGGTTGACGGTACTCGGCTTGTACTGGGAAAAGTCGTGGCCGGTCCGGCCGCGCAACAGGATGAAGATCTTCTTCAGCGCGTTCTCGTCCTTGGGCGCCAGGGTGGTTACGGTCTGCGAGAGCCTGCCGAAGGCATAGTTTACATATTTGATGAGCTGAGCGGGCATCTCAGCCGGCGGAAGTTCGTAGTCTACCAAGCCGGTGGCAATGGCGCTGCGTGGCATGCCGTCGTACTCGGTGGAGGTGTTCTGGGCCATGACCATACCGCACTCGCCCTTCACTGCCCGTACACCCAGCGTGCCGTCGCTGCCGGTGCCCGAAAGCACGATGCAGATGGCCTGCTCGCGCTGGTCCTGGGCCAGAGAGCGAAAGAAGAAGTCGATCGGCAGGCGCAGCCCGCGGGGAGCAGATAGTTCCATCAGTTGCAGCGTACCGTTCAGTAAAGCCATATCCCGGTTAGGCGGAATGATGTAGACGCAGTTGGGCTGCACCTTCATTCCATCTTCCACCTCGAAGACCTGCATGCGGGTATAGCGCTTGATCAGCTCGGAGAGAATGCTCTTGTGGTCGGGAGCCAGATGCTGCACCAGGACAAAGGCCATACCGGGATCGCTGTCGGTGGGCATACCGGAGAAGAAGGCTTCAAAGGCAGCCAGCCCCCCGGCCGAGGCACCAATACCGACGATAGGAAAGCTCGATTTCAAGGAAATATTTGGGATGGAGCTTTCACCTGTTTTTTGCAGCTGCTCCTCTTTGAAGGTTTCTATATCCTTTTTAGTGGTAGTTTTCTTTTTTTTAGTCATCCTAAATCCTCCTAAATAAAATAGGGACACATCCCATTTAAATAATTTATTTAAATGAGATGTGTCCCTATTTTATTTCTATTTATTTAACCTGACTTCCAAGATATTATTTTTATACCTCTGGGTAAAACTTTTTGCCTTAACCACTGCGGGTAGAGGAATTTCTTTATGATAATCTTTATCTGCATCAATAATAAGTTTATTATTCGCCACCCTTAACCGTAGCTTATCTTCTTTAATACCTAGTAACTCTAAATAGACTATTAGTTCAGCATCCTCATCAAAGATGTCCAGAAGTGATTCCTCTCTCTCTTGATGCTCTTGATCAGGCTGACCAGTGAGCCACCAACTAAATAAAACTTTTTCGCCAGTTTCCCGGTCAACTTTTGAACTCTCGAAGGAGAGTAGCGGATAGCCGATCATCTTTTCAGCGGTGGGGTTGATAATCTCCCTTATTTTAAGTAAAATATCCATATGGGTAGGAGCCTCTATGAGCTGGGCTAAGGTGTCGATTCTGGCGTGTCGGTGCTCATAAAGAAACCTGAGTATCTCTTTTGAATCGGCATCCAATTCGGTAACCATTTTATCTAAGATCGCCCGATCTACTTTTAGTAATACTCTCTGATCTAACTCTTTTCTCCAAGTCTCTAAATTAAGTGCTATAATCCAGGCTTTGGATAATTCACCAAAAGATTCATATACTATACTGATAGTATCACTTTGACTAACTCCATATATTCTTTTTTCTATTCTTAAATCCTTTATGCTTCTGAGTGGTATCTCCCCTACCAATCCCGATTTAGAGGTAAAAAAAGTGAGTTTCTCAGGGGTAAGAAGAAGGGTTCCCAGACCCCACCTTGATTGACCGGGAGTTAAATAACTACCCTTTTCTTTTAAAATTACTTGATCAGACTGCGAGTCAACAGGTGCCAGAGAACCGACTTCTGTCTTCTGACTTCTGACTTCTGACTTCTGTCTTCTGTCTTCTGTCTTCTGACCTTTGACCAGGGAGATACTTTCTTCAATGGCCTTTTTCCAATTCTCAGGATCTTTTATGGCAATATAGGGCACTCTCCTGCCTGCAGATATTATATTAAGTTGTTTTACTTGCTTGCCCAAAATCCATCCCCTCTTTACTACATTTATCGTCTTTATTTGACTGAGAATAACCTGGAATAGTATCTTTCTTCCCTGAACGAAAAGTAGTCTTTGATTGGTAAGGTATAAATTACCCAGTCTCCAAGATGAAGCAAGTGAACTCCCGGTATCGTAGCTTGCGGTATAATACTTAATCACTTCCTCATCAAATAGTAAAGGTAAACTCATTGGTTTTCTGATAGTATCTAAATCTCTTCTCATTTTACGATTGCTTTCCCCTTTTTCTTTCTATGCTCCCTCTCTCCCTTGATGATCCTAATTCCTCATTTTAGAAATAAGAAGGGATGACTGCCACAGATTAAGTGTTTCCCAGGTCTAGGTCGACCAGTCTGTCCATGTATATGGGTCTTTCCTCTCTTGAAACTGGGATATAATTTCCAATATCTTTCTCTCATTAAACGGCTTGTCAATGAAACCGTGAACCCCTTCCTGGCTCTTCGCTTCTGCCCTTTTTTCTTCACTGCCGTAAGCGGAAATTATGACTACTATTGCCTGCGGAGCTGCCGCTTTGATTTCGGGAAGCAGATCCATTCCCTTCCCGTCAGGTAACTTTAGGTCTAATAATACCAAATGGGGCACCTTCTTCTTTAGACAGGCTATAGCTTTAATCAGGCTATGGGCTGCTGATACATTATACCCTTTGCTTTGTAAGGTATTAGTTAGGAGCCAGCACAAGTCCTCTTCGTCATCCACAATCAAGATATTTTTTATCTGCCTTTTGGGGAGCGAGGCCGGTCTTGATCTTAATTCTTCCTTTTCCCTTTTTAATCGTGCCTTTTCCCTCTGTTTAAAAAAGGGTATCAGCTCTTCAAGTTCTTCGGGTTTGCGCCAGCCCGAAAGACCACTTCTCCATACCAGTGCTTCATCTGGTTTAATAATACCATTTAGAATCCAGCTTTTCAACTTGGAGTGATAGATTGATCTGTAGGTATCCGCTCCTCTTTTTATATCATATTTTAGCTCTAACATAACCTCTCCTTTTTAACAGAAGTCAGAATACAGAAGACAGAAATCAGAAGACAGATTTCTCTGTTCTCTGTTCTCTGATCTCAGATGACAGAAGACAGAAGTCAGAAAATAGAAGAAAAATGTTAAACTATTATTTTTTCTGCTTTCTGTTCTCTGACTTCTGTTATCTGTTTTCTGTTCTCTGTCCTCTGTCCTCTATTTGATCGGCAAAGAGATGGTAAAGACAGTACTCCTTTTCCAAATGCTTTCTACACTTATTTCCCCGCCGTGACTTACCACAATCCCGTATACTATGGATAGACCCAGACCTACTCCCATTGACTTAGTGCTAAAAAAAGGATCAAATATCCTGATAATATCTTCTTCGGGAATGCCTACCCCGGTATCCTGAATCTTTACCACAAAATAGTCCTCTTCAATACTGGTACTGATGGTCATGGTGCCGCCTTTAGTCATGGCCTCAACAGAATTGACTATTATATTCAAGAATACCCGGTTGATATGTTCCTTATCCACATTTATTATTGATGGTTTAGCGTCAAATTTCTTAATCACCTTTATCCATTGTGTGGTAAGACTGTTCTTCATCGAATCCAAAACGTTTTCTATAATCCTATGCAAATCATGAGGACGGATGTTAAGCTCCGGCGGCCGGGCACAGTTGAGGAGTTCGGTGATCAAAAAGTTAATCCTCTCCGTGTTTCTAATAATAACTTCGATGTGTTTGGACCAGGGGCTATCTTTACTATAAGCCTTTTTAAGCTGCTGAGCCGCTAAAGACACGTTGCCCAGCGGATTTCTTATCTCATGGGCTATACTGGCAGCTATTCTACCGGTAAAGGCCAGCCTTTCGGATAGAACCGATTCTTTGCCTTGATTACCAACTCCTTTATAAGAATCTTCACCTTTTGATCCGGACATAATATTGCTCCCTTCCTTAATCAGAAATCAGATGACAGAAGTCAGAAAGCCCCAAAGTTACTAATTTTTGTTCAATAGCATCCTTTAACTGATCTATTTCTACTGCGTTAAGCTGATGCACCTGCTCCTGTTTATCTATCAGATAAAGGACCTGTTTTTTCTTTCCTTTAACCAAATACGCCTCCTCTCTTATTGCTAAGGTTTTTATTTCTTCTAAAGATATCTGAAAGGTGATTTCCTCAAAATCTTGACGGTAAAGAAGAAGCCTTTGATTAGTTAAATAAAAATAGCCTGGTCTCCAGGTATGATAGATCCCTTTACTATAGTAATAAGAACCATACATTTTCAGGGCAATCTCTTCTCCTTCAACTAAAGAAAGAACATTTTTCTTCCGATGTTCACTTTCCCAAGCCCTACTTTTTTCATCCCAGGCCTGCATCACCCCATATTTCAGCATCGTCTCCATTCCCGCCAATGCTGCTCTTAAATTAACACCGATTAAAGGAATGCCAGCCACAGAAATAATAATATCGGCATTAATTATCAATCCTTTATCTAAAATACGATCTAACAGATCTACTAAAGTTGCGTGTGCTTCTCGGGTCGGATTCATTAAAACTCCTATAAGTTAAAAGTTAAAACTAAAAAGTTAAAAGTAATAAGTAAAAAATAAAACTAATAAGTTTAAATCAAAAGTAATAACTAATTTTTATTTTTTAACGTTTTTACGCTCTGGGCTAAAATCTTTTGAATTTCATCTGATTCAGCAATTAGATCTTTTAATGATGACTCGCCAATTATTTTTGAATCTCTTAGGATTCTCAGCCAAAAATTTGTTTCCTTTGCTTCTTTAAAGCAAATGCTCATTTTATAAGTAAAATCTTCTCTGCTAAAACCTGCCTTAGCTTCCTCATAATTGGCGGCAATTGATGTTCCCGACCGTAATAATTGCCTACCAATTTCGAAAGCACTTAGTTCTTTTGGCAAAACACGTACCAACTGGACAATCTTCAAAGCAAAATTATATAATCGTTCACTTAAATCAGCCACTATTATCTAACTCTAAGTTAAAAGTTAAATCTAAAAAGTTAAAATTATCTTTTTTACTTTTTACTTTTAACTTATCTTTCTTGTTTTTATTTTTAACTTTTTACTTTTTATCTTTAACTTATCTTTCTGGTCTTTACTTTTTACTTTTAACTTTTTAGATTTAACCTATACAAATGAATAAGGCGGCCAGGGACCGGTAAAACGAACAAAAAATCCTTTCAGCTGGTTAATTTTCTCTAGTTCTTCACCCAATATTTTACTCTTTCCCTTAAAAAGCAAACAAGAAAAATTCAACAGCATTTGTTTGTCTTCTTCATTTTTTTTAGTCTTTTCTACCTTAATTTGATCAACACAACTTTTAATCTGCTCATAAAAAACCTTAAAAAATTTATCTGCTTCTTTTTCCAGCTCTTTTTTTAATAAGTTCTCTAATTTCTGCTTATACATATAAGCCAAGCCCTTAGATTTGGATTTAATCTCCTCACTCAATTTCTTAATCTCCGGGGATTTTTCAATAACCCATTCGCTGATAATTTTGGGGTCCCAAAATACCTGCACTCCAAACTCAGCTCGGTCTTTGAGCTTAGCCATTTTTTGTGTTAAGTTTTCATAATCACCCTTTAGCCACTTCTTAAGGTTCTCATCGGGGGCAATACCCTCTTCACCTTTAATGATGGTATCAAATCCCAGGGGTAAAACCGTACCGAATCTTTCCCAGGCAGTATCAACAACCTTCTGGTGAGCCATTACCCATTTTTTCATCACTTCATTATCCTCTGATTTGTAAGGTTCTGGTAGGCAATTATGCACTACAGCACCTAAATCTTCATAAGGGATAGTATAGACTTCGCTATCCTCTATTCCAATATTGCCAAGGGTTATCTTTTCATTTCCCTCGGCTATACAATAAAGATATCTTGCTTCATTCATTTTAAATTCCTTTCTCTTCTGCCTCTTTGCTCCATCTTTCGGGATTGATCATCTTGTCTAATACATCATCCACAATACTATCCAATCCATCCCTTACGGATTTAACCGACTCAGTAACCCCCTGTTCCTTTTTTATCTCCTCAATGGCCAGATCTAAATCCATCAGGGCTTCTCCCAGCCTCTCTACCTCTTTCTCAGATAGAGTGCCTCCTTCCATCCGCTTTATGGCTTGAAGATTGAGGGCATCTTTAATTATCTCTACTAAAGCAATAACTAAACCTAAAACCCCGTGTTTTAGATTTTCTGTATCAATGTCGATTGGCATCTTTTTCTCCCTTAATCAGATGACAGAAGACAGAATACAGATGTCAGAAAACAGAATACAGAATACAGAATACAGATTGTCTGTCATCTGTCCACCGTTCTCTGTCTTCTGTTTCAGAAGGTAGAAAAATTCTGCCAACTGTTCATCAAACTATATAACATCGCATTCACTTCATCATACTGTCTATCTAATATCTTATGTTCATTTTCCGATATATATTTACAATCCAAGGCAAAATCTAACCAGCCTCGAGTTTCTTCGGAAGAACCAAGAGCATCATTTAAATGTCTAATAAATACTTGCTCGTATTTTCTCTTTGCAAATCCTTCTCTTATATTTATAGCAACCGATCTGGAAGATCTTCTTATCTGATCCGTTAATGAATAAGTTTCTTCTTTTGGAAATTTTTTAGTTATTTCAAATATTTCTATAGCTAACTTATAGGCTAATTGACATACTTTTAAATCTTTACAGTTTTTTATAACCTCTGTTTTCATTCTCTATCTTCTTTCCTCTATCCTTTATCTTCTGATTTCTGTCCTCTGTTCTCTGTTTTCTGTCCTCTGTTATCTCGCCTCCGATTTGAGTGCCTTGGCTTTGGTGGCAGATATCCAGCCACACCATGGACACCCGGTACTGATAAGTTCTTCTGCCGGCACTCGTTTGTTACATTGTGGACACTCTTCTTTGCCTACCATAGCCTCTTTCCAAGCTGCAGTCTCATAATTGGTACCAGATGGAAACTCTAAACCATATTTGGCAGCAGTCTCAAAGGAAGCCAATGCCGCCCGAATCTTAATACCCAAAAGCTCCACCCCGGCAACAGATATAGTGATATCGGCATTTATCACCAGACCTTTATCCAAGATACGGTCTATGACATCAACTAAAGTACCATTTGTATCCCTTATCGCCTCTATTGCCATTTTCTGCCTCCTTCGCTCCACTTTGTTATAATTATTATTTAGCCGCGCACATAAATTACTCTTTTTCCATTAAATCCATACGCCTACGCATGGACTTTCGCTCAAAATTCAAAAAGTTTCCATCTTCATCAAGAAGAACTTCATATAAAGCTAAGATATCCATCTGATCGGGAATAGAATGCTTCTCTATCAGCTCGATAGAGATATGCCATCCTTTTTCATCTTTTATAACCCCGGTAGTAGAAGAAACAGTCAACCCGATCAATTTACTTAACTCTTTACGTGCCTTTTCAATTAAAATTCCTAATTCCTTTGCCATTTTCACTCCTCCTTTAGTTTAATTTATATTCTATCTTTTAGACTACTCGCTTTTGCCTTTTAGACTCCGCATAAAAGGTAATCCTCTTTTAGATGACTTTTTGGCCATTTTGCCTGTATTAGTTTGAAAACATAATTTCAGCAAGTTTATTTAAGTTTTCTTTACTCCTGATCCCATGTGCAGAAATAAGGGTAAATAGGCAACACTATTATTCACCCCATTAGAAGTCTGTCGCGCCAAAGGTGCGGCAGTCACCTCTGGTGGCTTACTTCTAACCGGATTTATTAGGATTATTTAAGAATTTTAATTTTTGCATTTACTACTACTCCTCACCATCCTTACGCTTAGCACTTTCCTCTAATCTCTTCATTAGTATTCCTTCTGCCTTATCGTATTGCTCTTCGGTGATTTCATCCATATCCAGCATCATTTGAAGTTTGACCAGTTCTTCTTTAATTTTATCCTCACCATATAGTTCGTTCTCTGCCATGTCCCTGATTTTTTCAACAATATCTTTACAGATCTTTACTGTAGGTGCTATAAGTATCTGATATAATACTGATTCTACTAACATTATTTTAATCCTTCCTATAAGAGTAAAGTTAAAAGTAAAAGGTAAAAAGTAATTTTTTTTATATCTCAATTGCCAGATTAACAAAATTAAATGGTGGTACTTTTCCGATATACTTTAATTTTATATTACTGCTGTATTTTGCTCCAAGTTCATTCACCTTTTGATCAAACTCTGTTTCTTTACATTTTTCTACCAGAAAGGCAGCATTTACAATCATCAGTTCCCAGTAATTATGGTTAATCTTGACCTCTGCCGCCAAAGCAGAGAGGGTATTTAATATATCCTTTTTATAAATCTCCTTTTCCTTTTGCAATGCAGCCTCAACCATCTCTCCTATTTCTGCTATCTTAAAATAGGTCTTCTCGGAGGGAAGCGAGGCGGTTTTTTCTTTTAATATCCTTATTTCTTTATATTTTTCCAGGATATCTTTATATATAACAGCTTCTTTAAAAATCGCTTTTAGCCCTAATTCTTTCTTATTTTTCATCTTATTTAACAAATCTTTAAATTTACTGTATTCTTTTTCTAATATCTTTTTAACCTTTTCTTGGTCTTCAGCAATAGTAGCAAATCTCACCGGTAAAATGGTGTGTTCTTTCATTACCTCTTCAATCGCCTTCTCATGTGCAATCATATTTTCCCTTGATACGGTATATCTTATGATGGGAGAATTACTTACCACAGCTGCAATATCGTTAAAACAAATGGTATACAATTCATCTCCTCTACCGCCAATCCCCAATGGTCCAAAAGTTTTTGAATCTGCAGTTGCTATCAGGCAATAGATATATTTTCCTTCTTTTTCCATAACGCTACTCCCTTACCCCCACCCCAACCCTCCCCCTCGAAGGGGGAGGGTTGGGGTGGGGGTGTCTATTCTCTTACACTTATAATGACGGTATTTTGACCAAACTCCCTTTCATCGAATGAACAGAAATCCCCCTGGCAGTATTCGAGAAGGATTCTATATGCCCTGTATATCTCATTAAATCGCCTTTCTGCACCCGGAAGGTCAGGGTTCTTATCGGGATGGTACAATTTGGCGCCGTTTCTGTAAGCTTTAATGATTTCTACTTTTATTGCTCTGCTGCCCAGACGTAGCAACTTCCTTGCCCAATCTATCTCCTCAAATTTCATTTTCTTTATCTCAATAGTGTAAAAACTATAAGAAGGGAGAGGACCCACGTATCTAAAATTTAATTTCTCCGCAAATTTAGTATTTATCTCTTCTATTTTTATATCAAAATCTTTTTGCCGGTCTATATTTATTAAGCAGGCTAGATTAATAACCATCCTATCATCCATAAGTTCATGAACTTTAAAAGCGGTGCAGTAATTGTTTAAAAAAGTCTGTATCTGAAGAGCATATTTTTCCCTTTTTTTATCCAGTGCTTTTTTAATCATAACCCCTACTTCCATCTGATGTTCTAAGGTTATCTCGGGATTAGTTAAAATTTTTTCTTTTAATTTCTTAATTTCTTCCTCTTCTCCAATTTCTTTAAGGATTGAATTAAAATCAGCCCAGGTGGCAACAAGATCAATTTCTATTTTATCTCTTACCTTTTCCATTATATTCTTTATAAGGCTATATCCTTTACTTAAAATATCTTTTACTTCAGCTTCATCTACCGTAAAAGTCCCTAATCTAACCGGAATAATGGTATATTTTAAGTCCATAATTTTTTCAATAACCTGTTGATGCCAAACTAACCGCTCTGCCGAGACATCCTTGCTACTATAAGTAAAGTCAATTATCTCAGAGTTACTTACGACTGCCGATAGCTCCTGATAAGGAATGGTGTATACGATTTCTTTTTTATAAGAATCCTTGGGGGTAAAAAAGTGCGGTGCATTATTAGAATTTATAATTCCATATAGATATATTCCTATTTTACCCATCTTTCTTGGTTAATCTCCCCCATTTTTTAAGTCTTCTTTTTGTTGTTTTGCTCTCTTATCAATTCAACAGCCTCTTTAAAATGCTTACTGGAAATATTAAACTTTGATTTCCGATTAGCAGAGTTGCTGATATCCGGTTTCTCACTTAGGTATTCCCTGATAGCAAACATAGCTGCCTTTCTACAGATAAGCTCAATATCAGAACCCACCTTACCTTCAGTCTCTTTAGCTAAATTTTTCAAATTAACATTTTCAGCAAGTGGCTTATTTTTAGTATGAATTTTAAATATTTCTTCCCTGGTTTTTTCATCCGGGGTGGGCAATTCAAGTATAAGGTCAAATCTTCCACTTCGAAGTAATGCTCCGTCAACTAAATCTAATCTATTGGTAGAGGCTAAAACCAGCACTCCTTTAAGTTCCTCAATCCCATCCAGTTCAGTTAAAAATTGACTTAACACCCGTTCTGTCACATGTCCGTCTGTGCTCGCAGAGCTTCTCTTGGGAACTATGGCATCAATCTCATCAAAAAATAAAATGGTGGGGGAAACCTGTCTTGCTTTTTTAAATACCTCACGAATGCCCCTTTCACTTTCTCCCACATACTTGGATATAAGAGAGGGGCCTTTTACAGAAATAAAATTAACCCCGCTTTCATTAGCCACTGCTTTAGCCAGTAAAGTCTTTCCGGTGCCCGGCGAACCATAGAGTAAAATTCCTTTGGGAGGATTGGTGTGAGCTTCTTTAAACACCTCAGCATATTTAAGCGGCCATTCTATTGCTTCCTTTAGTTCCTGCTTTATATTCTCCAAGCCCCCTACATCTTCCCATTTTACATTTGGCACCTCAACAAACACTTCTCTAATTGCGGATGGTTCTACTTCTTTCATCGCCTCTAAAAAATTATCCATTTTAACTTGCAATTCCATTAAAGTCTCATAAGGAATATCTGCCATTTCAAAATCAATTTTAGGCAGCACCTTTCTTAATGCCGACATAGCCGCTTCTCTTCCCAGAGCTTCTAAATCAGCTCCCACAAATCCATGGGTAATCTCAGCTAATTTTTCCAAACTGACATCTTCTGACAAAGGCATACCGCGAGTATAAATCTGAAGTATCTCTAACCTTCCATTTTTGTCCGGAACTGGAATAGAGATTTCTCGATCAAATCTACCCGGACGCCTCAAGGCCGGGTCAATAGTATTTGGAATATTAGTCGCCCCTATCACGATTACCTGCCCACGGGATTTCAACCCATCCAGTAAAGATAGAAGCTGTGCTACCACACGCCTCTCCACTTGTTTTTCTCCGCCCATCTCTTCTCTTTTAGGAGCAATGGCATCTATCTCATCAATAAATATTATGGCCGGTGCATTCGCCCGGGCATCATCGAATACTCCCCTTAAACGTCCCTCAGATTCCCCATAAAATTTACCCATAATCTCAGGACCTGATATATGGGTAAAATAAGCATCGGTTTCATTAGCTACTGCCCGAGCGATCAATGTTTTTCCTGTCCCCGGGGGCCCATAAAGTAAAACCCCCTTGGGGGGTTCGATGCCTAATCTCTCAAAAACTTGAGGATATTTTAGAGGAAGTTCAATCATCTCCCTAATTCTTTGAATTTCTTTACCCAGTCCACCAATATCTTCATAAGATATCTTTAACTGTTTTCCGGTTACTTCTTTCTCTTCTTTCATCTTGATGGTAGTACCGGAATGGATAAAAACTGGTTGTTGAGCAGGAAAGGTAGAAACCACCACAAAATCAAAGCTCCGCGCACCAAAAAGATTGGCTCTTATTCTATCCCCCTCTACCAAAGGTAGACCTTCCAACAGACTACCTAAATACTTAGTATCCTCAGCCCCCCGCATAGACTTAATTAGAGTTAAAGGAGAGAGAACTATTTTATCGGCTAATTTACATTCACATTTTTGAATGCCTACTTTTTCATCTAATCCTGCCTGGGCGTTCTCTCTTAATAAGCCATCCATTTGAATGATCGACTTTCCTCTATCCTCCGGATAGGCAGGCATAATTTTGGCTACTGACTTTCTTTTGCCCTCTACTTCTATGATATCCCCTACTTCTAAGCCTATTTTTTGGAAATCTGCCGGGTCTATTCTAACTATTGCTCTTCCTACATCTTTGGCTTTTGCTTCTGAGACCTTTAGGGTTAATTTGGTATTTTTAGCCATTGTATATATTACCTTTTTCGATTATTTTTTTGAACCAGATCTAACTCTTTACCACCTACTTTTCCGGCGATCTTAAATTTTCTCTAATTTTAGCTCTAACATGCCATTTTTATAAGAAGATTTTAAACTTTCCTTCTTTACCTGGGCAGGAAGCAAAACCTCCTTGGCATATTTTCTTTCTTTATTTTCGGCCGATAGCTTAAGAATATCTCCTTCTAAATTGATCTTAATATTCTCCTCAGTAACTCCAGGCAGCTCCACAATGACTGAAATATGGTCTTTTTCATCAAATACATCGGCTATTGGCTCTCTGATCTCTTCTACCACCGGACCTTTTGCGGTTTTCTTAATATTGCCAAAGGTCTCTACCAGGGGTTTCCCTCCGGCTAAAGTTTTTATGCTAAAACCATAAATTCCTTTTGCCTCTTTAGGTAACCCTTTAATTTCACCATATTTTTTAATTTCTCCGGCTTCTTTAGTTACCTTGTCTGCTAAGCTAATCAAGTCACTAATTCCCTTAAATATTCCTCCGAATTTCACTTTTCCCAGATCAAAGTCAAATTCTTGAGATTCTTTTTCGTCTTTTTTTTCTTTTTCGGCCATTTTTTTCACTCCTTTTCGCTTTATTTTAGGTTTAAATTTATAAAATTATAGGGTGGAGTTGGCCCAATATATTTAAATATCACTCTGGGGGAATACTTGGATGCTAATCCCTGAACTTGATTATCAAATTCTCTTTCCCGGGCTCTATCCACTAAAAAAACAGCATTTATTAACATCTCATCACCTTGAATTTCATGGAGGTGAAAATGATGAGAGATTCTTTTTAAAACATTTAATATCTCCTGGCCTTCCTTTTCTCTTTTCAGCTCTAAAGCGGTCTTTACTATTTTTCCTAAGTTTATCCCCTCGGCATAAATTTCTTGAAGAGATTTTTTAGCTATTTTTTCCTTGAGAGACTTAATTTTTTTGTCTTCATCTACTATCTCCTGGAAAATAACTTTCATCTCTTTCCAAAAAGCCTTTACTCCTAACTCTATCTTATTATCCATATCCTTTAATAAGTTTTTGAGTTCCAAATATCTTTTTCTTAAAAGATTTCGAACTTCTTCAGCACTACTTGCCACGGTGCAAAATCTCATCGGAAGAACGGTATAATTCTTCATCACCTCTTCCACAACTTTTTCATGAGCAATTAAATTTTCTTTGTTGACCACATATTTATCCAGGGGAGAGTTGCTGATCACGGCACTGAGATCCTCATAGCCAATAGTGGATACTATGTCTCCCCTTCCACCAATTCCTATCGGGCCAAAGTTTCTTCCTTCATTAGTACCGATGATACAATAAATATATTTACCTTCTTTTGCCATTATATCTTCTCCTTCCGATGCATCATTTCTTGTTCTAAAGCGAAAATATAACTATGGGGTGATCTTCTTCTCCTTATTTTAGCCCATTCCCGGGCTATTATTCTACGAACAAGAACTCCCAGGGAAGCCCCGTTCATACTTTTTGGTTTTCCCTCCTCTTCTTTTTTTTGAAATTCAGTCATTCCCTGCTCTAACCAATTTACTATTCCCCTATCACCTAATTCCTTTTCTTTATATTCTTTTAAGTTTATATTTGATATTTCAAAAGATAAATCTTCTTTTTTCATAATCAGCCTGAAGGCTTCCTCCCCTTATTTCTGTAAGAATCGGCAAAACCCCAAATGGTATTAAATTATTACTTGATCAGCAGTGTTTATCGATCAGAGTCTTGACTAAATTTTTTACTTTTACTTGATTAATACTGCTCCCGATGCGGCTGGTCTCCGAGGCCAGAATATCCTGGCAAATTTCTCTAAAAATTCTATTCTTGGCACCTACTATACCTCCTAAAGTTTCCAAGCTTTTAGCAATCATAATACACCCCCGGATAGTCGGTCTAAATTCACATTCTTCGGACACCCGAAGGTCCCTTACGATATCTACAATTTTTGCTGCATCTTGGTAAGATAGATCAGACTTGGCTTTGGTGATGGAAATCTCCGTCTCCCGATCGAAATAATCTAAATCCATAGTAATCATTCTATCCCTCAGGGCATCTTGACTGCGGTGAACCCCGGCATACTCTTCGGGATTACTGGTAAAGATAGCGATAAAATCAGGGTGAACCTTTAAATAATCACCACTTCCCCGAGCGGAGGGTAAACCCATCATTTTTTCCTGTAGAATGGAAAGCAGGACATTATTGGCTTCCGGACGAGAACGGGTAAATTCATCATAAATAAGGATAAGCCCATGCTCTACTGCCACGGTCAAGCGGTTATCTACCCAGCTTTTCTGAACATCTTCCTCGGCTTTCATCACTGTATGAATAAAATTGTCCACCACTCTCCTGGTGCGATAACCCTGCTCTCCCCCCACTAAATCGGAGGTGGTAAATTCTTCATCTCCATGAATCATAATCACCGGCCGGTCAATTATACTGGCCAGATGCAGGGCAAGAGTAGTTTTACCGGTTCCCGAAGGTCCCCGGAAATGAAGGGGAAAGCCAGCCTTAATATACCCTAAAGCTCTTACGGTTATTTCCTTTACAAACTTTGTTTCCACAAAATTTGGTAGTGCACGAGCTTTCAAAACAGTTGTTCCTTTGGTTACCATAATCATCAATCACCTCACTGGTTAAAAATCAATCTTTAATTCTTTAAATTTCGAGTGTTTAAAAACCCGGTTAGTCTTTTGAGGGGAAGAATGATCTTTTTCCCAACTCCCCTTCTGTAATTTTTTTCTCCATTCTAAAACCTGTTTATTTTTATTTACTATCTTAGTTAATTTATCCCTGATTTTTAGGATTTTCTCTTGAGATTTTTTTACCGCTAAATCTTGCTGGGAAAATCTTAGTATATCTTTTTGAATTTCTTGACTTAATTCCTGATCATCCACAAGTGTTTCCAGAATCTTTTGCTCTTTTTTAGTTCTGGATAAAGAATTAGTAGTTTTAATCTTTCGTTCGTTTCTATTTTCTAAACCGGTCTTAAAATCTCGAAATGTTTTTAGTGCCACTAAACTTTCGTGCTTCATACACACCTCCTATCTTCTTTTTACTTATCCGGTTTTTCCTATATCATTATATCACTTTTTTGGTGATAATTATGTGGTAGGGGCACAATGAATTGTGCCCTTGACATATTATTACCTAATTTCTCCTGTGGGCACGATGCATCGTGCCCCTACTATCTACCATAGGTTATAATATTCTAGAGCTAAATAGGGTAATATAAATTATCTTCTTTTCGGATTTTACTTTCTTCCATAAGTTCTTTAACTATGGCTATATACCATCTCCAATCTTTTCCCAACTCGGCACCAATTTCAGTAAGTTTTATCCCCTCGGGATGTTCTTTAATCAACCTTAATGTTTGTTTTTTGTCGCTCAATTCCTCCGAAATTTTAGCCTTTTTGGGAAGGGTTTCTTTTATGGTCTTTTTTTCCAGCACCCCAGGGATAGGTTTTTTTACTCCGCTTCTCTTTTCTTGCAGGATAGAAGCAGTTTGCTGCCAGGACAACGATGCCTTCTCTAAATCAGCTCTCAGCTTATCTTGGACACTACGGAAATCATTCAACATGCTACTTACTTCGTTTTTTATCTCCTGGTTAGACTTGGTTAAATTCTGCTTTAACTCCTTACTCATCTGGCTGTGAGAGACTTTGAAGGCATCCATCATCTTCTGAGTATCCTCTAGGGACTTACCTACTTCCGCTTTTCTCCTCTCCACACCGGCAGCTAAATCTTCTTTTAATTCCTTACTCATCTGCATCCGGGAATTTTTAAATTCATCCATCATCTTCTGGGTACTTTCTAAGGTCTTACCTACCTCGGCTTTTCTCTTCTCTATGCCCTTAGCCAAATCTTCTCTCAAATCGCTTCCCATCTTTTCCAGGGAGAGACGAAATCCCTTTAAGGTCTCCTTAACTTCGCCTTCGAGATTCTCTTTATATGCAGCCAAGTTTTTTCTTTGTTCATCACTCATTTTTTTATGATCATCTTGAAAATTCTTTACCAAATCTCGACTACTCTTTAAGGTATCCTCGGTTTCTTTTTTTAGCTGTACAATACTTTCTACTCTTCCATCATAGGAAGCTATAATTTCTTCACCTAACTTTCCCATCTCATCTGAAATACTTTTAATACTCATTTTTTTATTTCTCCTTATTAAATTTTTAAAACTCTTTACTTTGCAGACGAAAACCAGCCAAGGTCTCTCTAATTTTTATCCTTTCCTCTTGCCAGAGAGCTTTCCTTTTTTTCTGTTGAGCTTGAATCTCTGAAATTGCTACTTTAAAATCCCTTATTCTTAAAGAGTTTCCTTTACTTAAGAGGTCTCTTAAAGTTTGAGACATCAGCATCTGTTCAGCTCTATACACTTCCAGTTCCTTCCGAAAACCCTCTAACACTTTCCTAACTTCTTCTCCTCTTTTCTCTTGTTGGTTTTGAAGGTCTTTTAGAAAAATCTTAAAATCTCTTAATCTATTAGCTTCATTTTCTTTAAGATGGTCAGTAGACCTGGACAATCTTTCTCTTAAAGTAGCAGCAATATCTTTCTGCTGGTCAAGATAACCTTTTAATTTTTCTCTAATTATATGCTGGTTTTTCTCAATTTCTTCCTTCCGATTAGTTATTCCTCCCGATATTTTTTCTATCATCTGGTCAAAATCTTTTCTTCTTAGGTGCTGTTGATTTGTTAAGGCCTCTCGCAACTGAGCCTTTAATTTCTCCCTAACTTCCTTGGATTGAACTATATCATTTTGATACTCTTCTAATACCTGATAAGAATTCTCGATAATAGTTCTCACCTCAGAAATTCCATTATCATAAGAAGTAACAATATCTTTTAATATTTTTTCCATCTGATCAACCCTCACCTCTTTCAAATAAATGGGAATCTTGGCGGAATGCACTCATTTAAATACCCTAAGTTTTTTGAGGATATTTCGGCAAAATTCCCCCACTAAATTAGCTTAACTTAAACAAGATCCTATGCTGCTGTTGCGGTAAGGCCTATTGCCTCAGCATACTTTAAGTAAGTCTCTACAGAAGCAATAACTACTCTTGCTTCAATAGCTAACAATTCGATACCAACTAAGGATACTCTGACCCAAGCATCAACTACTATACCTTTGTCTAATATTCTGTCTACCACTTCTACTAAACTTGAGGATGCCATTGATTTTTCTACTGCCATTTTTTATTCACCTCCTTTCATTTTTGGGTTTTTCCTTGCAAAAAGAAATATCTTTATTTCTTTTTGCAACTTTTAATTTCTCCTGTGGGTACGATGCATCGTGCCCCTACGGGTAACATTGATTTTATTATTTTTGTAGGGGCACAATGAATTGTGCCCTCCCTGTTTTATTGTTTTCCGTTTACCATGGGTACGATGCATCGTGCCCCTACATTACCATTTTAAAATATCTTTTACTGTCTGGACAAATCTTTTTATATCAAATGGTTTATCCAAAAAATCACTAACCCCTAATTCTCTCGCCCTGGCCTTAACAGATGTATCTCCAAAAGCTGAAATCATGATTGCTTTTAGTAAAGGGTTCATCTGTAAAGCTTTTTCAAGAACTATTAATCCAGAAATTTCATTAAGTTTATAATCTAAGATCATCAAATCATAGGAATTCTTTTTGATTTTCATCAAAGCATCTTCCCCGCTATAAGAGCTATTTGGATTATGCCCCTCTTCTTTAAGAATGTCTGATATAATTTCACACATATCCAGGTCATCATCAACTATTAATATTTTGGCCATATTATTTTTTATTACCTCTTTTTAAATTTTCGCATTGGTTCATCTTTTTCCATAAGAAGGAGATACTTCTACATTATTGTAATAAGCAATTAGCGTGCCAACTTAACCTAATTAAAATAAAAAATGCATTCAGATCTCTCCAAATGCATTGATAACAAGGCTTTCAACCAGAAATGTTTTTTTAAACCCTTATTTCTAATTATTTTATTTTAATTTATTCCTCCCATTTTATGGTTTTTATACCATAGGTTATGGTTTATTAACCATATAGTAGGGGCGTATTGCAATACGCCCCTACAGTTAACATTGATTTTATTATTTTTGTAGGGGCACCATGAATGGTGCCCTTCCTGTTTTATTGTTTTCCGTTTGTCGAGGGCACGATGCATCGTGCCCCTACTAAATGAAATCCTTCCAGAATTTTTTCTCTATTTTGTCAGGTTTCCCTTCACCGTTTTCTCTATCATATTCCCACCTTAAAGGATTATTTTGTATATATTCACGGATCCGATTTAATTCGTTCTCATTTCTTATAATATGTTCATAATAATTACGCTGCCATACAGAATATAAAAAGGGATAGTTTAATCGTTTAATTTCTCTGGTAACGGCAGATTTAAACATACGAACAATAGTGGGAATCGAACCAGAAACTGGTTTTCCGAATGATTCATAGGTAGAGGGACGGGCACGATGCATCGTGCCCCTACAGTTATAAATATTTTGATTATTTATGTAGGGGCACAATGAATTGTGCCCATTATTCTCGATTAAATTTATAATCCCATGAAAATGATTAGGCATAATCACATATTCATCTAATTGAATGTTTTTACGAATTTGAAAAGTTTTTAACCATTCTCTTGCAGTAATTTTTCCTAATACCTTCAATTCTATTTTACCCTCGCTTATATATCCCAGTAAATTTTCCTTAAGATAGGTACAAATGGTAATAAAATATGCACCCGGTATAGAATAATTATAGTTTTTTATTCTAAGGGAATGTCGATGATATTTACTGGAATTACTACTGTGGTTATCCTTATTTATGAGCATTTATATTTTTCCTTCTTAAGGGCTATCATAGGGCGTATTGCAATACGCCCCTACAGGTAACCTTGATTTTATTATTTTTGTAGGGGCACCATGAATGGTGCCCTTCCTGTTTTATTGTTTTCCGTTTGTCGAGGGCACGATGCATCGTGCCCCTACGGGTTGGCGGCCAGGTTGTGGGCGTATACAATACGCCCCTACAGGTTGGGCGTAGCCTGCAGACAGGCATTACGCCCCTACAAGTTGGTGGGGTGAAGGTTATATTCTTTAATCTTTAGATAGAGAGTTTTATAATTTATCTTTAATAATTTAGCTGCTTTAGTCTTATTCCAATAAGTTCTTTTTAAAACTTCTAAAATAATTCTTCTTTCCGTATCTCGAGAAAGTTGGCTAATATTTTTTTTAAGGGAGAAGTCGTGGGGGAAATTATTCTGGTCTTTTCCCGATAGGAGGGTAGGCATTAGTTCTGCCCCTGCTTTGTTCTCCTGGATATAAAAAGGTAAATGCTCTGGTAGAATAATATCTTCAGCCATAATCATGCCCTGCTGAATAACATTTTGAAGTTCCCGAACATTACCTGGCCAGAAATAATTTATCAGCAACTTCATACTTTCTTCCGAGATATGCTTAATATTCTTTCCCAATATCGGGTTAAACTGATTTAGAAAATGTAAAGCTAATAAGGGTATATCTTCTTTCCGCTCCTTTAAAGTAGGAAGCAAGATAGAAAAAACATTGATACGATAATATAAGTCTTCTCTAAAAGTCCCTCTTTTTATATCCTCTTCTAAATTGGTATTACTGGCAATGATCATTCGCACATCAATTTTAATGGGATATTTTTCTCCGATACGGTTGATCTCCCCTTCCTGAAGTGCTCTTAATAGCTTAGCTTGAATATTAACTGGTAAATTACCAATCTCATCTAAAAAAAGTGTCCCGCTTTGCGCTAATTCAAATTTACCTATTCTTTTCGCTATTGCCCCGGTAAAGGCTCCCTTAGTATGACCAAATAATTCACTCTCTATCAAAGTCTCTGGTATGCTGGCACAATCAACAGCTATAAAGGGTTTATCTCTTCTGGGACTGTATTGATGAATATTCTTGGCAATTAATTCTTTCCCGGAACCGCTATCTCCTCTAATCAACACAGTGGCATTGGTGGGAGCAACCTTTTCAATCTTATACAGTACTTCTTTTATTTTATCGCCTTTTCCAATAATATTCTTAAAACTAAATTTGTCTCTCAGCTGCTGCCTTAAGGAAACTACTTCTTGAGATAAATCATGGGCCTGAAGGGCTCTTTTAATGATTATCTTTAATTCTTCAAAGTTAAAAGGCTTACTAATATAATCATAAGCTCCAAGTTTCATTGCTTTTACTGCCGTTTCTACCGTCTGATAGGCAGTCAACATAATCACTGAGATATTCTTATCAATGGCGGTTATTCTCTTTAAAGCTTCTATCCCATCTATCCCGGTCATCTTTATATCCAAAAGGACTAAATCTGGCAAATTTTCTTGGACCTTTATCAAACCTTCCTTACCACTATGGGCAATAAAAACTTGGTATTCTTCCTCCTCTAATAATTCAAGCAGACTCTGGCATAAATCTACTTCATCATCAATGATTAAAATATTAGCTTTAGTCATTATATCCCATCCACCATCCGCTTTTTCTCTTTTCTTTTTTCCAGGGGTAAGAAAATAGTAAAAATGGTCCCCTTTCCTAACTTGCTCTCTACCGAAATAGTACCCTTATGTTCCTTGACGATATTTTGACAAATAGAGAGACCTAAACCAGTGCCTTCCTCATGGGTAGAAAAAAAGGGGTTAAATATCTTTTTAAGGTTTTCTTCCGGGATACCTACCCCGGTATCTTCAAATTTCATTATTATTCCTTTTCGGGTAGAATCAAAACTGGTAGTAATATAAAGTTTTCCGCCATCTTTCATCGCCCGAAGAGCATTATAAATTAAGTTTAAAAAAGCTTGTTCCAGATAATCTGAATCAAACCAGCCCTGGGGCAATTTTGCATCATATTTTTTAATGATCTTTATATTCTCTGGAAGAAAATGCCTTAAAATCGGCTCTAATTTTTCTAATATTTCATTGATATTGTAGTAGTCAAAAAGAGAGTGAGAGATACGAGAAAAATTTAATAAACGATAGATAGTCTTATCGATGCTTTTTATATTCCTTTGAATTGCTTTTAATTTTTCTATGGTGTAATGATCAGCATATTTGTTCTCTAAATGTTGAACAATCAGGTTTATGATAGCTAAAGGATTCTTAACCTCATGGGCTACACTGGTCACCAATTCTCCGATGAGAGATAATTTTTCCGTTTGAATAAGCTGGTATTGAACTTTTTTTAATTCTTTGGTTTTTTTCATTACTTTTTTCTCTAAGTTTTCATTTAACTTCATCAGGTTTGGTGATAATATTCTTCTTTCGGTAGCCATATCCCTACCGCTTAGATAAATAATAGTCTCTCTTTCTTTAGTAGTGAATACCATACCGGAGAAGTCACCAAGTAAAAGTTCTCTTCCTGGCCTATTTACCTTTATTTTTATATCCTTTACCCTTTTTTCCTGTATTATTTCAGCTTTTAATTTTTTTAATATTTCTTCAGGTATGAATTCATAAATAAAACTACCGATCAATTCTTCCTTCTTTTTTCCGGTAATTTCTTCAAAAGCCTGATTTACTCTCCTTATTTTTCCTTCACCATCCAGGGTTATTTGAAAATCTGGTGAGTAATCTAATAGATATTTAATATAATTCTGTTGGTCATATTCTAATTCTAATACTTTCTTTTTAGCCTTATTTTCTTTATGAACAATTTTTTCGAGGCTCATAATTGTCTCACCTAATTTCTTCTGTGGGCACGATGCCTGTCTGCGTGCGTTCACGCACAGGTAGACATCGTGCCCCTACGGGTAACATTGATTTTATTATTTTTACAGGGGTACAATGCCCCTACACATTACAAATTACACATTACTGGTTACTGTTTTTATATCCGCTATCCGCTAGTTATGCTTTCTTACTTTTCTTCTTCAAAATATTCATATACCTCAGGGAAACCAATACAACTCCTATTAAAATAGCCTGAGTAATGGTTAATAAATTAAATACTTTGTAATTATTTTCGTAAAATCTGAAAAATTCTATGGTAAAGCGGGAAATTGAAAATAAAATAAAAAAGCTCAACAGAAGGAATCCATCATATTTCTTATATTTTTTTATCCAGAGAAGAATAAAAAAGATTAAAAAGCCATACAAAGAACTATAAAGTTGAGTAGGAATTACCGGGAGAGTACCGGAACTTCCGGAGGCAATCAATCCATCTTTTAATTGTTGTAAATATACCGGGGGCATATGAAAAGAAGGAAATTTAATACCGTAATTTTCCGATACTACACCAAAACAGCAGCCGTTTAAAAAACAACCTATCCTCCCGATACCTATTCCGAGAGCAATGGAGGGTGCAGAAATATCTGCATATTTCCAGAATGAAATCTTGGTTCTTTTGACATACAACCAGCATAGAAAGTAAGCTACAAAAAATCCTCCTAAAAAGCTTAATCCACCCTGCCTGAAATATAATATTTGCATAGGGTTTCTCATATAATAATCAAGGTAGGTTAAGACATATCCCAATCTGCCCCCAATCAAGGCACCTAAAATCACATACAAGCTTAGATCCAAAATTCTTTCCGGGTCTTCTTGGTTTTTTTTTGCTTCTCCCATAGCAAAAAGAATGGCTGCAATAAAAGCCAATGCGATCATCACTCCGTAAGAATAAATGGAAAATGAACCAATGGTAAATAATATTCTATACATTAAAATTTACTCCTTATCCTGTGCTTTATATTTTTCCTCTTCTTCCCATTTTTCCCCTTTTTCCACTTCTCCTTCGTTTTCTTTTTCCGGGGCAGGGAACAAAACATGAATCAATAATACTAACATTCCGCATACAATCGCTGAATCGGCAAAATTAAAAACCGGCCAGATTCTAAAATCTATAAAATCTATTACCCTTCCATTAATTCTCACCCGATCAATCAGATTACCTACTGCACCACCCAGGACAAGCGTTAAAGGGATGTACATAAAAGGGTCTTTCTGGAAAATTATTTTTTTGTAAATTAAGATAATCAAAATTACGGAAACTGATGCCGCTATTACAAAGAATATGGTTTGATATCTAAAAAGCCCAAAGGCGGTATATGGATTCTCTATATAAGTAATATGAAATATCCCTTCAATTACCGGTATAGACTCCCCTATATGCATGTTGTACTGAATGTAAATTTTACTTGCCTGATCAAGTAATATAATAAATAGGACAAAAAGCATATATCCCATGGTATTTCTTTTACTCCTCAAAATTTTCATGCATTACTTTAGCACATTTTTCACAAATAGTAGGATATTTCTGGTCTTCTCCTACTGTCTCGCTGTAACACCAGCACCTTTCACACTTCTTGCCTGGCGCCCTGGTTATCAGTACTTTAATATCTGGAAATTCAACACCCACATAGGCATCAAAAGAAAGCACCTTTTCTCCCTTTCCGTGAATTATATTAGTCTTGGAAACAATAAATATGGTTTCCAGCTGATCCTTAAAGGAGATTAAATAATCATAAACTTCTTTATCAAAGGTATAAATATTTACCTGCGCCTCTAAAGAATTACCAATAAAACCTTCCCCTCTTTTTATTTCCAGTGCTTTTAAAACATCTTTTCTGATTTTTAAGATGTTGCCCCATTTTTTTTCTAAATTCCTATCCCCATAATTTTCATTTACTTCCGGCCAGGAAGCGAGAAAAACGCTTTCTTCGCTTTTTTCAATTTCTCTTAAGTACTGCCATATTTCCTCCGCGGTAAAACTTAATACCGGTGCAATCAGTTTAACCAGATCATTTATTATCTGATACAATACTGTTTGAGCTGCCCGTCGCTCTTCGGAATCGGCAAATGCGGTGTAAAGTCTATCCTTAATTATATCCAGATAAAATGAACTCAAATCGACAGCACAGAAGTTATGAATTTCATGATAAAGGGAATGAAATTCAAACTTATCGTAGCTTTCATTTACTCTTTTCACCAAAATATGAAAATTACTCAAGACCAACCTGTCTAATTCGCTAAGTTTATCATAAGAAACTATATTTGTATCAGGATTAAAGTCTGATAAATTTCCCAGAATAAACCGGGCGGTATTTCTAATTCTTCGATATATTTCCACTAATTGATCTAATATCTTGGAAGAAATCCTGATATCTGTCCGGTAATCAGAAGAGGCTACCCATAGTCTCAATATATCTGCTCCGTATTTTTCAATAATCTCCTGAGGGGCAATGACATTACCTATGGATTTGGACATTTTCCTGCCTTCTGCATCGACAATAAAACCATGGGTAAGAACAGTTTTATAAGGTGCCTTTCCAAAAGCAGCTACCGAAGTCAGTAGTGAGGTTTGGAACCAGCCTCTATGCTGGTCTGTCCCCTCCAAATACATTTCTGCCGGCCAGTGGAGTTCCTCTCTCTTCTTGAGCACCGCCGCATGACTGCATCCGGAGTCAAACCATACATCCATTATATCTTTCTCTTTCTCAAAATCTTTACCCTGGCAGTGAGGGCACTGATAATCTTTAGGTAAAATCTCCTGGGCTGACAAGGCAAACCAGGAATCTGACCCTTTTTCCAGGAACAATTTTTTAACCGAATTTATGGTTTCTTCATTTACTATAATTTCTCCGCATCCTTTACAATAGAAAACCGGGAGGGGTACTCCCCATACCCTTTGACGGGAAATGCACCAGTCGGTTCTGCCCTCTACCATACCATACATTTTTTCCTTACCCCAGGCTGGAACAAATTGAACCTTTTCTATTTCGGATAAAGCTAAATCACGAAAGGCCTCGATGTTAACAAACCATTGCTCGGTCGCCCGAAATACTACTGGTTTTTTACAGCGCCAGCAGTGGGGATAAGAATGCAGTATTTTTCCAACCTTCAATAAAGCTCCATTCTTATTTAACTCTTCTATTACCGCAATATTTCCTTCTTCATAAGCTAATCCTTTAAATTTTCCACCTTCCTGGTTAAATTTCCCCTGGTTATCAAGGGTAGTAAATATAGGTATTTTATATTTTACTCCTATCTCATAATCCTCCTGTCCATGTCCCGGTGCAGTGTGTACACAACCGCTCCCTTCATCCAATAAAACATGTTCTCCTAATATCATTAGCGAGTCTCTATCAAAAATAGGATGTTTACATTTTAAACCCTCAAATAATTTACCTCTTGCTTTTCCGATAATTTTATAATCTACAATTTTAATTTCTTTCATTACTTTTTCTACCAGGGCGGAAGCCAACAAGAGGTTCCCCTCTTCTGTTTCAACTAAACTGTATTCAATGTCCGGATGAAGAGCAACAGCCATGTTACCGGGAATAGTCCAGGGAGTAGTTGTCCAGATAAGTACAAAGTTTTTTTCTTTTGCGCTCTCCGGGAATATTTTTTTCAAACTATCTTTCACCAAGAATCTAACATATATTGAAGAAGATTCTTTGTTACAATATTCTATCTCGGCTGCTGCTAAAGCTGTTTCACAATTAGCACACCAGTATACCGGTTTTAATCCTTTGTAGATATATCCTTTGGAAAACATCTTTCTAAATATTTCTATCTGTTCTGCTTCATAAGCAGGGTTAAGGGTTATATAAGGATTTTCCCATTCTCCCATTACCCCTAATCGTTTAAACTCTTCTCTTTGCACGTTGATATAATATTTGGCATACTCTGTACATTTCCTCCTTAGTTCAACCGGATCTACCTCGCTTAAGCCAACCTTCATATCTTTGGTAACCTGAAACTCTATAGGTAAACCATGGGTATCCCATCCGGGAACATAGCAGGAATTATATCCTTTCATCGATTTATACTTGGGGATTATATCTTTTAATATCTTATTATAGGCGGTCCCAATATGTATTTTGCCATTAGCATAGGGAGGTCCATCGTGCAAGATGTATTTTTCCAGGTTTTTCTTTTTTTCCAATACTTTCCTGTATGTTTCCTGTTCTTCCCAAAATTCTAATAACTTAGGCTCTTCCTGAGCCAAGTTTGCTTTCATTTTAAATTTTGTTTTCGGTAAATTTAGGGTGTCTTTGTATTCCATTCTAATTACTCCTCGTGCTTTATAATTTACATAATATGATTGTAAACCAACTGGAATTCTGAGTTCTTAACTAATTTTTTCTATTTTATCTAAAAATTCTTTTTGACTGATATTGTATATCTTAATAAGTTTATTTTTGCCGGTTTTCCCTGAAATTATTTCGATTTTTGATTTCGCTATATTAAAATATTTAGCGAAATAAGCAATACATTCTTTATTGGCTTTACCTTCGACCGGCGGGGCGGTAATGGAAATCTTTAAAGCGTTATTATACACTCCGACAATTTTATTCTTGGATGCACCGGGGACAATTTTTACCTTGATTACAATATCATTCTCCGTAATTTTAAAATAATCATTGATATCGTTGCTCATCTTCTGTTTCTTCGATTTTAAAATTTTCTTCCCTGCCTAATCCTTCTAATTTACCCGTTTTCTCTCCGGAAAATTTATCCTTTGTTTTTTCTTTAGACATTTCATTCTCTTTAAACTCGTAATTTCCTTCTTTCTCAAAATCCTCATTTTCAATCATTTTTAGGTATAAATTCAACATTGATTTAAATTTTTCTTTAAATGTAAACTTATATCTTCGCAGGTTATTAATTTCATTTTTTAACAGGTCTTCTCTTTGAAAGACCTGTTGTTTTAACGCCTTGGCTTCCATCTCTGCTTTTTCTATGATTACCTTTGCTTCCTTTTCTACCCTGCCCCTCATCTCTTCGGCAGATTTTTGGGTATTTAGTAAGGCACTCCTCAAAGTTTCTTCAATCTCGCCAAATTCTTTTAATTTTTCTTGTATTTTTTCTATTTCTTCATTAAGTTTTACGTTTTCATTAATTAATTCTTCATAGTCTTTTACTATCTTATCTAAAAAATCATCTACCTCTTCTTCGTTATAACCTCTGAACGACCTGGAAAATTCTTGCTGTTCGATATCCATTGGTGTAATTCTCATTCAATTATCCTCCCTCATTTAATATTTCAGTTAATTTTTTTATATACATTAAAAAGCTATACTGACAAGTATATTAATTAGTGCTCTTTGCAGCAAGTTTAGTAAAAAAAAGACAATTATCGGTGAAAGATCTAACCCCATACCCCCTAAAGGAAATATAATCCTGAAGGGGGCCAAAACCGGTTCGGTAACTCTATAGATAAACCGAACCACCGGGTTGTAAGAATCTATAGGCATCCAGGTTAGAAATATCCTCGCTAAAATTAAATAACTGTAAAGCCTGAAAACTGTGTTGATTATTTGAATCAGTAAAAGCATAAATAATATTTTCCTTCCTCTTTTATCAATTTATACAAGCAATTTAAATTAGCGGTTAATGAAACCCGAATATTCCTCTGCCAATTCTAACCATATTAGCGCCTTCTTCTATGGCTACCTCAAAATCATCAGTCATCCCCATGGAAAGATAGTCCATTTTAAGATTATTTATATTTTTACTCTTTATTTCTTCAGATAATTCCCTGAGTTTCCTGAAATATGGACGAACTTCTTCTTTGTCTTCTTCTATTATTGGCGCAATAGTCATTAAACCTCTAACTCTTATTCTGGAAAATTCAGATATTTCTTTTAGAAAAGGTTCTACTTCTTCCGGTTTAATTCCGTATTTGCTTTTTTCCCCGGAAACATTCACCTCAACTAAAACATTCGTTGTCTTCCCAAATTGCAAAGAACGTTTATCTATTTCTTTGGCTAATTTTATACTATCTACAGTTTGAATACAATCAAATATTTCTATAGCGTATTTTACCTTATTAGTCTGCAGGTGTCCTATTAAATGCCACTCTGTATCGGCAGTCAAAATATGATATTTTTCTTTAGCTTCCTGAACTTTATTTTCGCCAATTATTTTTACTCCAGCATTTATGGCTTCTTTTATTTGCTCTATGGCAGCAGTTTTAGTTACCGCCACCAATTTTATTTCTTCCGGGCTTCTATTCGCCTTTAAGGCTGCTTTTTTTATTTTTTCCTTTATTATCTCTAAATTATTTTTGATTGTTTCCACAAACTGTAACCTTTCTTTATTTATTTTTTGCTTTTTGATCGGTTAAAGAAAAAATAAAAATATTCATTCAATTAACCTTAAAGTTTTATGCTCTATATTTCTTTATCGTTTTTAAAATAATTTTTCATTCTTTCTCCATCAACTATATACACTACTCGCTCAGCTAAATTTGTAGCATGGTCAGCAATCCGTTCAATATTATTAGAAACAAAAATCAAATGAATCGCCCTGCTGATAGTACGCGGGTCTTCCATCATGAAAGTTAAGAGTTCACGAAATATCTGATTATCCAAATCGTCAACCGTCTTATCTCTTGCCCATACTTCCTTGGCTGACTCT
>Ga0154857_1065_pt2 | contig 27909 bp, 19 predicted proteins | sample Rifle2008BG19ft_FD_105829 | JGI IMG/M metagenome (GOLD analysis project Ga0154857, IMG submission 105829) | Candidatus Atribacteria bacterium RBG_19FT_COMBO_35_14
TTGGTTCAGCAGAAACCCATAAAAATGTTTTAGAAAATCCAGATAATATTTCTAAGACTGTATTAAAAAAAGGTTTAGATGCCGGGACAGCTTTTGAAATATTATCCATAGATATTGCTGATGTAGATGTAGGTAAAAATATTGGTGCCATGCTGCAGACTGATCAGGCAGAAGCGGACAAGAAGATTGCTCAGGCCAGGGCTGAGCAAAGAAGGGCTTTAGCGGTAGCTCAGGAGCAAGAAATGAAAGCCAGAGTGCAAGAAATGAGAGCAAAGGTGGTAGAGGCAGAAGCAGAAGTTCCCAAGGCTATGGCAGAAGCGTTAAGAACCGGAAAATTAGGGGTAATGGATTATTATAATTTGAAGAATATTGCCGCTGATACTGCTATGCGGGATAGTATTTCTGAAACCCCAAAGAAGAAAGAAGATAAATAAGATAATATTATTTTACTTAAAAAGGATAGGATAAACAATGCCATTAATTTTATATATATTTATTTTCTATATTTTACTAAGTTTATTAAGCCGGATAGGAAATAAGAAAAGAAAATCTTATGGCTTAATGCGGAAAGAAGAAGATAATTCCCTCTCGGTATTTTCGGAAATTCAGGATGAAGCAGGTTCGCCCGGGGATAAGATTAATATTAAACAAGTTGATAATGTAGAAAAAAAGGATAATATTATTATAGATGACGAGGTTAAAGAATTTTATAAGGACAAAAGTGAGGATAAAGAGAAGGGGATTTTAGCTAAAAAATCGGTAGTAGAAGGGGTGGAAGAAATTTCATCTGGCTGGGAAAGCGGATTGGAAATATATTTATCTGATAATATTCTGGTTAACGGAATAATATTATCAGAGATAATTGCTCCGCCCAGAGTTCTAAGACCTTATGATTTTCAGAGATATAGAAGACTGCGATAAATTAGTCGTTAGTGAATAGTGAATAGTCGTTAGTATTAAATACACGTTTTCAGTTTTCAGTTCTCGGTATATAGCTAAAAATTTAAAGCGAAAAACGAAAAACCATAATTCAAAATTCAAAACCCCTTTCTTCGTTTTTAGTTTTTAGTTTTGGTTTTGCGCTTTGCGTTTTACACTTTTAGTTCTTTTACTATATTTAATGAAAGTAGGGAATTTTAATAGAAAAAGATAAAAACATAAGTCATAGCATATTAATTGATAATAAAAATGAGCTAAGAGAACTTTTTGGACAATATGATGAAAATATCAAACTTATCAACCAGTATTTTTCTATAAGGATATCAACCCAAAATGATAGTAAGTTAGTTATTTCAGGGATAAAGCGTGAAACGGATAAGGCTGTAAAAATAATTGAAGGACTTCTCTCTATAATTAGGAATGGGCATCCACTTTCTATCGCACAGGTAAAATACCATGTTGAAATGTCTCAGAATAATCAGCCTGTAGATTGTAAATTATTATTCAAAGACGTGATTCGCGTTTTTAAAAAAGATAAAGAAATTAAGCCAAAAACTTTAGGACAACAGAAATATATAGAAACTGTTAGAAAGAATGATATTGTCTTTGTTATCGGACCTGCTGGAACGGGAAAGACTTACTTGGCAGTAGCTATTGCTCTATCTGCCCTAAAGAATGAAGAAGTAGATAGAATAATTTTAGTTAGACCAGCGGTAGAAGCCGGAGAAAGTTTAGGTTATTTACCCGGAGATTTATTGGAAAAGATAGACCCCTATTTTCGCCCCTTATATGATGCAATATACGAAATGATGCCTTCCGAAAAATTTCAAAAGTATATGGAAAAAGGGATAATAGAAATAGCCCCACTAGGCTATATGAGAGGAAGAACCTTAAATAATTCCTTTATTATCTTGGATGATGCTCAAAATACTACTTTTGGTCAGATGAAGATGTTTTTAACCCGATTTGGTTTTGGTTCTAAAGTTATAATCAATGGAGATATTACTCAGATAGATTTACCACTTAAAGAACATTCTGGATTAACCAGAGTGGAAAGGATACTTAAAAAGATAAAAGGTATCGAATTTGTATATCTTAATGATCAGGACGTGGTGAGGCACAGATTGGTTCAGGAGATTATCCGTGCTTATGAAAGGGATGATTTACGGAACCAGAAAAAGGAGTAATACAACCTGGTGAAACTATATGAAAAATGGAATAAATGGAAAAGTAGAGATAAAATTTCAGGTATAAATATGCAAAAGAAAAAATTGATCGATAAAAATATAATACAAAAAATATCTATATTTTTTATTTTGTTAATCGCCATCACCCTCGTTCTGTCTATTAATTTTTTCCCGGATAAAATTCTTTTGAAAGAAGGGCAAATCTGCACGAAAGATATTCTGTCCCCGGGTGATTTTGAATTTGCAGATGTAGAAGCAACGCAAAATTTAAGGGAAAAAGCTGCCAAATCGATAAAAGAAGTGTATGATTTAAATTTAGCAAATATTGAAAATGTTGAAAAAGAAATAGATAGTTTCTTTATAAAAATAGAAGAATACCAAGAAAAAATAGATGAATCATCTAAAGATACTACTGATCCTATAGTAGAGACCGATAGCAGATTGGCAGATCTTAAGCTAAACGAAATAGGCATGGCTAATGAAATAAATAAAGATTTAGGATTATATATTAGTGAACAGGTTATAGCAGCTTATCTTCAACTGGATAATTTATCTTTAGAGAAAATAAAGGTAGATATTAAAAGTTCCCTGAGAAAAATTATGGAACAAGGAATTAAAAAAGATGATTTAGAAAATGCTAAAAAACAATTAATTAGGGAGATTAGTGAGATTTCCCTTGATCATCATGATGCCCTGATTGCCAGCGAGATTGCTACCTCTTTGCTTCTGCCAAGTTTATTTTTAAATGAAGAAGATACAGAAAAAAGGCGTCAGGAAGCTATTGCTTCGGTAGATGATGTTACAAGAACAATTCAAAAAGGGCAGATAATTATAAGAAAAGGAGAAGTGGCAACTTCGGAAGGTATCGCCATTCTTAATGCTTTAGGTCTAAAAAACCCCAAGATAAATTTTTCCAACATTATAGGCATAATTATGATTACTGCGATCTGCTTTTTAGTGGTCTTTTTATATTTAAGCTACTTTTATCCTGACATTTATAAAAATGTAAACAAATTGATATTGCTGGGTATTATTTCTATTTTTGTTGTTTTGCTCGCTAAAATAGCAAGTCAGGCATCAGGATATTTAATGCCCAGTGCATCTGCCTCAATGTTAATTGCCATATCTTTTGGTCCCAATATTGCCATATTGCTTACCGTCGTATTAAGCTTGTTAATAGGATTTATTCCGGGAGGCGGATTAAATTATATTTTAGTTTCGATAATTAGCGGGATTGTAGCTATATACAGTATTCGGAAAGCTACCCAAAGGTCAAGCTTGACCCGTGCAGGGTTAAATATTGCCGGAGTTAATATCGTTACTATATCAGCTTTGGGTTTAATCAGTAATGAAGGTTATTATCTAATTTTACAAAACAATTTATGGGGAGTGTTAAACGGTTTTTTAGCAGTCATTTTGACTATCGGAATTCTACCTTTCTTAGAAAGCTATTTCGATATTACTACCTCTTTTAAACTAATGGAATTATCTAACCCTAACCAACCTTTATTAAAAAAGTTGATATTGGAAGCACCCGGAACCTATCATCACAGCATAGTTGTGGGAAATCTATCCGAGACTGCTGCCGAAGAAATTGGAGGTAATGGGTTATTGGCTCGGGTTGGTGCTATTTATCATGATATAGGTAAAATAAAAAGACCATATTTCTTTACCGAAAATCAAGAAGCATATAAAAATATTCATGATGATATGGAACCCAGTTTAAGTGCTTTGGTCATTGCTTCTCATGTTAAAGAAGGAATAGAATTGGCGAAAAAAAATAAACTCCCCAAAGATATAATTGATATAATTGCCCAACACCACGGAACCAACTTGATTACCTATTTCTTCCACAGAGCTTTAAAAGAAAATGGATCAGCTAATGATGCAGTCGCCGAAGAGAATTATCGTTATTCCGGACCAAAACCTCAGACTAAAGAAGCAGGAATTATTTTATTGGCTGATTCATTAGAAGCGGCAACCAGAAGTTTAAATAATCCTACGGCAACTAGAATAAAAACCTTAGCGAAAGAAATTATCCAGAAGAATTTAGAAAATGGCCAGTTGGAAGAATGTGATTTGACCTTGAAAGACTTGAATAAAATTGGAGATAGTTTTTCCCGGATTCTTACCGGGATGTTTCACAGCCGGGTGGAATATCCCGATGAGGATTTAATAAAAAAAATAAAAGAAGAGGGAAAAAAGAATGGAAATTCTAATAAAAAATCAGCAGAAAATAATAAAGATAAACCAACGGAAGATAAGGGAGATAGTCAAAAAGATTCTGCAGTCTCTGAAAGTTGATGAAAAAACTGAAGTTAGTATTTTATTTACCGATGATAAATTTATAAGGTCACTGAATAATAAATATCGAGAGATTGATAAATCAACCGATGTTTTATCTTTTAGTTTATGGGAAGGGTCTGTCAAAACTCCGGAATCAGAGAGCGTTAAACTTTTGGGGGATATAATTATCTCCCTTGAAACTGCCCAAAGGCAGGCAGATAACTTAAATCATAGTATGGAAAAAGAGCTAACAGTATTATTAATTCATGGCTTATTGCATTTAACCGGTTATGCTCACGAAGAAGACAAAGATTATAAAATTATGCGGGAAAAAGAGGGTGAAATCCTAAAAACATTTGATTATTAGCTATACGTCTAATATAATGAAATTAGCTATTATATTTATTTACCTCTTTAAGTTATTTTATAAAGAAGTAAATATGTAAAAGAACTACTTGGCATAGAATCACCAAACAAAAAGAGATGAAAAAATAGGAGGTGAGGTATAAGCCTAAAGAAGTTACTTGTTTTAGTATGGCCAATTAAATTTTAAAAATTTAAAGGAGAATCTTTTCATGTTAAAAAGTAAGACAATATTGATTTTAGTATTGGCAATTAGTTTAGTAATGGGAATGTTCAGTTTTGGGATGGCTGCCGAAAGACAATTTGTAGCTATTGCTACCGGCGGAACCGGCGGAACTTATTATCCTCTGGGTGGAGCATTAGCTCAGATGCTTTCTAATAATGTTGAAGGATTAATCGTAACTGCCCAAACTGCCAACGCTTCTAGAGCAAACTGTAATTTAATAAGTAGAGGTCAGATCGAAACTGCTTTTTCCCAGGCTAATGTTACCTATTGGAGTTATACCGGTACAGGAATATATAGCAATGAGCCTATCCTCACTAATTTAAGGGGCATTGCTTCTTTATATCCGGAAACTATTCATATAGTTGCTACCAAGGCTTCCGGTATTAAAACCATAGATGACCTCAAAGGGAAGAAAGTTGGAGTTGGTGCTCCTAATAGTGGAACTGCTGCTGATGCTGAAATAATTTTAAATGCACATGGGATTACTTTTGATGATATAAAAGTAGATTTTATTGACTTTAATGAAGTTGCTCAGCGTTTAGTCGATGGGCAGATAGATGCTGGTTTTACTACCGCAGGTTACCCGACTTCCAGTATTATTGATATAGCAACCAAGAGAGACATGGTGTTGGTGCCTATCAGCGAAGAAAAGGTAAAAGAATTAGTTGCAGCCATTCCTTATTATGGAGCTACAACTATCCCGGCAGGAATATATAAAGGTATAGATGAACCTGTTTTAGCTCTTGCCACCCCCGCCTTATGGATCTGTGATGCGAAATTATCACCTACCGTAGTCTACAAAATGACTAAGGCTTTATGGGAACAACGAGCTATATTAGAAAAAGTACATTCTCAGGGTAAAAATATTACTTTGGAAACCGCCCTTGACGGTATAGGAATACCTTTGCATCCGGGTGCAGAATTATACTACAAAGAAGTTGGCTTGATTAAATAAGGTTAGGAAAGTAAAATCCGGGTACCACAAAATGAGAATATTTTTTTATGGTACCCGGAATCAATTTATATGTTAAAGAATAAATATGTTCCACCGCTTTTATTGCTTATTGCCACGATTATTATTATAATATTATTTTTTATTCCAGTATATACCCTGGACCTCAGGCCTTTTTCTGACGAAGAAATAATTTTTAAACAGAAAGTTCAACCAGGGGATAAATTTACTTTAAAGTATACTCACTCCGTAGCCTTAACTCCGGTATGGGAAATATTTATTATAGATAAAGATTATCAAATTATATTAATTGAAACTGATTTTCTTGACCATGGAGCAGGGCTTCCGTATACAACTTTTGAAAATGAAATATTTGTGGAAGAAGAGGGTAGATTTAAAATAAAAAATATGCACCGGATTATGCCTACCCCAATTTATTATAGAATTGGTGCGGTAAGTGAAAATATTTTTAATTTCAAAAATATAAAAATTGATTTATCTTCATCAGTGGGAGATAAATTATTGACTATTGGTGTTTATAAAAGAAATTTATATAATTATTACTGCGGAGGAAAGTTATAAATGGCTAAAAATGTTAAAGTTGAAAATAAAGAAATAGATGTTCAAAAACTTATGGAACAATATGATTCAGAATCAAGAGTAAGAAAGCCATTAGGATCTATGGCTATAATTATTTCTATTATTGCCATATCTTTTTCGGCTTTCCAATTTTATACCGGAGGGTTTGGCTTGCTTTTAGCTCTTAAGCAAAGAGCATTTCATCTGGCTTTTACTTTGTGTTTAACATTTCTTATTTACCCCAGCAGTAAAAAAAGTTTTGAAAAAAATAAAGAAAAAATACCTTTTTTGGACATAATTCTGGCAGTATTGGGAGCAGGTGTAAGTTATTATTTAGTGCTATTTTACGATGCTATGGTAATACGCTCAGGTTTACCTATTACACTTGATTTAATTATAGGCGGACTGACTATTATATTAGTCTTGGAAGCAACCAGAAGAATTATCGGTTCAGCTCTCCCTATAGTAGTAATTGTATTTTTATTTTATTCTTATTTCGGGCAGATAATGCCGGGATTCTTCGCTCATCGAGGGTACTCTTTAGAAAGAATAATAGAGCATCTATATGCTGGAACGGAAGGGATATTTGGCATACCTTTGGGAGTGTCTTCTTCTTTTGTATTCCTTTTTATTCTATTTGGAGCGGTATTAAATAAAACCGGGATGGGTAAATTTTTTATTGATATAGCTATGGCTCTTGCCGGCCATACTACTGGAGGGCCGGCTAAAGTTGCTGTTATAGCGAGTGGTTTGATGGGTTCTATCAATGGAAGTTCAGTTGCCAATGTAGTAACCACTGGGAGTTTTACCATTCCATTAATGAAGAGCATAGGTTATCGGAAAGATTTTGCCGGAGCAGTAGAGGCCGCCGCCTCTACCGGTGGGCAGATATTGCCCCCGGTAATGGGAGCAGCTGCCTTCGTCATGGCAGAGTTTTTAGGAATTCCTTATATCAAAATTGCTGCAGCAGCAGCTATTCCGGCAATAATATACTATATTGCTGTAGGAATAATGGTCCACCTGGAAGCTTGTAAATACGGATTGAAAGGATTGCCTAGAGAAAGACTTCCCAAATTAAACAAAGTATTAAAGGCCAGAGGCCATTTAATTATCCCAATACTTGGTTTAGTATATTTATTAGTAAGAGGGTATACTCCCTTATTTTCCGCTTTTTGGGCAATTGTAATGAGCTTGGCTATCAGTATGGTAAAAGCCGAAACTCGTTTAAATCTAAAGAAATTAGGTGAGGCCTTTGAAGAAGGGGCCAAGAGTGCTTTGGGGGTGGCAGCGGCATGTGCCTGTGCGGGAATGGTAGTAGGTGCAGTAACTCTTACCGGTTTGGGATTAAAGATTGCCAATGGACTGGTAATGTTAGGCCAGGGGAATTTAATGCTAACTCTTTTCTTTACCATGATTGCCTCAATTTTATTAGGGATGGGACTCCCCACCACTGCTAAATATATAATTTTATCGATTATGGCTGCACCTGCTTTAGTTGATTTAGGGGTAAACCCTTTAGCTGCCCATCTATTTATCCTTTACTTTGGAGTCATTGCTGACCTTACCCCGCCGGTTGCGGTAGCCGCTTATGCCGCAGCAGGAATTTCCGGCGGGAATTCTATGAAAACCGGTTTTATTGCCGTGAGATTAGCGGTAGCAGGATTTATGATTCCCTTTATCTTTGCCCTTGATCCCGGACTGTTATTTATAAATAGTACGGTAGTCCATACTTTGATATTGATTATTACTTCTTTAGTCGGTGTATTAGCTTTGGGAGCAGCTGCTGGTGGATATCTTTTTGACCATGTTAAAATATATGAAAGAGTTATATTAATTATTAGTGCACTTGCTCTAATAAGACCAGGCTTATTAACGGATGGAGTAGGCTTTATATTATTAGCGGGAGTAATAATCTTGCAGAAGATGAGAATATCGAAAAAAGCTAAATTAACCTAACCGTGCAAAGGTAAATACTTCATCTTGGTTTTAGTTGATTAAAATGGTCGATATTTTGAAATATACTTGATTGTTTTTGAAAAAGTTGCGGTGATTATTTTTTGGATGATCCTCTTAATTTAATAATATTGATATTTGAAGTTATCGTTTTATTAAGTTTTATAATATTATCTGCCTTTTTTTCAGCCTCAGAGACCGCTTTATTCTCTCTTAATAAGCTGCAATTAAAAAAAATACAAAAAGAAGAAGAGAATAATTGGCGGATAAAATCAATTATTAAACTCCTCGATGACCCACAAAGAACCTTAATCTCTATTTTAATCGGTAATATGTTCGTAAACATTACGGCTTCCTCTTTGGCTACTTATTTAGCTATAAAACTTATTGGAAATATAGGTATAGGTATAGCCAGCGGAATAATGATTTTTACCATACTTGTTTTTGGAGAAATTGTCCCAAAATCATTAGCTGTTGTCAATGCAGAAAATATTTCCAAAAGAGTTGCCAAACCGATAGAAATAATATCCATTGGGTTATTTCCCTTAATTAAAGTTTTTAAAGCACTAATTATTGTCCTCTATTACTTTTTTGGCAAGAAAAGTACTAGAGAGAAAAAAGAAATTACCGAAGAAGATTTAATAACCCTGATAGATGCTGGTAAGGATGAGGGAGTGATAGAAGAGGAAGAGAATGAAATGATTAGAAATATATTTGAATTTGGCGACACTATGGTAAAAGAAGTAATGATCCCTCGGGTAGATATGGCCTGTATCTCCTCTGATACCAAGTTAGGTTCAATATTGAAAATGATTAATAAAATGGGGCATTCAAGAATCCCGGTATATGAAGACACCATAGACAATATTGTCGGAATATTATACGCCAAGGATCTTTTAGGTGTTTACCAAAAATGGTATACTTCAAGGGAAAAGTTTGATTTAAAGGAAATAATAAGGGAAGCTTACTTTGTGCCGGAAAATAAAAAAATAGACGAATTGTTGGACATCTTTCAGAAAGACAGAATCCAAATTGCCATTGCTATTGACGAATATGGCGGGACAGCAGGATTAATTACCATGGAGGATGTGGTAGAGGAAGTAGTTGGCGAGATAATTGATGAATACGATAGAGAGATAAAATTGTTTGAAATGATCGAAGATAATACTGTAATTACTGATGCAATGATAAGCATTGAAAAGATAAATGAAATTTTAAACATCGAAATACCCGAAAATGGTTTCGAGACTCTGGGTGGTTTTATTTATGATCTATTGGGCAGGATACCTAAGAAAGACGAAAAGATAAAGTATCAGAATTGTCAAATAATAGTAGAACAGGTAGTAAAAAATAGGATTAGAAGAGTAAAGATAATAAAAGAACTTCCGCAGACTAAAAATAATACTCCGGGTAAAAATGCATAGGAGGTAAGGAAATTTTGACAGAATGGTGGATTAGAGTTAGTCCTTTTATATTATTTATGTGTATATTTATTGCTGCTTTTTTTTCCGGAGCAGAAACTGCAGTTATCTCTACCAGTAAGCTGCATCTTAAATATTTAGCCAAGATAGGAGATAAAAAAGCCATCATAATATCTAATTTAGCGAAAAAGCCTGATAAATTTTTAAGGTTTGTTCTAATCGGAACTAATATAGCAGTAATCGTAGCTTCTACAGTTTCTTCTGCCCTGGCAATGCATATATGGGGTGACAGCAAAGGAGTCACTATTTCGGTATTACTTACCACTCTAATAATTTTAGTTTTTTGCGAGATAATCCCTAAAACTATTGCTCAAAATAATCCTCAGAAAATTTCGCTTAAGGCAGCTTATTGTTTAAAAATTGCCTCTTTTATTCTTTATCCTATTGAAATCTTTTTCAGCTGGATATCCAACTTTATTATCAGAATCATTACCGGAAAGAAATATGTACTGTTAAACGCTTTTTACACTAAGAAAGATTTAAAATTGTTTTTTGAAGTTGGTGAAAAGGAAGGCGCATTAGAGAAAAAGGAAAAGAGTATGATTGAGAAAATTTTAAATTTAAATGATGTTTTTGTTAAGGATGTAATGATACCTCAGAAATTTATGGTAGCTGTTGAAGAAAATACTTGTTTGGAAGAAGCTGTAAAATTAATGAACAAAGAAGGTCTTTCCAGGATACCGGTTTATCAGAATAATATAAATAATATCATAGGTTTTATCTATGCCAGAGACTTCCTTATCGGAGATTTGAAAAAGAAATTAAGTAAAAGTATAAATTTATTAGGTTTGATCCATCCTCCTTACCTGGTCTCAGAAAATAAAAGGGTTACGACTCTTTTAAAAGAATTTCAGAGAAAGAAAGTTCATATTACTGTAGTAATAAATGAAGATAAAAAAATATCCGGCGTGGTTACCATAGAAGATTTATTAGAGGAAATTTTTGGAGAGATAGAGGATGAATTTGATAAAATTAAATAATTATAGAATAATTAAAAAAAATTAAAGAAAGAGGAAAAATTTTGAAGAAAGAAATATTGGGCAAATCATTTTTATGCCGGTTTATGTTATTATTTATTGTTTTATTTACTTGTCTTACTATAAATAGCAATATTTACGCCGATGAAGTAAGACCCTTAGCCATAATGATCGGTAATTCACCCGAAGAAGTAATTCACCAAACTAGTCTGAATAAGGCAGATATAATTTACGAAGCAAATGTAGAGTATCCTTTTACCAGATTAATGGCCATATTTAATAATAATGATGATGGCATAGTCGGACCGGTCAGAAGCAGCAGGTATTATTTTTCCAGATTAGCCGTAGAGTGGTCTGCCATCTTTGCTCACTGTGGAGGGCAGAGTTTAAAGAGTGAAAGGGTGGTTAATTTAGACCAGATGCTTTATCCTTCCCCTTATTGGCGAGATACTAATATTGGGGGGTGGATAAATCTTTTTACTAATATTCAAAATATAAGAGAGAAGAGCAGAAAAATGGGTTTTCAGGAAAAGATAGATTTGCATAACCATTTGTTTGGCCCAAGAACACTTAACCTATCAGGAGGAAATATCACTAAAATATCTATTCAGTATAACCAAAAACATATCATAGCTTACGAATATAGAGCCGATACTAATACTTATCTAAGATACGTAAATTCTAAGCCCCATCAGGATAGCAAAACCCTCGAATCTATAACTGCTTCCAATATAATAATCCAGTATGTTTCGGTTGAAGGAATACCCGGTGATGAAGAGGGAAGACTGGAGGTAGGGGTGATCGGCGAAGGTATTGCCAAGATATTTTACGGAGGAAATTATTATTTAACCAAGTGGATCAAAAAGTCTAAAGACCAGCCGACTGTATATTATGATAACCATGGAAATGTTATCAACTTAAACCAGGGAAATATATGGATTCATTTGGTGCCAGAGGAAACAAAGGTGTGGTTTAAATAAAGAAGGTGAAAATACTGTGAAAGAAGAATTTAAAAAATTAATTGAAGAAGCAGAAAAGGCCAGAAAAAGAGCCTATACTCCCTATTCTAAATTCCAGGTGGGAGCTGCTGTTCTCTGCGCTGATGGCAAAATATTTACCGGCTGCAATATTGAGAACGCATCTTTTAGTTTGACCGTATGCGCAGAAAGAGTCGCTATTTTTAAAGCTATTTCAGAGGGCTCAACAAAATTTGACGCTATCGCTGTTATTGGTGATACAGATAAACCCTGTTCTCCCTGTGGCGCCTGCCGGCAGGTAATATCGGAATTTGGTGAAGACATTCCCCTGATTATGACAAATTTAAAGGGGGATGTTAAGATTAAAAAAATAAAGGAATTGCTTCCCGAGGCATTTGGTAAAAACGATCTTTTATAGCGGAGATTATCTTATAGTATGTTGTATAAAACAGAAGGTATAGTCTTAAAAAGCATGGAATATGAAGAAGCTGACAAAATTGTTACTATATACACCAAAAATTATGGAAAGATTACCGCCATTGCCAAAGGAGTCCGAAAGACAAAAAGTAAATTCGGAAGCAGTTTAGAGATATTAACTCACTCTATTTTTTTGCTTTATAAAGGCAGGAATATTGATATTGTCAGTCAGACCGAAATATTAGAATCTTTTTTCTCGGCGAGCAAAGAAATTATTAAATTTGCTTTTGCTGCCAATTGTGTGGAGATAGTTAATAAATTAACCGAAGAGAGGGAGATAAATATTGGTCTGTTTAATTTACTAAAAGAGGTTTTACATTATTTGAGAGAATCTAATGATCCAAAATTACTGACCTTATCTTTCAAATGGCAAACGATGTCAATTTTAGGATACAGGCCCTCACTTAATCATTGTTGCAGATGCAATAAAAATATAGAAGATCATAAAAAGATGTATTTTAATATAAAAGAAGGCGGACTGGTGTGTGATAATTGCATAGTCAAAGACAAAGAAGGGTGTGTTAAAGTTTCTATTTATTTTAATAAATTAGTAAAAAAAATACTAATTACATCTTTATCTACTATTTCAAACGCTACCATTCCTGATGAAAAAATAAAAGAATTAGAGAAAATAACTAATTTATATATAGCCTATCATTCGGAAAAAAGTTTTAAAACAGATAGATTTTTGAAATTTCTGTAGCAAATTAGTCGTTGGTGAATAGCCGTTAGTGAATAAAACTAGCGTAGAGCGTACAGCGTTTAGCGTAGAGCATAATATAAATAGTATCGAGTATCCAGTATCGAGTATTGAGTGAAGGAAATCGGTTTTAGTTATCGGTTTACAGTTTTTAGATAAAGAAATAAAAATAATCCGATTCTGTATTCTAACTTCTTTTTATTAACTAACTAACCAAAAAGGGATGTAAAGTGTAATAAGTAACCCGTTTTTGTAAATCCAGAACTTTAGTCTTATTACATATTACTTATTACTCTGTTCTTTCCACTTCATGCTAAACGCTGTACGCTCTACGCTAGTTTCTCTTTATTTGCTATATACTCGATACTTTCTTTTGTTAGTGTAAATTTAAATGAGGTAGTTAGATAGAAAGAAGAATGCTACTTTTCCTATCTTTTTTTTCGCTTTTTTAACTCGATACTCGATACTATATACTCGATACTATATTTTGTTACGTTGACAATTAAGGCTGGTTTTGATATATTAACAAAGAAAATGCAATCCCTCTCTCTAACAGTTAATATGGTGATAAATAATCTAAAAGAGAGGGAATTTTATTTATATTTAAGCGAAAGAGACGCTAATATGGATTTTCAAGAGATAATTTTTAATTTACAGAAATTTTGGGGAGAACAGGGTTGTATTATTCAGCAGCCATATGATACAGAAAAAGGGGCAGGAACAATGAACCCAACCACTTTTTTAAGAGTATTAGGCCCCGAACCATGGAAAGTGGCTTATGTTGAACCATCCCGCAGGCCTGCCGATGGTCGTTATGGAGAAAATCCCAATAGAGTACAACAACATTATCAATTCCAGGTTGTATTAAAACCTTCTCCTGAAAATGTGCAGGATATTTATTTTAAAAGTTTAGAAAGTTTGGGGATATCAAGAAAAGAGCATGATATAAGATTTATTGAAGGGGATTGGGAAGCTCCTACCCTGGGAGCCTGGGGGTTAGGCTGGGAAGTATGGTTAGATGGGTTAGAAATAACTCAATTTACTTATTTTCAACAAGCTGGCGGGCTTGATTTAGATATTATTCCGGTTGAAATAACCTATGGATTAGAGAGATTAGGTATGGTTATCCAGGATGTGAATAATGTTTTTGACTTAAGATGGGGTAAAAATATTACCTATAGGGACATACGCCATCAAGCAGAAGTAGAACAATCTAAGTATAACTTTGAAGAAGCAGACATACCGATGTTATTTAACCTCTTTAATATGTATGAAAAAGAAGCCAGAAGATTAATAGTAATAGAGCTGCCCTTACCGGCATATGACTATATATTAAAATGCTCCCATACTTTTAATCTGTTAGATGCTCGAGGAGCAATTAGTGTTTCAGAAAGAACAGGATATATTTCCCGGGTAAGAAATATTGCCCGATTATGTGCAGTAGAATACCTAAAGCAGAGGGAAAGATTAGGTTTTCCCTTAATTAAGCAATAAAAGATCAGTCAGAGGATAAATTTAATGGAGAATGTAATTTTAGAAATTGGAAGCGAAGAAATGCCAGCGCAGTATATGGAGGATGCCCTAAAACATTTAAATCAGTTAGCACAAAAATATTTAGAAGAATCCAGAATAAATTATAAAGAAATAAAGGTTTATGGCACTCCCCGAAGATTAACATTATTCATCTTTCACATTAGGGAAAAACAGGAAGACATTTTTCAAAAGATTAAAGGACCTGCCTATTCGATTGCTTACAATAAAGATTCACAACCCCAAAAGCCTGCCCTGAAGTTTGCCCAAAGCCAGGGGGTAAATGTTGAGGATTTAATAGTTGAAGATACTGAAAAAGGAAAATATATTTTTGCCCCCAAATCCATAATAGGCCAGCCAACTATTGAAATATTATCCCGGGTATTTCCTAAAATAATAACGGGCATACAATTTCCTAAATCAATGCGCTGGGGAGAAAGATCATTGCGATTTATCCGCCCTATAAGATGGATACTTGCCCTGTATGGAAAAGAAATAATAAAATTCAATTTAAATGGTTTAGACTCTGAAAATATTACTTACGGTAATAGACTTTTAGCGCCTCAAAAAATCAAAATATCTTCTACTCAGGAATATTTCAAGAAGTTAGAAAAAAATTATGTAATAGTCGATCCCAAGATTAGAGAAAATATAGTTAGAACAGATATAGAACAGATAATTAAAGAAATTGGCGGGGAAAAAATAATAAATGAAAAACAGTTAAAAGAAATAATTTATTTAGTTGAATATCCCAATGCAATTTTAGGAAAATATGATAAAAAATATTTAGAATTGCCCAAGGATGTCTTAACTATAGTTATGGAAAAACATCAAAAATATTTTCCTGTTTTTAAAAACAAGAATGAACTACTTCCTCTATTTATTGTAATTATCAATAACTCCAAGGAGCACACCTCTAAAATTAGAGAGGGTAACGAAAATGTTCTCAGAGCCAGGTTGGAAGATGCAAAATTTTTCTACCAGGAAGACCAGAAGATTCCGTTAGAGAAAAAGGCGGATAAGTTAAAAAATATTATTTTCCAGGAAAATCTGGGAAGCCTTTTTGATAAAACAGAGAGATTAGAATTACTCTGTGACTACATTGCAGATTGTTTACAGGTTGAACAGAAAGTAAAAAAAGACCTTTTGAGGTCGGCTCATCTGTGCAAAGCAGATTTGGTTACTGAAATGGTAAAAGAATTTCCAGAATTACAGGGAATAATGGGGAAAGAATATGCAGTTTTATCGGGTGAAAGAAAAGAAGTAGCGGAAGCTATCTTTGAACATTATCTCCCTCGTTTTTCAGGGGATAGGTTACCCCTAACCAAAAGTGGCATAATTTTAGGGATTGCTGATAAAGTCGATAGTATTATTGGCTGTTTCCTAATGGGCTTAATCCCGACAGGATCACAGGACCCTTATGGATTGAGAAGACAATCTCGTGGACAAATTGCCATAATTTTGAAAAATAACCTACAAATTTCGTTAAAAGATATTATTTGGAAATCTTTATTCTTATACCAAGAAAGTGTTTCGGTGGAATTAAAAATTGATGAAAATGAGATGGTATCCCAGATATTAAATTTTTTCAAACAAAGACTAAAAAATATCTTCTTAGAAGAGGGAATTCACTATGATGTAATTGACGCAGTTTTAGCTGTGGATAGCGATGGAGATGTAGTTGATATTAAACATAAGATAAAAACCATAGAGGAATTATACAATCAACCCATTTTTAGAAAAATACTCAACTCATCAAGCAGGGTACTAAATTTATCAAAAAATTATGAAGAAACCGAGATTGATCGTTCGCTATTAAAGGAAAAAGCAGAGTTAAGTTTATATCATGATTATGAAAGTATTTATCCTCGAACAAGCGAATTTATTTGTAACAAAGAGTATAAAGAAGTATTTAAATTATTGGGAGATTTATGCGAACCGGTCGATGAGTTTTTCGACCAAGTACTGGTAATGGACAAGGATAAAGACATCAGAAAGAATAGGGTCGCACTGATCAAGAAAATAGGAATATTATTTAATCAGGTAGCTGATTTATCCAAAATTGTTTTTATAAAAGAGGGGAGGGAGTAATTATGGATAGGGTTGAATTTAAACCCAATGTCTATATAATTTCTGATTCTACCGGTGAAACTGCTCAAAATGTAGTGCATGCTGCGCTTAGTCAGTTTGATTCTGATGATATTAAGTTAAAATTATTTGCCCACATTGAATCTAAAAAAGATATTACCGGGATAGTAAGTCAACTCAATAGAGAAAAAGACTTTATAGTCTATACTATTGTAAAACCAGAATTAAGATCATTTCTGAAAGAGGAATCTAAAAAGCAATCTGTTGTTTCCTTCGATATGTTTGGTCCAATAATAGAAAACATTGAAAGGATAAGCGGAATCAGACCTAAATTAGAAGCGGGAATTATTAGAAAAATAGATAAAGAATATTTTAAAAGAATGGAGGCAATGGAATTTGCGGTGAAGTACGATGCCTGCCAGAGAGAATTAGAGTTATCCAAAGCTGATCTGGTAATATTAGGGGTTTCTCGAACTTCAAAAACACCACTTAGTATGTATCTTGCCTATAAAGGGATAAAGGTGGCCAATATAGTATTAGATTTTGAATTTGAACCGCCAGCCGAAATATTTAGTTTACCGCCGGAAAAAGTAGTTGGTTTAACCATGGACCCCGATAAATTAATCGAGATAAGAAGTGAACGGTTAAAGGCATTGGGACTGCCAGATGAGGGTGTATATAATAAAAAAGAAAGAGTAATTAAAGAGTTAAAATATGCAGATATTATTTATAAAAAAATCGGATGTCCGATAATTAACGTAACCAATATGGCCATAGAAGACATTGCCACAAATATACTTAAAATTATAAAGGAGGAAAAATAAGTATGAAGAAATATGTCTATTTTTTTGATGAAGGAAAAGGGGATATGAAATCCATTTTAGGAGGAAAAGGTGCAGGTCTGGCAGAAATGACCCGAATAGGCCTTCCCGTTCCTCAGGGATTTACTATCACTACAGAAGTATGTGTTGAATATTATAAAAATGAAAAAAAATATCCTCAAGGATTAGAGGAGCAGATAGAGGAAAATTTAAAGAAATTAGAAAAGGTATCCAAGAAAGCATTTGGAGATTCCAAAAATCCTTTGTTAGTCTCAGTTCGTTCCGGTGCACTAATTTCCATGCCCGGTATGATGGATACAGTTCTAAATTTAGGGTTAAATGATGTTACTATTCTGGGAATCGTCGAGAAAACGAAAAATGAACGTTTCGCTTACGATAGTTATCGACGCTTTATGCAGATGTTTGGAAATGTAGTTTTAGGTATTGAACATGATAAATTTGAATACCTTTTGGAAGGGCTTAAAAAAGAATTTAAAGTAAAATTAGATACGGAAATTGATTGTGAAGGTCTGAAAATATTAGTGGAGAGATACAAAAAACTGATTAAAAAAGAGACCGGAGAAGATTTTCCTCAAGAACCTAAAGCTCAATTAAAGATGGCTATAGATGCTGTGTTTAATTCCTGGAATACTAAAAGAGCGGTAACTTATCGCAGGATAAATAAAATTTCCGATGATTTGGGGACAGCAGTAAATGTTCAAGAGATGGTTTTTGGCAATATGGGGGAAGATTCAGGAACAGGGGTTGGATTTACCAGAAATCCTTCTACCGGAGAAAAAGAAGATTACGGAGAATATCTTCTGAATGCCCAGGGAGAAGATGTGGTTGCAGGTATCAGAACGCCTTTGCCTTTATCTAATCTCAAAAACGATTCATTGGAAGTACATGAAGAACTTATTAAAATAGTTACACTTTTAGAAAAACATTATAGAGATGTTCAAGATTATGAATTTACTATAGAAAAAGGAAAGCTTTACTTACTGCAGACCAGAACCGGGAAAAGAACTGCTCAAGCTGCTCTTAAGATTGCGGTAGATATGGTAGAAGAAGGAATAATAAATAAAGAGGAAGCCATTTTAAGGGTAGATCCCAATCAATTAAATCAACTTTTACATAGAAGAATAGATCCCAAAGCAAAAGTGGAAGTAATTGCCAAGGGATTACCGGCTTCTCCGGGTGCTGCTTATGGAAAAGTGGTCTTCACCGCTGATGAAGCAGAGGAATTAGGGAAAAAAGGAGAAAAAGTAATATTAGTAAGATCAGAAACCACTCCAGATGACATCCATGGCATGGTAGAAGCCCAGGGTGTGCTTACCAGCAGAGGAGGTATGACCAGTCATGCGGCAGTTGTGGCCAGAGGTATGGGTAAGGCTTGTGTGGCCGGTTGTAGTGCTTTAAATATTAATACAAAAAAAGGGATTATTTCTGTTAATGATTTAGTAATAAAGAAAGATGAATTTATCACTATAGATGGCGGGACCGGTGAAGTATTTATGGGAAAAGTACCTACCATTGAACCGAAAATGAGCAAGGAATTTGAAACCCTGCTATCCTGGGCCAACAAAATAAAACGTTTAGGTGTATACGCTAATGCCGATACACCTGAAGATGCGAAAAAGGCCAGAGAATTAGGGGCGGAAGGTATAGGACTTACCAGAACAGAGCATATGTTTATGCAACAAGATCGGTTACCTATTGTACAAAAAATGATTATGGCCGATACCCTAAAAAGCAGAGCAGAAGCCTTAGAAAAATTACTGCCGGTGCAGAAGGGTGATTTCTTGGGCATTTTAAAAGCCATGGAGGGATTGCCGGTAATTATCAGACTTCTCGATCCTCCGCTTCACGAATTTTTACCCAACCTGGAAGATACTTTAATAGAAGTAACTACTTTAAAATTAAAAAATATAGATTCAGCAGAACTTGCCAAGAAAGAAAAGTTATTGGAAATAATTAAATCTTTGCACGAAATGAATCCCATGTTGGGACTTAGAGGATGCAGATTAGGTTTATTATACCCGGAAATATATGATATGCAGGTAGAAGCTATCATTGATGCCGCGATAGAATTAACTAAAAAAGGCATAAATGTAAAACCTGAAATAATGATTCCTCTGGTAAGTCATATAAACGAGTTTAGACCGATATGCAAAAGAACCAGAAAAATTGCTGATGAAAAGATAAAATCTGCAGGGGTAAAATTAGAATATAAAGTGGGTACTATGATTGAGTTACCACGGGCTGCTTTAACTGCTGATAAGATAGCAGAAGAGGCTGAATTCTTTTCTTTCGGAACCAATGATTTAACCCAGACAACTTTTGGTATAAGTCGAGATGATGCTGAAGGAAAATTCTTATTAAAATATGTGGAGGAGAAAATATTAGAAGAAAATCCTTTTGAAGTATTAGATCGTGAAGGTGTAGGTGAATTAGTTAAGATAGGTACAAAGTTAGGAAGGAAAACCCGTCCTAACTTAGAGGTAGGTATTTGCGGAGAACATGGCGGGGAACCACAATCGGTAGAATTTTGCCATTCTGTGGGATTAAATTATGTTAGTTGTTCACCTTTTAGAGTTCCCATTGCTCGATTAGCAGCTGCGCAGGCAGTAATAAAAAGAAAGGATATAAAGTAACATGCAAATTGAACTGTTAATTCCTCTTAGTGGTATAGTTAGCCTTATATTTGCTGTATATCTTTCTCTGAAGGTAATTAGAGAAAAACCGGGAAATGAATTAATGAAAGAAATATCAAATATGATTGAACAGGGAGCTATGGCTTTTTTAAAAAGAGAATATAGTGTTTTAGTATTTTTTATCATTGTGGTTAGTCTTATACTGGGCTGGGTGAGAAATCCTATTACTAGCTTATCTTTTGTGGTGGGGGCAATTTGTTCCGGATTGGCCGGTTTAACCGGGATGAAAATTGCTACTAAAGCAAATTCAAGGACTGCTAATGCTGCCATGGAGGGCGGTATAACCAAAGCATTAAAAATTGCCTTTTCCGGCGGTGCGGTGATGGGTATGTCGGTAGCAGGTTTTGGACTATTAGGTTTAGGCATTTTATATTATTTCATCAGAGAACCGGAAACTATAAATGGATTTGCTTTAGGCGCAAGTTCTATAGCCTTATTTGCCAGAGTAGGTGGTGGAATATTTACCAAGGCAGCAGATGTGGGAGCTGATTTGGTAGGAAAAGTGGAAGTAGGGATACCCGAAGATGACCCTCGTAACCCGGCAGTTATTGCAGATAATGTAGGTGATAATGTAGGGGATATAGCCGGAATGGGTGCAGACCTATTTGAATCTTATGTAGGTGCAATTATTTCCAGTATGATTTTGGGTGCATTATTATTTGAAGGAACTAAAGGAGTCATATTCCCTCTATTATTAGCTGCTTGTGGGGCAATTTCTTCCATTATTGGCACCTTTTTTGTCAATACTAAAAGCGAGAAGAAATTAAACACTGCTTTAACCAAAGGAACTTTGGCAAGTGGATTTTTAGTTATTATTTCTTCTGCATATCTTTCTAATGTTTTATTTAATAGTTTAAATATATTTTATGCCACTACGGCTGGATTGATTGCCGGTATCATTATCGGATTGGTAACTGAATATTATACCTCTTACCATTATCCTCCGGTAAAGTCAATTTCTAAATCATCACTTACCGGAGCAGCAACTACCATTATTTCGGGATTGGCTGTCGGTATGCAAAGTACTGCAATACCACTAATTGTGATCGCCTTTACAGTATTAGTCGCCAATAAATTTGCGGGTTTATACGGTATTGCTGTTTCAGCGGTAGGGATGCTTTCTATAGTTGGCATGACGGTTTCCGTTGATTCCTATGGTCCGATTGCTGATAATTCGGGTGGAATTGCCGAAATGGCCGGGCTGGATCCCAAGGTTCGAAAAATTACCGATTCCTTAGATGCTGTAGGAAATACGACAGCTGCTATTGGAAAAGGTTTTGCTATTGGTTCAGCAGCATTAACTGCTTTGGCTCTATTTTCAGCTTATTGTAAATCTGTGGGTTTAGAAATTATAAGCATAATCAATCCAGTAGTAGTAGCTGGAATGTTTATAGGCGGCCTTTTGCCTTATCTTTTTTCTGCTTTAGCCATAAATGCAGTTGGCAAAACAGCTTTTTTAATGATAGAAGAAGTTCGCAGGCAATTTAGAGAAATTCCTGGTTTGAAAGAGGGAAAAGCTAAGCCGGATTCTGCAAGGTGTGTAGATATTAGCACTAAAGGAGCTTTGAAAGAAATGATAGTCCCTGGATTGTTAGCCATAATTGCCCCTATATTAGTAGGAATAATTCTTGGACCAAACGCATTGGGAGGAATGTTGATTGGAGCGGTGTTAGTAGGGGTATTGCTGGCTATACAGATGGCCAATTCCGGAGGAGCCTGGGATAATGCCAAAAAATATATTGAAATGGGAAATTATGGGGGGAAAGGCACAAAAGTCCATGAGGCCGCTGTTATAGGTGATACTGTAGGCGATCCTCTTAAAGATACTGCCGGCCCCTCTATGAATATATTGATCAAAGTAATGTCCATAGTCGCTCTGGTGTTCGTTCCTCTATTTATAAAATAGTCGCTAGTAAATAGTGAATAGTCGTTAGTTTTAAATACAAAATGCAGGATAAATTGGTTGGCTGGTTTTCTAGCTAACAGATCTATGGTACGTTGTAGATAATTTTATAGTAAATTCTGACTTTTTGGTTATAATTATTATGTTGTAGGGGCACAATGAATTGTGCCCTCGTCACATTAATGACTAATTTCTCCTGGGGGCACAATGCATCGTGCCCCTACATTACTAAAATGATTTTACAAAAATAATTCCCAAAGAATACAATTGGGAGGAAACATTAAATGAGATTTTATGATTTAATTATCAAAAAAAGAGATGGCCAAGAATTAACTAAAAAAGAAATAAATTTCATGATAAAAGAATATTGCGAAGATAGGATTCCGGATTACCAAATGTCTGCCATGCTGATGGCTATCTATTTTCAAGGAATGAATATTGATGAAATAAAATATCTAACTATGGCTATGGTTCATTCTGGGAAAATTATCGACCTTAGTTCCATTCCAGGTATTAAGGTCGATAAACACAGTACAGGAGGAGTAGGAGATACCACTACCCTTGCTTTAGCCCCCATGGTGGCAGCGGCAGGTGTTCCGGTAGCCAAGATGTCAGGACGTGGTTTAGGTCATACTGGCGGTACAATCGATAAGTTAGAATCAATCAAAGGGTTTAAAACAGAATTAGGTCTAAATAAATTTATAAATATCGTTAAAAAAGTTGGAGCATCAATTATCAGTCCTACTTCAGATCTGGCTCCCGCAGACAAAAAATTATACGCGTTAAGAGATGTCACCGGAACGATAGATAGTATTCCCTTAATCGTAAGCAGTATTATGAGTAAAAAATTGGCTGCTGGTGCCGATGCCATTGTATTAGATGTTACTACCGGCAGCGGTGCTTTTATGAAAGAATATAAAGATGCTTTGAAATTAGGGAAAATAATGGTAGATATAGGATTAGAGTTTGGCAAAGAGACTGTGTCAGTAATTACAAATATGGGTGAACCTTTGGGTTTTGCTATCGGTAATTCCTTAGAAGTTAAAGAAGCTATCGAAGTTTTAAAAAATAGAGGACCGGAAGATTTACGCGACCTTTGCCTGGTTCTAGGTGCCTATATGCTAGAATTAGGCGGAGCGGCAAAGAACTATGAGGAAGGAAGAAAAAGATTAGAAAAAATACTAAAAGAGGGGACAGCCTTCAGTAAATTTAAGGAGATGGTAGCCGCTCAGGGCGGTAATCCGGAAATAATCGATAAGCCGGAATTATTGCCTCTGGCCAAACATTGTACTAAAATTAAAGCGGTTATTACTGGCTATATACAGAAAATAGATTCCCAATTAATTGGTGAGAGCGCCATGCTTTTAGGAGCAGGCAGAGAGAAAAAAGAATCAGAAATCGATTTATCTGTAGGAATTATTTTAAAGAAGAAAGTAGGCAGTAAGGTTAATATTAACGAAGATTTAGCCGAAGTATATTATAATGATTCAGAAAAATTAAAAGAAGCAAAGAACAAATTGCTCTCCTCATTTGTTATAGGAGACAAGAAACCTAAAAAAATACCACTAATCTTGGCAGCCATCAGTAAGGAAGGCGTTAAAGAATTTAGATGAACAGTATCAAGCATCGAGTATCGAGTGAAGACAATTATAATTCAAGAGTGAAGACATGACATATCGAGCCCAAAGTATAGCGGGTTGCCCATCTCTTTTTCATGAGAGCAAGATCCTCTGTCTAATATTTTTCAACTGCTAATTAGTACAATAAGACACTGCATGCTTTGTCTCTACACCAACTCGGCATTAATACTTTAACTAACTAGGTAACCAACTAACTATATAACCAAATATCTACGCTCTATGCTAAACGCTATACGCTAGTTCTTCTTTACTATATACTCGATACTCGATACTGTATACTATCTTCTGTTTATTTATGCTATAATTTTAATAAAAAATTAAAAAAGAAGGTTTTTTTATTGGAAGTAATTATAAGTCATCATGGCACTGATTTTGATTCTTTGGCTGCCATGGTAGCTGCCCAAAAAATATATAAAGACGCTCTTTTAGTATTTACCGGAGCCGTAGAGAGAAATGTAAGAAAATTTGTCTCTATGTATGGCGATTTGATAGAGATAACCCCTATCAAGAAAATTAAAATAGAAGAAATTAATAAATTGATAATAGTCGACACTAGAATAAAAAGACGGATTGGACTATTTGCCAATGTAATAAATAAGAGAGATTTGGAAATTCATATCTATGATCACCACCCATCTACTGCGGATGATATTAAAGGGGATATTAATGCAATAGAAGAAGTAGGGGCAACTACTACCATAATGTTGAAAAAAATAAGGGAAATGAATTTAGAGATTAGTCCCATCGAAGCAACTTTGTTCGCCTTGGGGATTTATGAAGATACCGGCTCTCTTACTTTTTCAACTACTACGATTGATGATATAAATAGCATTTCTTATTTGTTTGATAAGGGCATAAACTTAAAAGTTGTAGCAAATTTTATAAATATCGGCCTAAGCATAGCTCAAAAAAAATTATTAAATAAATTGCTGCTTTCTTCTAAGGAAATATTATGCAAGAGTGTGCGAATTAATATGGCTAATGCAGAGGTAAAAAATTATACAGAAGGGTTAGCTCTTCTTACTCATAAGTTAATAGAAATAGAAAATAGCGATGTTTTTTTTACTATAGTAAAAATGGCAGACCGAATATACATAGTTGGAAGAAGTAGAACAAATTCTGTTGACGTAGATGAAGTTTTAAAAGAATTAGGAGGGGGAGGTCACTTTCAGGCAGCTTCGGCTGTAGTAAAAGATTTATCCCTTGATGAATTAGAGAAAAAACTTATCGGGATTTTAGAAGAAAAAGTAAGGGCGGGAATTGTAGCAAAAGATATTATGTCTTCACCGATTAAGACCGTTAATACTTTAGCTTCTATTGAAGAGACGAAAAAAATATTATTAAGGTACGGACATAACGGTATTCCAGTAGTAGAGGCAGGGGAGCTAAAGGGCATTATAACAATGCAGGAAGTAAATAAGGCCAAACAACATGGACTTGGAAAAGAGCTGGTAAGCAAATATATGTCCGATCAGGTAGTTACCGTAAAATTGAATACTCCTTTAACTGAAATTCAAGAATTAATGATCAATTACGATATCGGGAGAATACTGGTTGTTAGCCAGGAAGAAAAATTGGTAGGAATTATTACCAGAACTGATTTAATAAGAAATTTATATGGAGAGGGTCACATTCCCAAAAGATCATTTTCAACTTATGTTGAGACTAGCAGCAATATAGAGAGAAAGAAGCAAATAGAATTAATAGAAAAAATATTTCCCAAAAGAGTTAAAGATATTCTAAATAAAATTGGGGAGATAGGTGATAGATTGGATTTTCCAGTTTTTATGGTAGGTGGAATCGTAAGAGACCTATTTTTAGGGATTAAGAATTATGATCTTGACATTGTGGTTGAAGGAGAAGGAATAAAATTTGCCCGAGAGTTAAGTAGATACTTGGGTGGGAGAACTAAAAGCCACGAAAAATTTGGAACCGCAATAGTAATTTTAGCGGATGATTTTAAAATAGATGTGGCAACTGCCCGAAGAGAATTCTATGAATACCCTGCAGCCTTTCCCAAGGTTGAGCTAAGTTCAATTAAAAAAGACTTATATAGAAGAGATTTTACTATAAATGCCATGGCTATCCAGTTAAACCAGAAGTATTTTGGAAAATTAATCGACTTTTTTGGTGGGCAGAAAGATTTGCGTATAGGTATAATCAGGGTTTTGTATAATTTGAGTTTTGTTGAAGATCCGGCACGCATTATACGGGCAATAAGATTTGAACAGAGATATAATTTTAAAATGAATAGGACAACAGAAGATTTTCTTAAAAAAGCTATTAATGATAAATTACTCTCCAGATTAAGAAAGAAAAGAATCACTGAAGAATTAATTTTAATATTGAAAGAAGAAAATCCATTAAAATCTTTAAAAAGAATGGAAGAATTAGGAGCGCTAAAGTATATTCTTCCGGAATTTGAATTAAATAAAGAAACAGTTGAAAGATTAAGCAAGGTAAAAGACAATTTTGATTTTTGGACACGCGATATACCTGATGAAAAAATAGAATTGTGGGTAATATGTTTTTGCTGCTTAATTAGAAATCTAAAAAAAAGTCAACTACAGAGAATTTATAAAAAACTGATAATTAAGCAAAAGTTTATAGATAAGATAAATTGTTGTTACTTAAATTTAGATCAAATCATAAAAACGTTATCACATAAAACTAAAATATCACCGAGCGTTATCTATTTAAAATTAAAAGATTTACCTAACGAAGTGTTATTTTTAGCAATGACGGAAAGTGACACTAATATTGCAAGAGAAAGGATAAACAATTATTTTAGAAAATATAAAAAAGAAAGTCTATATATTTCCGGAAATGAATTAAAAGAACTACGGGTAAAACCAGGTCCGATCTATTCGCAGATTTTAAATAAATTACTTTGTGCCCGGTTAGATGGAGAGGTAAAAAATAAAAGAGATGAAATTAGATTCGTAAAAAATATTCTAAAGGGAAGGAATAAGATATAGAAAAATGTTGAACAATATATTCGAAATTGCCTGGAGCATACCAGCTGTTTTAATCGCCATTACTTTTCATGAATATTGGCATGGTAGAATTGCGTATAAATTAGGTGATCCAACAGCAGCAGAAGCGGGAAGACTTACCTTGAATCCTCTGGCTCATCTTGACCCTATAGGTACTTTGATGTTGCTTTTATTCCGATTTGGATGGGCAAAACCAGTCCCGGTAAATTTTAATAGGTTGAATCAACCCAAAAGAGATATGATATATGTTTCATTGGCAGGGCCTATCGCCAATATAGTCATTGCCGTAATATTTGCCCTTATATTGAGGTTAAGCTATTATCTCATCGGACAAATTACCATAACACAAAACAGCTCTTTTTTTAATCTATCGATAACTATGCTAAGAGGATGGTTAATATTCTTACAGACTGGTGTAATAATAAATTTAGCACTAGCCATATTTAACTTGATTCCTGTTCCGCCTTTAGATGGATCCAAGATATTGCTGGGTCTTTTGCCTTATTCTCAGGCTGAGAGGTATGCTAAGTTAGAATCTTATGGGCCAATTTTCTTATTAATTCTGATATTAAGTGGTATAATTGGAAAAGTGATATTTCCTATTGTATTTTTTATATTTCGTTTGCTAACTTGAATTCGTATTACGTATTATATATCAAGCCTTCACTTTTGAATTCTGATCTTTTTCACGCGATACGATATGCTAACGACTAATTTAATCGATGAATCGATCAATTGGCGAATCGGTTAATCGGTGAATTAATATACAACATATTTTAATAATAAAATTAAGAGAGGAGTATTTCAAATGGCGGGAATAATATTTAGCGGAATGCGGCCTACCGGTAAATTACACTTGGGAAATTATTTAGGAGCTTTGGAAAATTGGGTAAAACTTCAGGAAGAATACAAGTGTTTTTTTGGAGTCGTGGATTTACACGCTCTAACCACCGGTTATGACAAAACTGAAGATTTAAAAGAAAACATTAGGGAGATGCTTATAGATTGGTTTAGTGCAGGAATTAGCCCCGAAAGAAGTACTGTATTAATACAATCTTATGTCCCGGAACATGCAGAATTGCATCTACTTTTATCCATGATTACTCCTTTGCCCTGGTTA
>Ga0154857_1049_pt1 | contig 27202 bp, 29 predicted proteins | sample Rifle2008BG19ft_FD_105829 | JGI IMG/M metagenome (GOLD analysis project Ga0154857, IMG submission 105829) | Candidatus Atribacteria bacterium RBG_19FT_COMBO_35_14
ACCTTACCATTTATTAATACCAGAATTCATGCTAAAATACAAACAAAATATCAAGATAAAGGTCATACTACCTTTTAAAGAAAAGAGGTACTTATGTTAAAACCCAATCTAATTAAAGTTAGGCAGAAAGCCAATGAACTATATTTTAAAAAAAAATCTCTAAGAGAAAAATTACTAAATATTTAGGAGTATCTATGGAATTTGTAATCTCCTGGACCAAACAATCTAATCAAGACCCTACTCCTGATCAAAGAGGTTGGAAAAAAGATAAACCCAGAAAATACACTGACCAGCAAGAAGAAAAGATCTTATCTATCTACTATAAGCTTAAAGATGACCCTTCCTCTTTCTTCTGCGGGGCTAGTGCTATTTTTAATCTCTGGAAGAGCCATTATCCCTTGACCTTGCCCCCTCATCTTCGCTATATCGGTAGAGTATTAAAGAAACATAACCTTACCGAAAAGATAAAAAGGGGTAAAAACAAAGGAGCCTCTCGTTATCTGCTCTATCCGGAATACACTATCCTTAATACTATCTCCCAAGGATCACTTTTAGAGCTAGATTTTATCGGTAAAAAGTTTATCCAAGGGAGAACAGAGCCGATAAACTTCTTAGCCTTCTCCTTAAGGGGTAAGCACCCTTTAAAGCATTTCATTCGGGTAGAAGAGTATAACCAAGAGGAAGTAATGACCCAACTAGAAGAATTTATTACTAAATTCGAAAAACCCTATGCGGTTAAGATGGATAATGACTTTGTCTTCTTTGGTCCTTCCTCTAAGGAGAGATTCCTTTCTAAGGTAGTTCTCTTCTTACTATTGCATAACATCATCCCCATCTTTACTGCCCCTCGTAAGCCCTGGAATCAGGCCTCTATCGAAGGGGCAAATAGCATCTTCTCCCGGAAGTTCTGGAATAGATGTCATTTTGAAGCAGTATCCGAGATAGATGGACGACTGGCTGACTTCAATCTTTCCTACCAAAGATACCTAAATTATCAAAGACCAGATAGCTTTAAAGAGAATAAAAACTTCTCTTATTGTGCCTACTTCATCAGAAAAATATACCAAGAACCAGAATCAACCAAAGGTTATATTCAGATAGGAAGTAAAAGAATCATCCTTGACCCTTCTTACATTAATCTATTTACTCTATCCAAATGGGATTTAGAAAAAGAGATTCTTTATATTTATATTCAAAGAGAAAAACAATTTGATTCTAAAGTACCCTCTTTTTATTTACAACTGGTAAAGGAAATTCCCTTTGAAATAAATAAAGCAAGTGATAAAAAAGTGGTAGACTTTTATTTGTCATACAACCCTTAGTTAGTTGGTTACCGCTAACCACTAACTATTTAACTAAACAACTATCGACTAATTTAACTGGCCAACCGGTAAACTGGATAACTGGCTAACTAATGATTAGTCATAGAAAGGAAAAAAACAATGAAGGAAGAAAAAATCTTACTAAGTCATGGTAGTGGAGGGAAATTATCTTTTAATCTAATAAAAAAATTATTTTTGCCTAATTTTAATAATCCTTATTTGGAAAGACTTGATGATGGTGCGGTATTAAATATCGAAGGATTAAAATTAGCCTATACTGCCGATTCTTATACGGTAGACCCTTTATTTTTCAAAGGAGGGAATATTGGGGAGCTGGCAGTTTACGGTACGGTCAATGATTTAGCAATGTGTGGGGCAACTCCTAAATATTTAAGCTGTTCTTTTATTATCGAAGAGGGATTCTCTTTAAGCTTGTTAGAAAAGATTGTTTTAAGTATGAGGGAGGCTTCAGCGGTTGCCCGGGTTGATATTGTGACTGGGGACACTAAAGTGGTGGATAGAGGGGCTGCTGATAAAATATTTATCAATACCTCAGGTGTGGGAATAGTGAAAGAAGGAGTAAATATTTCCGGAAGTAATGCTAAAGTCGGAGATGTAGTTATGATAAATGGTCCCATTGGCAGCCATGGGATTGCGGTTTTATCGGAAAGAGAGGGCTTGAAATTCGAAACAGAGATAAAAAGTGATACTGCTCCTCTTTCTTCTTTGGTGGCAAATATGTTAGAATTTAGCAAAGATATCCATGTTCTAAGAGATCCCACAAGAGGAGGCCTGTCTACTACACTAAACGAAATAGCTTTATCCTCAAAGGTAGATATAGAGATAAACGAAGGGGATATCCCTATTCAGGAAGAGGTAAGGGCGGCTTGCGAAATATTAGGTTATGACCCCTTGTACCTCGCCAACGAAGGTAAATTGGTGGCTTTTATTCCCTCGGAAATTGCCCCCGATATGCTAAAAAAGATGAAAGAGAACAAATACGGAAAAGAATCAAAAATTATCGGCAGAGTGGTAAAAAAATCGGAGGGAAAAGTTTACCTGAATACTACCATTGGTGGAAAAAGAATAGTCGATATGTTAACCGGGGAACAGTTGCCCAGGATATGTTAAAATAATGTAAAGCGAAAAACGAAAAACGCAAAACTAAATTCGTATCTAGCATCTCGTATCTCGTAAATAAAATAGAAGTCAGAAGTCAGAAGACAGAATCGAGAATAATAAATAACTTAGAGCGTTTAGGAGGTAAGGATTTGATTCATCAAACCCGTAAAAAATATAGGTTAGATAAATCCGCCTCTACGCCAAGTACCATACAAAAAAGTTTTGAGTTTTGAATTATGGTTTTTAGCTTTAACTTTTTAATTGCATATTGAAAACCTGTATTTTTCTTGTATTTTGAACTAATTAACCAGGTAACCAACTAACTGAGTTATTTTGTATTTAATACTAACGACTATTCACTAACGACTAATTATAGAGGTGGTGTTCGATTATGAATGCGAAAGAAGAAAGTGCTTATGTTAGATTAGCGAGAGAGACGATTGAAAATTATATAAAACAGGGGAAAATAATTACTCCTCCGCTGGACCTTCCTGAAGAGATGATTAATCAAAAGGCAGGGGTATTTGTTTCTCTTAAAAAAAATGGTAATTTAAGAGGGTGTATAGGAACTTTTATGCCTACTCAGGAAAATATAGCCCAAGAGATTATAAAGAATGCTATTAGTTCTGCTGTTGATGATCCTCGTTTTTCTCCGGTAATAGCTTCTGAATTAGGTGATTTAACTATTTCGGTGGATGTCTTGTCTCCTCCTGAAGAAATTTATGATGTCTCAGAACTTGATCCTGAAAAATATGGAGTAATTGTTAGCAGTGGTTACAAAAAGGGTTTATTGCTGCCAGATTTAGAAGGTGTAGATACGGCAGAGGAACAGGTGGATATTGCTAAGCGCAAAGCAGGTATTTATCCTGGTGAAAAAGTAAAATTATATCGGTTTGAAGTGAAGAGATATTATTAATTAGTCGTTAGTATTTAGTGAATAGTGAATAGTATTTAGTATTAGAGCGCAAAGTGTAAAGCTAAAAACGCAAAACCAAAACTTAAAACTTAAAATTGAAGAAAAAGTTTTGAATTTTGAATTATGGTTTTTCGCTTTTCGCTTTAGACAGGCGAGAAGCCTTTCCTACTAACGACTAACGACTATTCACTAACGACTAATTAAGAGGTGATTTTTAAAATGAAAGAAGCTTTATTTTATGATTTAATTGACAAAGAAAAAGGGATTATAAAATGTTTGCTTTGCCCCAAAGAATGCCTGATAAATAAAGGCCAGGTTGGTTTTTGCCGAACTCGGGAAAATATAGATAACCAGCTTTATTCTTTAATCTATTCCAAAGTTTCCTCTTACGGAATGGACCCTATTGAAAAAAAACCTCTCTATCATTTTTATCCCGGGACAATGGTTTTATCACTGGGTACAATAGGATGTAATTTTGCTTGTACTTTCTGTCAGAACTGGACCATTTCTCAAGCAAATATTAAAGATGTTCAAGTAGAAGAGTTATCCCCCGAAAGGGCAATACAATTAGCCCTGCAGAATAATTCTCCGGCAATATGTTATACATATTCTGAACCTTTAATCTGGTATGAATATGTTTTGGATACAGCCAGGTTAGCTAAAAAAAATAACTTAAAAAATATATTGGTTACTAATGGATTTATTAATCGTGAGCCTCTTATTAAACTTTTGCCTTTTATTGATGCCATGAATATTGACCTTAAATCTTTCCGAAACTCCTTTTATCAAAAATATTCTAAAGGAAACCTCTCTCCCGTGCTTAACGCTATTGAGCTTTCTAAAGAATATTGCCACATAGAAATAACTAATCTAATGATTCCCGGATTAAATGATAGCGAAGAGGAAATTAAAGAGATGGTGGATTGGATTTCTTCTCTAAGTGAAGATATACCTTTGCATTTTTCTCGCTACTTCCCCTGTTATAAGATGGACACTGAAGCAACACCCATTTCCACCCTATATAAAGCCCGGGATATTGCCAAAAAAAAATTAAAATATGTATATGCGGGGAATATCAGGGACGAGGAAGCCAATACCACTTATTGTGGAAATTGTAAAAAAACTTTAATCAAACGAACGGGTTATAATATTATAAATGTGGGTTTGGATGTAGATGGAAAATGTAAATATTGCGGCGAAAAAATTGTTTCTCTTTAGTTGTAGTAGTTAGTTAGCGGCTACCTAGTTACCCAGTTAAAATACAGTGATAAGTGATGAGTAATGTGTAACAAGCAATGAGTGTAGGGTCACAGGTTGCAAGTTACAAGATGCAAGGTGCAAGATAAAAAGCTTGTTTTTAGTTATTTTGAATTTATTCTTGGTATTCTCTTTACTTGACACTCGAAACCTGTAACCTAAAACTTATTGTTTATTTTTCTTTCTTAACTCGATACCCGATACTGTATACTCAATACTGTTTTTAAAACTTGACTTTTAACCCCCCACTTTGTTATATTTATCCTTAGCGGTATATTTACTTCCTGTTTTGTAGAGGTCACCTCTTTATTATAGAAACAAACCTCACTTTCTCTATTTTTTCAACCATAGGTTACAAACTTAGGACAATTATAATAGTTTTATGAATGTCTGCCACTTCTAAAAGAAGCAAGATGAATAAGCATAAATAGGTAATGGATTTAAAATTAATTTAACTTGACATATAATCAGCTTGAGTATCATTATATTAAAGTTCGCCCTAATAATAATCAATAAAGTGTTAAGCATATAAATTAAGTAGAGGATAATTATATACATTATGTATAAGAAAAGTGTCAGATTAGTTTTAACTTTCTTTGTGCTCATGAGTTTCTGGTTGGTTCTCAGCCAAAATCTTCAACCAGCTTCATTGCTTATTGGTGCTCTCTTTTCGCTTCTGGCTGCCTTATTGAGTTTCGATTTTTTTATTAAACCAGACGAGGGCATGCACAGCAAAGCTATTCGAACGATTTGGTTGTTACTTATTTATGTTTTTATTTTAATTTACGAGATGTTTCTTGCCAGCATCGATGTAGTCTATAGAGTTATAACTATGGATATCAATCCAGAGGTGGTTATGATAAAGACAGATATAAAATCAGATTTAGGTATCGTACTATTAGCAAATTCTATAACCCTAACACCTGGCACTATCACCATCGATATCGAAGGTGATCATCTTTACGTCCACTGGTTGTATGCACGTACAACCCATTTTGGGCATGCAGCAGAGTTGATCAAAGGGCGATTCGAATACTGGTTAGGGAGAATATTTATATGACTGCTGTGACCATTATCATCACTGTATTAGGCATAACTGCTTCACTTGCTCTTTATCGGGTCATTTTTGGACCTACACCATGGGATAGGCTAATAGCCGTTAATCTTATCTCGTCTAAAGTAGTTATGATCATGGTAGCTGCTGCAGTATTATTCGAACGAAGGATATATCTGGATGTGGCGCTGGTATACGCTATTATAGGTTTTGTAAGCATAATCGCTATTAGTAAATTTTTAGAAGGTGAGGATACCGACAGAAAATGATAGCTTACCTATTTATATTTCTGGGATTAGTTTTTATATTTTTTGGCACACTGGGAATCATTCGTTTTCCTGATATTTATACTCGGTTACAGACCAGCTCAAAGTGCGATGCTGCAGGTGCCATAGCGTTGCTTGTCGGTTTGATAGTGAGGGAGGGTTTAGATTCGTTATCCTTAAAGATATTAATAATTTTGGTGTTTTTATTGTTGACCAACCCGGTAGCCTCCCATGCCATAGCACGCTCTGCTGCCATCAGAGGAATAAAGCCATGGCGGAAGAAAAAGAAATGTTAAAGGGGGAAGCAGATTAGAGCTGCGAAATTATGCTAATTGTTTTCTTGATAATGTTACCTGTGCTTGCTTTAGTGGCACTTGAAATAAAAAATCTATTAAGTGCAGTAATAGTATTGTCTGCATTTAGTCTCGTGTTATCTTTGATATTTTACTATCTACATGCGCCCGATGTGGCTATTGCCGAAGCAGCGATCGGCTCTGGATTTGCTACAGTCATATTTCTAATTGCTATAAAGAAGAGAGGCGTGCTAATCATGTTAACCTATCCGCATAGTCGCTTTTTCTATTATGATGATAAGGGTCGTCCAGCGGGTTTCGATTACGATATTTTATCACTATTCGCCAGAAAATTAGGTATCGAGTTGGAGGTAAAACAGGTTCAGCATTGGCAAGAGCTCATCCCAGCACTCATATCCGGCAAAGGAGATGTTATAGGTGCAGGTATGACTCGCCTGGATGAGCGTATGAAGCAGATCTGTTTCTCTGATGGCTATTTCCCAACCAAAGTAGTAATAGTAATTAACAGTGAGAACACTACACTGAACTCTCTTAGCGATCTAAAGGGTAAAATGGTTACCTCCGTTAAAGACACCTCCTATTTATCTGCATTGCAATTAATTGAAGGCATTAAAATTGATACTAACTTCTCTGACCCAAACATATTATTAAAAGCAGTATCTGAAGGCAGAATAAACGTAGTTGCTGTTGACTTACCAGAGGCATTAGTAGGGCATATATTTTATCCTAACCTGAAAAATGTCGATACTATTACTGGTTTACAACAGTACGGATATGGTGTATCTAAAGATAAGCCAGAGCTGTTATCTGAATTGAATTCTTTCTTAAAAGGGATCAACGAGGATGGTACTTATCAAAAAGTATATAGAAAATACTTTCACTAATTATATTTTATGGAATAATGGATGTTCAAAGAAATGAAAAAAGTTTTTTTTATTATAATAATACTTGCAATGGCCATATTGTTTATCTTATCTGCCGATATCGAATATGGCAATCCGAAGAATCTGGATGCCGCCAATTATTATATCGAGCAAGGTCTTTACGATACCGGAGCAATTAACCTGGTTGCGTCCATATATCTTGGTTATCGTGCTTATGACACACTTATTGAGACAATAGTCTTATTTGTGGCAGTAGCAGGAGTAGTATTCTGTTTACGGGGGAAAAGATAGATGGGGAGCTCAAAGATAATTAGGACTATAGCCCAGAAGTTATTTCCTTTCATCATGCTTTTTGGATTTTATCTGATATCAAATGGGCATCTATCGCCAGGTGGTGGTTTTCAAGGTGGAGTTGTGTTAGGTACAGCTATAATACTTTTAGCGCTCTCTCATGGCATAGAGCAAACGGAAAAGATATTTAAGAGCAGATGGCTAAACATGTTGGAGAAATTAGGGATATTAACCTTAATCTTTTTGGGTTTTCTGGGTATATTTTTCGGCTACTCCTTTCTTGGCAATTTTTTGCCATTGGGTAGGCCAGGGCAGATTACTAGTGGCGGATTGATGTTACCCTTTAACATAGCCATTGGTATTAAGGTAGCAGCGGGTGTTTCAGCAATATTTTATGCTTTAATTAAATATAGAGGTGAGATATGAATCCAGTAAATATCAGCCTTTTGGTCTTTATGATTGGCTTGTATGGTGTAATGAGTAAAAACAACTTGATAAAAAAGATCATGGGGCTAACCATAATGAATGGTAGTATTGTACTGTTTTTCATAAGTATTGGATACAGGAAAGGTGGCTTGGCGCCAATATTGGAGAAGGGGACGACTGGCGGTATCCCCACTACTATATTTGTTGACCCATTACCTCAAGCACTGATGCTTACTGCAATTGTGATCGGTATTTCTGTGACTGCTTTGGCATTAGCACTGATCGTAAAAATCTATTCCAAATACAAGACTTTAGACATCCAGCAACTCTCAAAGGAGCGATAATTATTTGTCAATTCACATCCCCATCCTAATTATAATATTACCGCTTCTGGCTGCATTTCTTGTGTTACTTACCAGAAAGTATAAGATTGTATTAGCGGCTGTTAGTATCATAACTTCAATTGTGTTTACATTGACTCTCTCGTCTCGGGTTCTATCTAACGATAAGATAACATACCATCTTGGAGGCTGGCGAGGTCCGTTAGGCGTAAGCCTGGTAATAGATGGGTTAGGCTTTTTCTTCTCTTTGATAGCACTGGGTTTAGGGTTATTAGTTATTATATATTCTATACCTGAAAAGCGCTATAGTAGAACATACTACTTTCTGCTGCTTGTTTCGTTAAGCAGTATGATTGGTGTCATTTATACTGCTGATATATTCAATATGTACGTCTTCTACGAGCTTTTATCGCTTGCTGTGTATTTGCTCATTGCCTATCCTAAGACAGGAGTGACTTTAAGGGCGAGCTTTAGTTACCTTATTATGGGCGGTGTGGGGTTATCTTTCTTCCTGTTAGGAGTTGGCTTTCTTTATGCTATGACTGGTACATTGGATATATTCCATATAGCTGAAAGGCTGCCGGCTGCATTTAATTCCAGTATGCAGATGGTGATCATGTCCTTTGTGCTCATAGCTACCGGTATGGGCATAAAAATAGCTGTATTCCCTCTTCACGGCTGGCTGCCGGATGCACATTCTATGGCACCATCACCTGTCAGTGCATTACTTTCCGGTGTTACCGTGAAGATAGGCATTTATTGCTTGATTAGAGTGGTCTATACTGCATTCAGTGCAGAAATGTTTTTTCTTATTAACAGCCATAATATATTGATGGTTTTGGGTGTAGTTTCACTTTTATTTGGTGCCAGTATGGCATTAGCACAGAAAGACTTGAAACGATTGCTGGCATATTCGACTATTAACCAGCTTGGGGTTGTGCTTATCGGGTTGGGCATAGGAACAGAGATGGGGCTCACTGGTGCACTATTTCATGTTTTGAACCATGCTATAATGAAGAGCACTCTATTCTTTTGTGCCGGCATAATGATTACTGAGACTGGCACGAGAGAAGTGAAGGGGCTCAGTGGGTTTGGCAGGCAACAGCCGGCTATAACCTTTGCCTTTATTGTAGCCTCTTTAGGCATGATCGGTATACCACCTGTTAATGGCTTTGCAAGCAAATGGTTGATATGTTTAGCTGCGGTAGAAGCTGGTTACACTATCCTTGTAGTGATCATACTTGTAGCGAGTGCGATTTCTGCTGCATATTATTTTCGGGTGATACAAGTACTTTTTAGTAACCCACCGGAACAGAATCACATACCCGCCCATGAAGAGGGGCAGGTAATTCATAAAGGTAATCTCTTTAGAGTCTTGCCGATTTACATTTTGGCAGCTGGATGTCTATTGCTTGGGATTGTACCAGCTCTGGGTATATCCCTGGCAAAGCCAGCGGTGAGTTTGCTCTTATCCTATGTCGTTCCATAAAAAATAAGTATCGTTGTGCATAGAATATTATCTAAAGGTGGTGAATTTCCAATTTTGAATTCTACTCTTCCACTTTTAACTGTAATTATGCCCCTTTTTTTGTCTTTAACTGTGGTGTCGTTTGTCAGGGGACGATTCAATCAAGCTCAAAAGCTTCGGCTGATACTGGTTATTATTTTTATTGTTGCGATTGCGATGGCGTGTTTGCTTGGACTCATGTTATTTGAGATTCTCAAAGGTAATACAATTTATGGTGTTTTTTTACCTCAGGTAGCTCTTGTTGGATTACGTCTCTATGTAGATGGACTAAGTATTATTATAGCTATAGTTAGCTTTTTGTTATGGCTTGCGGTTTCTATATATTCTATAAGCTGTATCAAAACTGATCTGATTAGGTATTATTCTTTGCTGTTAATTATACTGGGATCCGTGCAAGGCGTGGTATTTGCCAAAGATCTTATAAACTTCTATGTATTCCTTGAGATGACTGCTGTGGCTACATATTTTCTCATAATACATAAAAGAAATATCGATGCATTTCAAGCTGGCTATAAGTACATACTCATGACTTTAATCGGCGCTTTTCTTATTTTATTATCTATCATTTTGGTCTATGTAGATACGGGTAGCTATGAAGCAATTATGGTTACTAAGTATGGTGGCTTTATAGCACCTGTACTATTCTTATTGGGCTGTTTTATCAAGGCCGGTGCAGTCCCATTACACATTTGGTTGCCAGATGCACATCCTGCTGCACCATCGCCTGTCAGTGCGTTTCTATCCGGTATGATGATAAAAATAGGCGCTTATGGCATTATAAGATTTATCCTCCCTATGTTGAACTTCGATTTACCTGCTACCAACCTTGGAGAGCTATTAAATGTGCTAATTATGTCTATTGGTGTAGCTTCTATGCTGATTGGTGTGCTCTTAGCTTTGGCACAAATAGATGTTAAGCGATTATTAGCATATCACAGTATAAGCCAGATGGGATATATTCTCTTAGGTATAGGGCTGGGCACTAAGCTTGGTCTGGCTGGTGGACTGTATCACATGGTGAACCATGCTATGTTCAAGGGATTGCTATTCCTGTGTATGGGTGCAGTCACCTATTCGACCGGTACGAGGAAGCTTGATAACTTAGGTGGCTTATGGAAGAAGATGCCGATAACAACGTCCACATGTATTATTGCTGCCTTAGCTATTTCAGGTATACCACCGTTTAATGGGTTTGCAAGCAAGACAGTGCTTTTTGAAGCTGTAGTCAATTATAGTTTTGTACTTAAATTTGTCATGATGGTCACTGCAGCACTAACCCTTACCTCGTTTCTTAAATTAATAAGCTATACCTTTTTCGGTGAACCTAAGAGGCCGCTGATAACTGTCAAAGAAGTACCGCTACTAATGCAGTTACCTATGATAGTGCTGGCTATTTTATGTGTGCTTTTGGGAATAAATGCACAATTTGTGCTGGACAGGTTTATTGTATTTGCGATAACTGGGCTAGTTCAGCCTCGATCAATTCCAAAGATAGAATTCTGGACTCAAGACACAGCTTTAGATGCTTTCTTTATAATAACTTTAGGTTTCGTTGCCTATATTGCGGCTTCAAAACTGGGTTTAATAGGTAGAGAAAAGAAAGAATTTGAGATGGGAAGCTTTATGGCAAAGCTGAGCAAGTATTTAAGTATGGATAGAATTTATTGTAATATTGCTATATTAATAGATAAACTATGCAAGAAGCTTGACAGTGTACACCCACGAGATTTGAATGTTCACATATCCTGGGTGCTACTGACTTTGATTACATTGTTTGTGATATTATTTTTACAATAGTTTAGTTTTTAAATTTTTCTCTTTCTGCCTTATACTCAATATTTACTATTATATCATCATATATTTAATGAGATAATTTTATACCTTTAAATATATAGGAGATTAGGTTATAATTAAAACAATTCGAAGTATTTTTTATTTGAGGTATTTATAATGTTCAAAATACCTTTTTAGTGAGGCAATTCGGAATATTTTAAGAAATAAAAATATATGTGAAAAAGGAGAAATAGGAAATGTGGGGAGATTTTCTTTTTGCATCATTTTCCAAAAATATAGGCATTGATTTAGGTACTTCTACCACCCTTGTATATATCAAGGGGAAGGGAATTGTCTTATATGAACCGTCAGTCGTTGCTTTTAAAGACGGAGGGAATAGGATATTGGCAGTAGGTAAGGAAGCGAAAAAGATGCTGGGGAGAACTCCCCAGGGCATATTTACCGTTAGGCCCTTAAAAGAAGGGGTGATAGCTGACTTTGAAGCTACTGCTGAAATGTTAAAATATTTTATTAAAAAAACTCATAATCCTAATCGTTTTTCAAGGCTATCGGTTGTAATTTGTGTTCCTACCGGGGTGACGGAGGTAGAAAAAAGAGCAGTATCAGAAGTTGCTTATAAATGCGGAGCGGGACGCGTGTTTCTGATAGACGAGCCTATGGCAGCAGCTATTGGTGTAGGAATTCCTATATTTGAACCTATGGGTAATTTGGTATTAGATATAGGTGGAGGAACTTCCGAGGTAGCCATAATATCATTGGGAGGGATAGTAGTAAGCGAATTGAGTCAAGTTGCCGGGGATTATGTCAATGAAACCATTAGCGTATACGTCAAACAAGCACATAATTTATATATTGGTGAATTAACTGCTGAAGAAATTAAACTTGGTTTATCCACAAATAAGACAGATGGAGAAAATGGTGATTATGAGATTAGGGGGAGAGACAAAGTTGGGGGTCTTCCTAAAATAATTAAAATTTCTAAAGATGAATTAAGGGAAGCTCTCTCTGAACCCCTAAGAATAATTGCTAATACAGTGAGGATGGTTTTAGAAAAAACACCTCCTGAATTGATCTCAGATATTGTGGATAAAGGAGCGATTATGACTGGCGGAGGTTCACTTTTGGTAGGTTTACCAGAACTTTTACAAGAAGAGATAGGTCTTCCAGTTTTTGTATCCCCAAAACCGGCATACTGTGTTATTAAGGGGATAGGAAAGGTTTTGGAGGATTTTAATTTTTACCAAAGGGTATTGATTAGAACAGCCAGAAGAGTTTAAAATAGTCGTTAGTCGTTAGTGAATAGTGAATAGTAGTAAAGCGAAAAACAAAAAGCGCAAAACTGAATTCGTATCTCGTGAATCTTATCTCCTATAAATTAAAACTATTAATCTATATTTTACGCTAACGACTAACGACTATTCACTAACGACTAATATAATTGGGGAATGAGAAATTTGAAAAATTTTTTTTCTAAAAACACTACTTTAATAATTTTTACTTTATTAATTATTATAACTATTTTTATAATGACTATTGACTACCATGGCAAAACGTACCTTAATTGGTTAGAGAGTATCGGGTTAAAACTTTTCTCCCCGATTAATCGGGGAGTAACTTTAGTTGCTGACAATACAAAAAACTACTTAAAGGCTATAGCCGAATTTAAGAGAATGGAAGCAGAGAATAAAGAGCTAAAAGAAAAAATCGAAATTACCTATCAGGAAAACACTATATTAAAAGAAAAATTGATAGCCTATGATAGGTTGAAAAAGCTGTTAGAACTCAAAGAATCTTTTGTTTATGAAATGATTCCCTCTTTGGTAATCAGCCGAGAACCAGGGAATTGGTTTAATAGTATAATTATTGATAAAGGAATAGCTGATGGGGTAGAGAAAAATATGGCGGTAGCAACTTCCCGTGGATTGGTAGGCAGGGTAGTTAGCGTCGATTCCCGAACAGCAAAAATATTATTAATATTAGATCAAAGAAGTGCTGTGGGAGGCATGATTCAGAGATCAAGAGATATAGGGGTAGTGAAGGGAAGCGAAAGCAATTATTGCTATATAGAATATCTTTCCAATGATGCTGATGTAAAAATAAATGATGTGGTGATCACTTCCGGATTAGGAAGCATTTTCCCCAAGGGACTTATTATTGGTAAGATAGTAGGGATAAAAAAGGAAAGCCATGATTTATTTCAAAAAGTAATAGTAAGGCCAGAGGTGGATTTTACTAAATTAGAAGAAGTATTTGTAGTAAAAATATCCGAGTAGAATTCGATTGGATTAAGTTAATAAAAATATAAACTTATTACTCATTACGGGCAGACACAAGGTCTGCCTCTACTAATTTTTCCTGCTTTTTGACTCGATACTCGATACTTGATACTAATTTAAGAGGAGGAAGTACCATTTATAAAATAATAAAATTAGAAAATAATTTAAGAATCGCAATAGAAGAAATGCCCTACATAAAGTCTGTAGCTATTGTTTTCGGAATAGGAGCTGGGTCAAGGTATGAAGTACAAAAACACCAAGGAATTTCTCACCTCATCGAACATATGCTATTTAAAGGAACCACCCGAAGAAAGAGCACTTTAGAAATATCTCAGGTAATAGAAGGTATTGGAGGAGAAATAAACGCTTCTACATCTAAAGAGACAACTTATCTATATGCTAAAGTTCCTCAGGAACAATTTAAAACTGCTTTTGATGTGTTAGCCGATATCATATTAAATTCGTTAATGAGAGAAGAAGATCTTCATAAGGAGAAAAATATAATTATCGAAGAAATTAAAAAATATCAGGATATACCAGAAGAATTAGTTGAAATCTTACTTGATAAGATAATGTGGAAAAATCATCCTCTGGGGAAATCTATTCTCGGAGATGAAAAGAGTATAATCAATATTCAAAGAGAAGACCTTTTATCATATATAAATACATTTTATCGTCCCAATAACTTAGTAATCAGTGTTGCAGGTAATATTAAGATAGAAGAAGTAATTCTACAAGTCGATAAATATTTCAAAATAATTAAAAAAGGTGAAGTTAAAAATTATTTACCTGCAAAGGATAATCAGAAAAGTACTCAAATAGGAATAAAATATAAAAAGAGTAACCAGACTCATCTTTCTTTTGGTTTCCCTGGAATTTCTCGGTTAGATCCTGATAAATACTCCGTGGATTTATTAGATATAATATTGGGTTCGGGATTGAGTTCTCGGCTTTTTCAAAAAATAAGAGTTAGAAAAAGTTTAGCTTATGATATCCATTCGTTTATTCAGTATTTTAACGATATCAGTTCTTTCAATATTTATGCTGGTATCGATTCAAGTAAACTGAGGGAAACTATCCAGACAATTTTAGGGGAGCTTAATAAAATAAAAGATAGTAATTTAAAAGAAGATGAATTGAGAAAAGCAAAAGAAATGTATAAAGGTGCACTATCCCTAAGTTTGGAAAGTACTTTAAGCAGGGCATTTTGGTTGGGGAACAGAATACTTTTGTACGGTAAAACCTCAACTTTTGACGAAATAAAAGAAAAAATTGAAGAAGTAAAAGTGAAAGATATTCAGAAAATGGCACAAAATATTTTTACTAAAGATAAAATAAATTTATCTATTGTTGGTCCCTTCAAAGAAAAGGATAAAGAAGAGTACAATTCTCTCCTACAAGAATTGTGATTTTATTTGGTTACACAGTTAACCAGTTTACCAGTTAAAATACAGGTTACAAGTTGTAGGTTACGAGTTTTAAGTTTAAAAAGCTTTTACTGAAAACCGAGAACTGAAAACTAAAAACTAGTTTTGTATTTTTTGCTAACGACTAACGACTAATTTAATCGGTTAATTAGGGAATCGGTAAATTATTTATTGACTGGCAGACTGGGTGACTGGTAGACTGACCAATTGATATAATTAGATAATTGGTAAATTGGTAAATTGGTGAATAAGGATATAGTAATATGCCTTTAAAATTAGGGATGGGAGATATTATCAGATTAAAGAAGAAACATCCTTGTGGTGGTTTTCATTGGGAAATTACCAGGACCGGTATTGATATTGGCATAAAATGTCTTTGTTGCGGCAGGAAAGTCCTGATTTCCCGGGTAAAATTAGAGAAGAAAATCAGAGAAATTATCCCCCGGGATTAAGAAAAAAATTGATGTTTTTTAATTTTTTCTTTTCTTTTTTTCTCTAGTTTTTTTCTTCACCCGATACTCTATACGCAATACGAATTTATTCTGATTCTCAATTTCTATTATCTTTACGATATACGATATACGATATACGAATATAAACTTGATATCGAAAATATCTGTGGTATAATATAAATCGTTTTATATTTCTAATTTCCTTGCTCCCGAAGAATCTTTCAGGGGCTGATTAAACCGAAAGGAGGTGGTAACAGATGAGAAGTTATGAAATAATGTTTGCTATAAATCCCCAATTAGAAGACAAAGAATTAGATTCCTTATTGGATAAAGTAAAAAAGCTTATTACCGAAGCAAAGGGAGAAATAACCAAGACAAATAAATGGGGCAAAAGAAAGTTAGCTTATGAAATTAAGGATTTCACAGATGCGATTTATGTAGTCTTAAATTTTAGTGTGGATGAAAAAATTATTGCTGAACTTGAAAGAGTTATAAAGTTGGAAGAGAGAGTTATTAGATATTTATTAACCCTAAAAGATAAAGAAAAAATTCAAAACAAAGATAGCTAATTAATTATTTAAAGAAATACCAAAAAGAGAAAATAGATTAAAAAGGAGGAAAAATATAAATTAATGACACGATTTAATTCTTTTAGAAAACCACCAAGGAAAGTTTGTCTTTTTTGCAAAGATAAAATATTAGTTGATTATAAAGATATAGATTTATTAAGAAAATTTATTACTGAACAAGGTAAAATGTTACCTCGTAGAGCAACCGGAAACTGCGCAAGACACCAACGTACGCTGGCTATAGCTGTAAAAAGAGCAAGAGAAATAGGACTTCTTCCTTATGTGGCGAAATAAATTAGTATTTAGTGAGCAAGAAGAAGTCAGAAGCCAGAATTCTGTATCCAGAATAATCTCAACCGTGTAATTCTATATATGGAATTATTCTGACTCCTGACTCCTGACTCCTGACTCCTAAATTCTGGGTACCTAAATAATTTTATTAAAAATTTTGAATTACAGTTTTCCATTTTTAAATTTAAATTTTTAGTTTAAGAGGTTTTTATTGACTGAACAAATTCCAACTAAATCAATGGTTGAGGGTGCATTTTTAGCAGCAATTACTGCCGTTCTATTTATTATTAGTATATACATTCCCTTACTGGGTACATTGGTAAGTTTTTTGTGCCCTCTTCCGATTATAATTTTATGTTTACGACATAGCATAAAGTTTGCTATTATCTCAGCTTTTATATCAGGGATTTTGGTAACTATTTTAGCTGGTCCCCTGCAGGGGCTTATGGTCCTATTAGGTTTTGGAATATTGGGGCTAACTTTAGGTTTTGGTATAAAAAAAGGATTATCTTTAACAGATATTATTATCATTGGGAGCATAGCTTCTCTTGTTTCTAAAGGTTTAATCCTTTTAATCGGCTTTTGGGTTTTAGATCTCAATACCGTATTATTTGATATAGAAGAGATAGATAAAATCATAACTCAATCTTTGAATTTTTATAGTAATATGGGACTATCTTCAGAACAATTAGCTACCCTGAAAGATTCCTTAACCCAAACCATCAGTATTGTTAAGATAGCATTCCCGGGAATGATTATTCTTGCTTCAATTTTTGATACTATTTTAAATTACTGGGTAGCTCGTTTGATTTTAAAGAGATTTGGATATAAATTAGCTAACTTTTCACCCTTTCGTAACTGGAGAGCTTCTAAATCTTTTTTTTGGAGTTATCTTTTAGGGATGGTATTGATAATTCTGGGAACAGTTTACAAAGTACCTCTTTTAAATAGAATTGGAATAAATATTCAAGTTTTTTTTACAGTAGCATTTTTGATTTATGGGCTTTCTTTAACCAGTTTTATATTGGAGCGGTTTAAAATTAAAAATTTTTTACAGTGGGTTGTATATATTCTGGTGTGCTTTCAACCCCTTTTATCCCAAATTATTACCTGGGCAGCCATGTTAGATATATGGATAGATTTTAGAAGATTAATTACTGCCAGAAAAGGATAGAATAGTCGTTAGTGAATAGTATCAGAGCGTAAAGTTTAAAGCTAAAAATGCAAAACCAAAACTTAAAACTTAAAATTGAAGAAAAAGTTTTGAATTTTGAATTATAGTTTTTCGCTTTTCTGCCTGTGCGTTGCCTGACTGCGAGCGTACTCGCTCAGGCAGGCACGCAGACAGGTCGCTTTAAGTTTTTAGTTTAATGCTGACTCGATACTATATACTTGATACTACGATATTATTAACAATTAAGGATTGCTAAAATTAATAGAAGAATCTATAATATAGAATAGAATAGGGAGGCTTAAAATATGAAAATAATATTGAAACAAAATATGGAAAAAATTGGACAAGCAGGAGAAGTAGTAGAAGTAAGCGATGGTTTTGCCCGTAATTTTTTAATTCCCCAAGGTAAAGCAATTTCTTTTAGCGCAGGCAATTTTAAACAAATAGAATATTTAAAGAAACGAGAAGTAGAACAAAGAGATGGAGAGTTAAAGGAAGTCAAGGAATTAGCAGTAAAAATTAGTAATATCTCCCTGGAAATTAAAGTTAAAGCTGGGGAAGAAGGAAAGCTTTTCGGTTCTGTAACCAGCAAAGATATTGTGGAAGTTCTGTTAAAGGAACATGGAATTGAATTAGATAAAAAGAAACTTAATTTAAAAGAATCCTTAAAAAAATTGGGTGTTCATATTGTACCAATTAACTTATATAAAGATGTAACTCCTCAAATTAAAGTTACTTTGATTTCTGATTACGCATCTGAGCAGGAAACAGAGGATACAAAAAAAGAATAAATCAGTAGTCAGGAGCCAGAATACAGAAGTCAGGGATACAGAAGCAGTAATGAGTAATGTGTGACAAGTAACCTGTTTTTGTAAACTTAAAAGCATAAACTCATTACTTATTACATATCACTTATTACTGTATTTTGACGCGATACGCGATACTATATACTATCGACTAGTTTAACATGGAGTAAAAAAATGGAATTAGGCAGGAATCCTCCTCAAAATATTAGCGCAGAACAGGCTGCTTTAGGTTCAATGTTGCTTCAGGAAGATGCTATTTTGCACGGTGTGGATATCTTAAGACCCGAAGATTTTTACAAAAAAGCTCACCAGAATATTTTTAAGTGTATCCTTGAACTGTTTGAAAAGAGCAGGGGTGTTGATTTAATTACACTAACCGAAGAATTAAATAGGAAAAATATATTAGAAGAGATAGGGGGAGTTACCTATCTAACCAATATAATTAATAGTGTCCCCACTGCAGCAAATATTGAGCACTACATCAAAATTATTGAAGAAAAATCTATTTTGCGTAACTTAATTAATAATGCTACTAAAATTATTTCTATGGGTTACGAAGAAAAAGAAGATGCTAAAATTTTGCTGGATAAAGCAGAGCATTTGATCTTTGAGGTTTCAGAGAGAAATTTAGGGCAGTCTTTCGTTCCTATTAAGGAGATACTTCAGGATAGTTTTGAGAAGATTGAAAATTTATATCATAGGGATGAATTTATTACCGGGATTCCCAGTGGATTTGACGAATTTGATGATATTACGACCGGGTTTCAGCCTTCCGAGCTTATTATTATTGCTGGCAGGCCTGGGATGGGTAAAACAGCATTTTGTATGACTATTGCCCAGTATATCGCAGTATCAAAAAATATACCGGTAGCTCTTTTTAGCTTGGAAATGTCAAAATCTCAATTAGTTCAAAGGATGCTTTGTTCAGAGGCTCGAGTTAATGCCCATAATTTGAGAAAGGGACGATTAGCAGAATCAGATTGGCCCACCCTTTCTATGGCAGCAGGTCGATTAGCTGCTGCTCCCATTTTTATTGATGATTCGGCCGGAATTACTTGTTTAGAAATTAAGGCTAAAGCCAGGAGATTAAAAGCCCAACATAGTCTTGGCTTAGTAATCATAGATTATTTGCAGCTTATTACAAGTTCTGGCAGAGTAGAAAATAGACAACAGGAGATTTCAGAAATTTCTCGTTCTCTTAAAGGTTTAGCGAGAGAATTAAATGTTCCGATAATAGCAGTTTCCCAATTATCCAGAGCGGTGGAACAAAGGACTGAAAGAAGGCCTCGTCTTTCTGATTTAAGAGAGAGTGGGGCAATTGAGCAAGATGCTGATTTGGTTGTTTTTCTATATCGGGAGGAATATTATAAGACAAAAACAGAGAAGAAGGGCATTGCTGAGGTAATTATTAGTAAACAGAGAAATGGTCCTACAGGTCAAGTAGATTTGGCTTTCATAAATGAATATGCAAAATTTGAAAATTTAGCTCGAATTTCAGAAGAAGAGCATGAGTATTAATTAGTAATCTAACAGACGAACAATTTATTACACTAACGACTATTAACTATTCATTAACGACTATCTTGTATTTATTTCTTGTATTTTCTTTGCTAACGACTAAATACTAACGACTAACGACTAATTTATAATTGACAGGCAGTAAAAAATATAGTAACATTTAAAAGCGAAAATTTTTTAATTTTAAATATTTTTAGGGCCGTTAGCTCAGTTGGTAGAGCATCTGACTCTTAATCAGGGGGTCGCAGGTTCGAAACCTGCACGGCCCATCGAAAATAATGCCCCCATCGTCTAGGGGACAGGACACCGCCCTTTCACGGCGGCGGCAGGGGTTCAAATCCCCTTGGGGGCACCAATTTATTTATTATAAAAAATGGGCGGATAGCTCAGTTGGCAGAGCACCTGCTTCACATGTAGGGGGTCACAGGTTCAAGTCCTGTTCCGCCTACCATTTTTTTAAAAGGATATGATGCCGGCGTAGCTCAATTGGAAGAGCAACGGAATCGTAATCCGTAGGTTGTCTGTTCAACTCAGATCGCCGGCTCCAAATTAGTACAGCGTATCGCGTATCGAGTATCGCGTCAAAATACAGGAAAAATTAGTAGGGGCAGACCTTGTGTCTGCCCGTAATGAGCAATGAGTTTATGCTCTTAAGTTTTCAAAAACAGGTTACTTGTTCTTTCTGTCTACTGGCTTCTGGATTCTGGCTCCTGACTACTAATTTTTATCTTTTGTATTTTTAACTAACTAACCACTAACCAACTAGTTTATTAAAAAGCGAGCAATCTGATGAGTAACCCAAAATTGACTTCTCCCGCAGAAGTAACCAGGCTTCTTGCTAAATACGATTTTAAATGCAAAAAAAGGTTAGGTCAGAATTTTTTAGTAGATCAGAACACCTTACAAATAATTATTAGCTCACTTAAATTGAATAGAAAAGATTGTATTTTAGAAATTGGCACAGGTATTGGAACTCTAACCTCTGCATTATCCCCCTTGGTTAAACAGGTTATATCTATTGAGAAAGATAAAAAATTAACTCCCCTTCTAAAAGAAAGCCTTTCCTCCTCTAATAATATAGAGATTATTTTTGAAGATATTATGAATTTTGATCTGGTAAATTTTTTTAAGCAGAAAAGAACAAAAGGTGAAAAAATTGAAAAAATAGTGGGTAATCTTCCTTACTATATCTCCATATCCTTGATAAGACAGATTCTTGAGCTTAATCGATATTTAAAATTAGCCGTATTCCTTGTTCAGAAAGAAGTAGGAGAAAAATTGATGACTCAAGCAGGGAAAAAAAATTATGGCATATTATCCCTTTTTGTCCAATATTACTCTCAACCCCAAAAAGTACATATTGTCCCTTCTACGGTATTTTACCCCCAGCCTAAAGTGAGTTCGATGATAATAAAATTGGATATCTATAAAAACCCGCAAGTACAAGTAGGTAACGAAACACTATTTTTTAATATTATTAGCGCTTCCTTTCAACAAAGAAGAAAAAGATTAATCAATTCTTTGTCTAACTATTTTAAGGGAGAAATCTCTAAAGCGGAAATAGAGAACATTTTAACTGAAGCAAGTATAGATAAGAACCGCAGGGGAGAAACCCTGACCTTAGAAGAATTTGCCAAACTGAGTATGGCGATGGGGAATAAGCTTTTGTAAACAGACGTGCCTTCTATTTACAAAAGCTGTATATAGTATCGCGTATCGCGCGAAGAATAGTAAAGAGTGATTAGTAATCTGTAATAAGCAATAAGTTTATATCTTAAGTATATAAAAACACGTTACTTGCCACATATTACTCATCACTATTTCTCTCTGTTTACTGGCTCCCGGATTCTGGCTCCTGACTATTGGTTTTTGTCTTTTCTTCTCTTTCTTAACTTGATACTTGATACTTGACACTCGATACTTTTGTTTTTTTTGACAATAAAATTCTATCATGTTATAATTTTTTCAACTAAAACCTTACAGAAAAGAACAGGGAATTAATAGTGCTGACTAATAACGTTGCAGAAAATCAAGATAAATATAATTTATTAAGAAAAGAAAAATATAAATATTGAATAGATTATTCCAGAAACACAGTAGTTATTATTGCTGTGTTTGTTTTTTATTAAAGCCTTTAAGTATTTACTGAAATAGGGAGGTAATAGCAGCTATGTGAAAAATCTGGAGTAAATTGGTCAAAACGAATGATTAGGAGGTTATAATTTAGTTAGTAGTAAATTAGCGGGGATAGATTGCATTCATAAGAAAAGACTACATATAGAAAATAAAATTAATCGTAATAATTTTAAAAACAAAAAAATAAAAAGGCGGTGTATTCAGTGGAAATTACAGATGTTAGACTTAGAAAAATAGAAACAGAAGGAAAATTAAGAGCATATGTATCGATCACTTTCGATGACTCTTTTGTAGTTCATGATTTACGGGTTATCGATGGCAATAAGGGTATGTTTGTAGCAATGCCTAGCAAGAGACTCCCCAATGGAGATCATAAAGATATTGCCCATCCTATAAATACCGAGATCAGAGAAAAGATACAAAATGCAGTTTTAGATGTCTATCGCAGGGAATTAGAAGAGGCTCCCCAAGATAAAGCAGAAGCTAAAGCAGAAGAAAAAGAAGAAGTAGCAGAAGAAACAGAAACGGAAGAAGAGGACGAGAAGATAGAAGAAGGTCTATTCTAAGTAAGTTACAAGAATAAAGAATATTGGTTTGGGGCGTAGCCAAGCGGTAAGGCACGGGAATTTGGATCCCGCATTCGAAGGTTCGAATCCTTCCGCCCCAGCCAAATAATTAATTTTGATTCGTTGCTTAGTTTTTTAGTTAACTGGTGATTTGGTTAATAAATTATTAGTATTAAACTATCTAACTAGTGGAGCGTTTTTTTAATAATGTTACAATGATTTGTTATTGCGAGCGATAGCGAAACAATCTCAAGTCCTTAGAAATCAAGGGATTGCTTCGTCGCTTCGCTCCTCGCAATGACAGAACGAAATGTATACGCTAAACGCTGTACGCTCTATGCTATGTTATATACTAACGACTAATTATTGGGGGTATGATTATGAGAAATACTGCCGTAATTATTATGGCAGCGGGTAAGGGCAAGAGAATGAAATCTAATCTGCCCAAAGTCCTTCATAATCTTGCGGGAAAACCAATTTTAAATTATGTATTAGACACAGTTGATGAACTTGAAGTAAAAAGAAAGATATTAATAATTGGTTATAAAAGCGATAAGATAAGAGAATTAATTGGTGATAAAATAGAGTATGCAGAACAGAAAGAGCAGTTAGGAACTGCCCACGCAGTTTTGCAAACCAAAAAATTATTATCTGATTTTAAAGGTGATGTACTTATTTTGTCCGGCGATGTTCCCTTTTTAACGGTTAAAACTCTAAAAAAGCTTTTGGAATATCACCAGACTAATAATTATTGTTGTACCTTGGTTTCTACTGTTTTAAAAAATCCTAAAGGTTATGGAAGAATTATCAGAGATAAAAAAGGTGAAATAAAGGGGATAATTGAAGAGGTAGATTTATCTGCAGATAAAAAGAAACTAACCGAAATAAACAGCGGAATTTACTGTTTTAATAAAGAAAAACTGTTCCAAGCCTTAGAAAAGGTTACCACAGATAATAAACAAAGGGAGTATTACTTAACTGATACGGTTAAGATATTATTAGGGGAAGGATTAAGGGTAGGGAATACAATAGTAAAAGATTATTCGGAAATATTAGGAATAAATAATCGATTAGATCTGGCTGATGCTTACCAGAAAGTTTATCAAAAGACTATTCAAGACTTGATGATTCACGGAGTAACTATAGTTGATCCTAATAGTATCTTCATAGAGAGGGGGGTTAAAATTGGTCAGGATACTATTATTTATCCCTTCACTATTATTGAGAAAGATACTAAAATCGGAAGTAATTGTTTTATCGGGCCTTGCTCTCATCTCATTGCTGCTGACATAGGGAAGGGAGTTAGAGTTTGGGCTTCAATAATAGAAAATAGTACCGTTAAAGAAGGAGCAAATATTGGCCCTTATACCCATTTGCGGCCTGAAACTGTCGTGGAAAAAGGAGCAAAGATAGGAAATTTTGTAGAATTAAAGAAAACTATTATGGGTGAAGGCAGCAAAGCCTCTCATTTAACCTATCTGGGCGATGCCACAATCGGTAAAAAGGTCAATATTGGAGCGGGGACTATAACCTGTAATTACGACGGAGAGAAAAAACACAAAACTGTCATAGAAGACGGGGTATTTATCGGAAGCAATAATTCATTGGTAGCACCAGTAAAATTAGGGAAAGATTCTTATACTGGAGCTGGTTCAACTATTACCAAGGATGTGCCTGCAGGCAATTTAGCTATTGCCCGTTCCAGACAAACGAATATTTCCGGATGGCGGAAGAAAAAGAAGGAAGACAAAAGTTGATATTCTATAAAGATAAATTTAAATAGATGGAGATGATAAAATTTTGATACTTTATGATAAAAGAGGATTAAAGATATTTGCTGGTAATTCCAATAAAGATTTAGCAGAAGAGATATGCAGGTATTTAAATGTACCCTTAGGTCAGGCTGATGTTTCCAGATTCCCCGATGGAGAAATTAAGGTTAAGATTGAGGAAAGCGTAAGAGGTGAAGATGTTTTTATCATTCAATCTACCTGTCCGCCTGCCAGTGAATATCTTATGGAATTACTCATTATGATAGATGCTCTAAAGAGGGCTTCAGCGGAAAGAATTACCGCGGTAATTCCCTATTATGGTTATGCCCGACAGGAGAGGAAAACCCAGCCTCGTGAGCCTATTACCGCAAAGTTAGTGGCAAATTTATTGGTCTCTGCGGGAGCTAATCGAGTACTTACCATGGATTTACATGCTGGGCAGATCCAGGGGTTTTTTGATATTCCTGTAGATCAATTGGAAGCCGTAAACATATTATCAAATTACTTTAAAGAGAAGAACTTAGATAAGGTAGTAGTGGTTTCCCCCGATGTAGGAGGAACTGCTCGAGCCAGGGGATTTTCCGGGCGCATAAAAAAACCAATTGCTATTATCGATAAATATAGATCGTCTTTTGATGATGTAGAAATACTGCATATAGTGGGAGAAGTAAAAGGTAAGACCGCTATTATAGTCGATGATATTATTGATACTGCCGGTTCAATAATAAAAGGAAGTCAAGCCTTATTAAAAGCCGGGGTAGAAGAGGTTTATATTTGTGCTACTCATCCGGTATTTGCCGGTCCGGCAAAAGAAAGATTGGAAAAATCCTTGCATGATGATCTATTTAAGGAAATAGTGGTAACCAATACCATTCCAGTTGATACTAATAAGATTTTACCTGGTATTAAGGTTTTGTCGGTAGCAGAGATATTTGCCGAAGCCATTAGCAGAATTCATAATAATTTATCAGTAAGTACATTATTTAAATAAATAGTCGTTAGTGAATAGTATCAGAGCGTAAAGTGTAAAGCTAAAAACGCAAAACCAAAACTTAAAACTTAAAATTGAAGAAAAAGTTTTGAATTTTAATTATGGTTTTTCACTTTTCTGCCTGTGCGTTGCACGCAGACAGGTCGCTTTAAGTTTTTAGTTTAATACTAGCGATATACGATATACGATATACGATATACGATATACGAAAACGGAGGTTAATAGGGTGAAAAAATCACAATTAAAAGTAGAATTAAGGGATAATACAGGGAAGGAAAGTAGTAAGAAATTTAGAAGAGGGGGAATGGTCCCTGGAGTATTATATTCTCCCCATGATAAAGAAAATTTAATATTAAAGGTTAAAAAAGATGGATTGTCAAAATTATTATCCGCTAAGTCGCATGGACTCATAGACTTAGAGATAGATGATGGGAAGAAAAAAGTTAGCCGATTGGCCGTAATTAAAGATATTCAGTATAATTCGCTAAAAAAGCAGATAGTTCATGTTGATTTTTACGGAGTAACTTTAAAAGAAAAATTAACCTTAGAAGTTGATATTGAATTGATTGGCGAACCTATCGGAGTTAAAGATGGAGGTATTCTGCAGATTGAATTACGAAAAGTAGAAATAGAATGTTTACCTTCTCAAATGCCGGATAGTTTAAAAGTTGACCTTAGCAGTCTTAAGGTAGGCGAAAATATTTCTGTCGGAGAGCTGGAAATTCCAGAGGGGGTTGAAGTATTAACTTCTCCGGATAGAATTGTTGCCGCAGTGGTTCTTCCCAGCAAGACAGAAGAAGTGGTTGAAGAAGAGGCAGAAGCAGCAGCAGAAGGAGAAGTAGGAGAAGGAAAAGTAGAAACAAAGGGAGAACCCCCTTCTTCTGCACCTAAAACACCTAAAAAAGAATAGGACAACAAAAGGATAGTGAGTTTTATTGAAGCTCGTGGTTGGCTTGGGCAATCCTGGTTCAAAATATGAATTTACCAGGCATAATATAGGGTTTAGAATAGTTGATAATCTAGCCCGGAATATGAACATAGAATTTAAGAAAACAAAATCCTATTACTCCTTGGTTTCCCGGGGGATAATAAATAATCATAAAGTAATACTGGTAAAACCGCAAACTTTTATGAATTTGAGTGGACGAGCAGTAAATAGGGTATTTTCTTATTATAAAATACCTCTTCAAGATTTATTAATAGTGTACGATGACCTGAATTTAGAATTGGGGCAGATAAGAATTCGTAAAAAAGGGAGTACCGGAGGCCACAAGGGGATAGAGTCGATTATGCAGTATTTGAACAGCGAAGAAATCCCCCGTTTGAGAATAGGGATTGGCAACCCCTCAGTAAACTTTAATTTTGATTGCGCGTCTTATGTCCTTTCTAATTTTAGTCATGATGAAGAAGATAAAATAGAGGAAGTGATACAGCTATCTACTGAGGCAATAAACATGATAATAGGAGAAGATGGCTTTGAAAAAGCTATGAGAAAATACAACAGAAAACTGATAGAACCATAACTAATAAAATTTAAATAGCTGTAAAAGAATTATTATAAAATAATAATATAATAAAAAGAGGCATGTATTGGCATGTCTCTTTTTTATAGACAAACCAAGTGTAATTAGATACAATATCGGTATAAATTAGTGGTAAGTAAATATACTATCGATTTTCTATTGACTGTATTAATAACTGGTGAACCG
>Ga0154857_1095_pt1 | contig 26756 bp, 23 predicted proteins | sample Rifle2008BG19ft_FD_105829 | JGI IMG/M metagenome (GOLD analysis project Ga0154857, IMG submission 105829) | Candidatus Atribacteria bacterium RBG_19FT_COMBO_35_14
AATATAATAGAAGTGATTTTTATCCAGTGTTCCGGACCAAGATTAGAACTATCTTCTCCCGGCATTCCTAAAGGTTCCTGAAAGATTAATTCTACTTTTTTATCTTGAAAAAATTTTTCTACATAACTAGCCAGTGATTTAAACATTTTATTATTCGGACCTGTAACTTTGCCCTTACCCTGAAAACCACTGACTATGGTCCCTCCGGTAAAAATCACTAAAACTCTCTTTTCCCGCTTCATTTCTTCCCCTTTATTACTTGTAATATTCCCTGAAATAGTGGCTTCTCGACACTGACTAACTGATAAATTTGTTATTTTAGCCTAATAAAAAAGTACGCCGGAGGACCCTGCCCCATGTCAGGTTAGCTTAAACCCTGCCCAGTGAAAATTATTAGGTCCTTCTTTTTTCGCAGTGTACATAGCTTTATCTGCACTTTTTATTAAATCCTCTTCCTTTTCCCCTTCATCGGGATATAAAGCTATTCCAATACTTGTGTTTACATATATCTGATTATCCTTAATTAAGAAAGGCTCACCAAGAGAATGAAGTATTTTTCGGGCAACATCTTCAGCATTCTCCCTGGGTTGTCTAAGCCGGGGCAATAAAATAATGAATTCGTCTCCTCCTAAACGGCAAATGGTATCGGCTTCCCGCAGGAGCTTATTGAATTTTTTTGCTACTCCTTGAAGTAACTGGTCTCCAATATCATGGCCAAATTCATCATTCACTTTTTTAAAATCATCCAAATCCAAAAACATCAGAGCAAATTTCTTCTGTTCTCTTTTGGCATAAGCTATTTCCTGTCTCATTCTATCATAAAATAACACTCTATTGGGTAATTTAGTCAGGGGGTCATACAGGCTAAGAAATTTTAATTTTTCCTCTGCTTGTTTCCTCTCAATAGCAGTAGCTATCTGTTGAGAAACAAATTCCATAAGTTTTATATCTTCTTTAGAATAAAGGTTCGGATCAGTGTAACTTTGCAAAATCATAGAGCCGATAATCTTGCTTTCTATTTTTAAAGGAACCCCCAACCATACTTGCTTATTGGTTATTACATCATGGGAATTAAAATCTCCCCGGGAAATCATCCCTTTATATTTATTATAATTTAGCAGTAATGACTCCCCGGTTTTAAAAATATAATTAAAAATACTATCCGAGTCGCTATATTTTGAGATTAGAATATCCTTATCTTTTTCTCCTGTTTCATCAGCATAATAAGAAAAATAGAGTTTATTTTTCTCTTTATCGAATAAGGCAATGTAAAAATTAGTCGTATCGATAATAGTGCTGAGCTCTTCGCGAATAACAGGATAGAGCTGTGTTAAGGAAATATCGGAGTTAGCTGCCCGAGAAATATTGTATAATACATTATTTACTGTTTCATTTGCCTTACGATTAGTAATATCACTGAGTAAAAATATTTTTCCAATAGTCTGTTCATTCACCCGGTTTAAGGTAACAGTAACAGAAACACTCATTAATTTATTATTCTTTTCCCTTGCTATCAATTCCAAATCCTTAAAAACACGGTCACTACCCAAAATTTGTGTACGACAATTAGTTAATACCTTTTCAATATGTTTGCCCCTCATCTCCTCAAGCTCATAACCAAAAAGTTCTTCAAATTGTTTATTTACTTCCAGAATAATTCCATCCATGTCGGTATAGGATAATGCTTTCGGTGAATTTTTAAATAAACCGATAAACTCCTGCCTGCTTCTTTGAAGTGCTTGTTCCTTTTTTTTAAACTTGTAAGTATTGCTAAAAATAGGTATTAGCCTTAAATCTGTTTTACTATTTCTATTACTTGAGCTATTTGGTTCTGTTTTTAACCGCCTGAATTTATTTACCAATTTATTTAAATAACCACTGCCTTTTCTTTTTCTTCTCATTAATCCGTCTCTTTTCTTTTTTCTTTTAAAGGTGTTTATATATTTATACCACATAATTTTTAAAAATCCTCTTTTTATAGAAATAAAAATATGAGCAAATTTTAAAGTTGTTTTATTCTGCAATTTTAAAAAATAAAAATTAGATGTAGAATGTAAGATGAAGAATAAAAAGAAGAGAAAAAATATTTTCCCTTCTCCTATATCTTGCGGACTAAAGCAAAGATAAGGGAAGGGGTTAATTCGTATTACATAGCCTAATAAGGATTATCAGAACTTGGAGGGAAATTACGATTTTCAGATTAAATTAAATTGAAATAAAGGAAATCTTTTGATTTTTTTGGAAATATTTTTTGGGGACGATTCTTTGTTTCAAAAATGATTCAAAGAACCGTCCCCTGATTCATTGTTTACTTTATTCGGTAATGACTTTTAAGGGAACAGGTATAAATTCTACTCCTAATTCCACTCCGTTTACTACTAAATAACCATTCATTACTCCCAGAACTCCCATCATCCAGGGTTGTTGAGCAATAGTTGCTTTCATATCTCCTGCTTTAATAGCATCAAGAGCATCAGGTACAGCATCAAACCCTACCACAAACATTTCATCCTGCCTTTTTGCTGCTTTTATAGCTTGAATAGCACCCAGAGCCATTTCGTCATTCTGAGCAAATACTGCATCGATTTTTGGTTGAGCCTGTAGTATATTTTCCATAACGCTCATTCCCTTAGCTCTATCAAAGTCAGCAGTCTGTTTTGCAGCCAGTTTGATACCAGAGAATTTGGCAATATAAGTATCAAAACCTTGACCTCTTTCCCGAGCAGCAGATGCACCGGTAATTCCTTCTAATTCTACTACAACACCCTTTTCTCCTAATTGTTCTACTGTATAGGCTGCAGCCATCCCTCCGCCTTTGACATTGTCGGAAGCAATATGCAGGGCTACATCTCCACCGCTGACACTACGGTCAATGGTTAAGAGAGGGATACCGGCTTTATTAGCCTGTTCAACTGCTGGAACCAAAGCATCGGCATCAGTAGGATTTAAGAGAATAACATCAACTTTTTTCTGGATTAAGTCTTCGATATCAGATACTTGTTTGGCCGGGTCATTCTGAGCATCCATTACTACTAATTCCACATCAAGGATTTTTGCCTGCTCTATGGCACCGTCCCTTAAAATTACAAAGAAAGGATTATTCAGAGTAGAAACTGATAATCCGATGGTCATACTGCTCGCAAAAGCAGAAACCCCTAAAATTGCTACCAAACAAAGTGCAAGTAATAATTTTTTCATTTAAAAAACCTCCTTATTTTTTAAAGATACAGTGACGCTAATTAACAAAGATTCTTTTTTCTATTCTTTCACCCCCTTTTTTTTGGTAATTTCTCATTTCTTACCGCTTTGAGCTACTGTTACAGCTATTAGGATAACTATACCTTTTACCACCTGCTGGTAAAAGGACGACACATTAAGCATATTTAATCCGTTGTTCAGGATGCCCATAATAAAAGCTCCAATCAGAGTACCCCAGAGCTCTCCTTCTCCACCAAAAAGACTGGTTCCGCCCAAGACCACAGCTGCAATAGCATCTAACTCATAGCCCATACCAGCTGTTGGCTGGGCAGAATTAAGCCGGGAAGCCAAAACCATGCCAGTTAATCCGGAAAGAAAGCCACTAATCGCAAAGGTAGAAATAATAACATTATCTACTTTTATTCCTGATGCTCGAGCAGCATTAATGTTACCTCCGGTGGCGTAGACATAACGACCGAAACGGGTTAATTTTAAAAAAATATATGCTAATATAAATATAATTAACATTAATAATATCGGGAAGGGAACATTCCCTATATATCCTCTTCCTAAAAAGCCAAAAGAAGAAGGCAAACCAGTAATCGGACGTCCATCGGTGTAAACCAGGGTTCCTCCCCGAGCTATAGCCATCATGGCAAGAGTTGCGATAAATGCAGGTATTTTTAATTTAGTAATTACTATACCATTGAAAACTCCTAAGGCAGTTCCCAGAGCCAGGCCAGTAAGAACACCTAAAAACACTCCTCCATTTTGCATTGCTCCCGCTCCTACTGCCCCGGAGAAAGCTAAAACAGAACCTACGGAGAGATCTATGCCAGCTCCAAGAATTACAAAGGACATACCCACAGCCAGGAAAGCAACAATAGAAGTCTGCCTCATTACAATAAGCATATTGGATATGGTGAAAAATCTTTCAGATAAAATAGAAAAGGCAATAATTAATCCGATAAAACCGATTAATATACCATACCGTCGAATCATGTCTTTAAACTGTAAATTTTTCATATTAAGACACCTTTTTTCTGGTAGCAAACTTTAAAATATCTTCCTCTGTTGAACTCTCCGGATCTAATTCTGTAGTAATTCTCCCCTCACTCATAACTAAAACTCGATGAGCAATTCCTAATATTTCCGTAAACTCGGAAGAGATAAAGATTATCCCTATCCCTCTTTGTGCCAGAGTATTAATAATATTATAGATTTCTAATTTAGCTCCGACATCTATCCCCCTGGTTGGTTCATTCATAATTAAAATCTTAGGCCTGGTGAGCAGCCATTTACCAACCACCACCTTCTGTTGATTACCTCCGCTTAATGATTCTACTTTCTGGGAAAAGGAAGCAAAACTAATGGATAATTCCTTCTGCGCTTCTTTGGCCAGCAACAATTCTCTCTTCAGGTCAATAAAATATTTCCTGGCAATATCCCGGTAAAGTGCAGGAAGCGTAAGATTTTCTAATACGCTTCTAATAATGACCAACCCTAATTTCCTTCGGTCTTCCGGTAGTAAAGCCAGACCGTGTTTAATAGCTTTAAAAGGGGAATTTACATCTACTTTTTCTCCTTTTATATATATCTCTCCTGTATCTAAACGGTTTAGGCCGAAGATAGCCAAAGCCACCTCTGAAAGACCAGAACCTACCAGACCAGCCAGACCAAGAATTTCTCCTTCTTTAAGTTGAAAGGAGACATCTGAAAATTGTCTTTCTTTATTGATTTTTTTTACTTCTAAGACTACTTTGGCTTCTTTTTTATGTTTTACCTTGGGAGGGAAAACAAAATCTAAGGAGCGGCCGACCATATTATTAATCACCTGATTACGATTAATCTGAGCTACCGGTTTCGTCAAGATTAATTCTCCATCCCGCAGGATACTTACTTTATCAGCTATCTCGAATATCTCTTCCAAGCGATGAGAGATAAAAAGCGTGGTAACCCCCTTGGCTTTTAACCCCCGCACTACTTCAAAGAGGCGGCTGGTTTCTTCTAAAGTTAAGGCAGCAGTAGGTTCATCCATAATAATAATTTTAGAATTTAAAGATAATGCTTTAGCAATTTCTACCACTTGCTTCTGGGCAACAGTTAAATCGCCTATCTTTAAGTGAAAATCTAAATGAAATATCTTTAGAGAATCCAAAATTTCCTCGGTCTGTTTATACATTAATTTACTATCCATAAAGGATAAATGTCCACTGGTTAATTCCCGGCCTAAAAAAATGTTTTGGGCTACATCCAAAGTAGGGACTAAACTAAATTCCTGATGAATCAAACTAATTCCATAGCGATAACCGTCAGAAGGAGAATTAATTTGAGCTTCCTGACCAAATACTTTAATAATTCCGCTATCACGGAGTAATTCCCCTACGGCTATTTTCATCAAAGTTGATTTGCCAGCTCCGTTTTCTCCTACAATTGCGTGAACATCAGCTCTTTTTATCTTAATACTGACTTCTTTTAAAGCCTGCACTCCAGGGAAACTTTTAGAAATATTAATAAATTCTAAGGCTAAATCGTTCAAAATATCACTCCTGAGATTAGAATAATATTGGCATAAGGACTGCATTCTCCCGTTCTAACAATTACTCTGGCTTGTTTAGATAATTCTTTTAACTCTTCATGGGTAATAAATTTAATTTCCCTCGTTAATGAGGAAATTAAATTTAGGATTTGAGGATTTTTCTCTTTAATTTCCTTAGCTACATAGGCCTCTTCGACTTTTAATTCGGAAAGAACTGCCGGTAAGACTTCTGCAAAAGAAGGTGTTCCGCATTTTAAAGCCAAATCAATTCTCTCAACTCCTTTAGGAATAGGTAGACCGGCATCAGCAATGATTAACATGTCACGATGTCCCATCTCAGAGATAACCCTATTAAGTTGAGGATTTAGAATTCCATTTTTTTTCACCTTTAGACCTCCCATCTGCTTACTGAATCCCGTTCAATAAGCTCAGTTTCAAGCTCTACAGATTTCTTTATTTTCTTCTTATCAATCACTTTGAGCAAAGTCTCAACTGCCTTTTGACCCATCAGGTAAGTAGGTTGAGCAATGGTGGTCAAGGGCGGATATGTGCAATCAGAAAATGATATGTTATCAAAACCGATTATGGATATATCTTCTGGTACCCGGACCTTTAATTGGGCAAAAGCTTTTAAAGCCCCGATAGCCATCAGGTCATTAGCTGCAAAGATAGCCGTAGGTAGTTTATCTGAATTCTTTAGCTGAGACCAATATTGTATTATTTTCTGATAAGCAGTATCTAAACGGAAATCAGCCGCCAATTCTTTTTTCCAATTTATATGGGCTTCTTTCAGGGCAGCAAGGTAACCTTTTTCTCTTTCCTGATTAGTTTTGGTCCCTTCTATTCCGGCTAAATACATTATCTTCTTGTGCCCCATTGTGAGTAAATATTTAACTGCAGAATAAGCCCCTCCAAAATTATTTACCTTAACGATGGGAGTTGTCATTCCATTTATTTCTCTATCAATAAGCACTATGTTCATCTTTTTAAGCAAGGACAGCTCTTCTTTAGGAAACTCCTCCTCCCGATAACCAGCTACTGTCAAAATTACTCCATCTACCCGTCGGGAATATAAAAGTTTTAAATAACGACCTTCCTTTTCCTGAATATCGTCTGAATTCACCACCAATACGCTGTATCCATGCTTTTCACAAACATCCTGAACCCCTCTTACCAAATTAGAAAAAAATATATTAGTTATATCCGGTATTATTAAACCTATATAGTTTGTCCTTTTCCTGGGCATGCTTGCTGCCATCATATTAGGAATAAAAGTCAATTCTTTTACGGCATTCATAACTTTCTGGCGAGTGTTTTCTGCCACTATTTCGGGGGTATTCATTACTCTTGATATTGTTGAAGGAGAAACTCCTGCTATTTTTGCCACATCATAAATAGTACTCTTTTTCTTCATTCCAATTTCTTCCAATCTATCTCAGATTTGTTCGGGAAAGATATTGCTGCCCCTTTCTTCTGGATAGAATAAGAAGCAGTTAGGTTGGCTATCTTAATCGCCCGGGGAATATCACCCCACTGAATCATTCCATACAAAAAACCAGCGATAAAGCAATCTCCCGCTCCGGTGGTATCTACCACCTGCTCCACCGGTACAGCCGGAAAAAGATTAAAGTTGCCCTTGTCTTCATATCCTGCTCCCTGTTTACCTAATTTAACGATAACTTCTTTCACTCCCAGGGATTTAAGGATACGAATGGCTTTTAAAACATTATCAGTATTAGTAAGTTCTTTTAGCTCTATTTCGTTGGGAAGCAGATAATCTATAAATCCCCAGATATCGTCATTATTTATTTTTTTTACCGGGGCAGGATCCATTAAAGTCTTTAAGCCATGTTTTTTGGCAAATTTTAGGGCTAACAGAATTGATTTCAGGGGGATTTCAAATTGGGTTAAAAGCCAGGAGGCATCATCAAAGAATTTTTCATGCTGGATGATAAAATTTTCATCAACTTCTCCATTAGCTCCGGGATAGATTACGATAGAATTCTGACCCTGGGCATTGACCCAGATAGAGGCAGAACCGGTAGAACTTTTCTGGCTTTTAGAAATTCCGGTAATATCTACTCCGCTTTCTTGTAGTGAGGAAAGTGCAAAATCACTGAGAATATCTTTACCTACTTTGCCTAACATCAAGGTAGGAACATCCAATTTAGCCAGGGCGATAGCCTGATTGGCACCCTTACCTCCTTGGAAGATACCGAAATCATTGCTGATGAGAGTTTCACCGGGTTGAGGATAGCGAGAGACAAAGGAGACAAAATCTATATTGATACTTCCCAATACCAATACTTTTTCCATAACTGCTCCTGTTTATGAAATCGCTTTCTGATATCGATTTCATAGTAACATAAATTTTCTCTCCTGTAAAGAAAATTTTTAAAAAAATGGGTTGCTGAACAAAAAAGTTCCTTTTTCATAAATTTTTTTTATATGGAATAACTATAGGATAGGACGCAAAGTCATGGGTCTAAAGTGCTTCTGTGCCAGGACCGCCAGGCTACCGGCTTTTTTTATTTTTAAGAACCTCAGAGAACGGGTTTGTAAGCAGAAATTTTAATACTTGCTACTTTAATATCCGATCCTTTAGCCATTCGCTTGATATCCTCGCCTATTTCCGGAGTTGATTTTATAAACGACTCCAGTTCATCCCATTGGTATGTTTTACGTTCAGAAACTTTTACTTTTTCAAGTCCTGCTTTGAGCAATCCGGAAATATATTCCTTTTCACTGATCACTCCAGAAATACAGGCACTGTATAAGTTCTTATTTTCTCTCAACCATTCTGGAATGTTCTCACCCACCATATCTGAAACTACCATGCGGCCTCCTGGTTTTAGTACACGACTAATCTCGGAAAACACCTTCTCTTTCTCCGGAGAAAGATTAATAACACAGTTAGAGATTACCCAGTCAACCGAAGATGATTTAACCGGAAGATCTTCGATTAATCCTTTACGCACCTCAACATTCTTGACTCCTGCAGCTTTGATATTCTCCTCCGCTTTGCTAATCATCTCTTCGGTCATATCCACACCGATGACCTGCCCTGAGGGTCCCACCTTACGGGCAGCAATCAAAAGATCAAGCCCGGCACCCGGACCCAGATCAAGCACAATATCACCTTCCCTGACTTCACTGTAGGCTAATGGATTTCCACAACCAAAAGTTGTAATATTAGAATCAGTAAGAAGATTATTAAGTTCTTCTTCGCTGTAGCCGATATCTTTTGCTTTAGCACAACAATCTGTTTCTTCAAAACTACCACAACAACTTAGGTTTTTCCGGGATATTGCTTCGGAATAAGTTTTTTTTACTTCCTCTCTAATCTTTTTTACATCAATTTTCTTTTCTTTAGAATTCATGAAATATTCTCCTCTTGCTTAATTTTTCTGATTTTTTTCTTTTATATAATGACACAGTTGCGTAATTTTGCAAATATAATATTAAAAAAATTTCCCTCCCTTTATATTTTTATTATTCATTTTCTCTTTCTTTAGGTGGACAACATGATTCAATAGCACTGGCAAAACCCCGAAAGATCGAAGATAAAAATTCGTATCGTACCGAATAATAAACCTCTTTGCCCTGCTTCTCTGCAAGTAGAATCCCTTCATTGCGAAGTATAGCAAGGTGACGGGATACTACAGAAAAATCAATTGGAAAGCTTTTAGCAATCTCGCTGACTATTTGAGGCTTCTTAGCCTCTACCAAATGGGCAAGAATACGAAGTCTTGTAGAATCGCTAACTGCTTTTAAAAAGCGGGAATCAGGGATGCCAGGAATACCACAGCATCCCCTATCTTCACCTTTTTGTGCTTTTTTCAAATGTTTGTTTATTTGTGTCATCATGCAACTATTATAGTCTATAAAAAAACGTTTGTCAACTTTTTGAAAAATTTTTTATAAAAAAGATAAAGGTTTTCTATTTTATATTACTGTCAGTAGAGGCACCTCTGGCAGATAAAAAATTACACAAAGAATTATTTTCCTTATAATAGCTAAATGAACGTTGTGTTAAATACCCTATGTCGAAAGGTTGAGTTTCATTTTGTAAGCTTTATCTTGTTTACTCTCTAAAGAATGAAGTACCAGGAATAGAATAAAACTAACAAACAGAGGAATGGTAGCTAAGCGATAAGCCCAAACTAAATTGCTTTTATCTGCAATCCACCCATAGAGAGTGGGGGCAATTGTGGCAGAAAACCCCTCAATAAAAAGACTTATCCCAAAAATTTTACTCTGATGGATAATTGGACAAATAAAAGTTAGCCAGGTACTTTGAGAGGGAAAAAATATTCCTTCTACAATACCTAATGTTCCAATAAGTAATACAATAGATAAGGGTTGGGCAATGAAAGTGATACCAAGAACCAAGAAAGTAGTGATAATGGTGGCTGACAATACCAGGATAAGTGGATGGCTTTTATCTATAATTCTACTGGAAATGAGGCTGCCTACTAACATACCGATAAAAATTATACTGACAATCCAGGCAGAAACCTCGGGTTTTAAACCGAGATAATCTGTAGCGTAAAGAGGAAGAAAGGAAAGAATAGCCCATAATCCCAGGCTTCGAATACCCATGCTAATGAAAAATAAATAGATATAACCTTGCCTGATTTTCTTCTCTGCTTCTGTTTTAAGATTTTTTTTATCCTTTTTTGATTTCAGATATGCGTAGCCCAAAAAATAACCGGGCAAAGAGAGCAGCAAGCAGGTTATTTTCCATCCCCATATTTGAACCAAAAAGCCAAACAATAGACTTGCAACGATTATTCCTGCTGTTCCCGCGGCAGAAAATAGACTTAAATAACGCCCTCTCTGGTTTGCTTTAGAATTTTCTCTCACCATGGCAGTTGCTAAAGGGTGGAAAGTTGAAACACCGATAGCCAATAAAAACAAAAAAGCAACAATAGTGTGGATATTATTTATCCAGAACAAACCTCCCAAAAAAATAGAAGAGCAGACAAAGCCACCAGCAATAATCACTTTTTTCTCATATTTATCTCCAAAATATCCGAATACTAAGGAAAAGATAGACCTTAAAGCAACGTGAACAGTTAAGATTAGTCCTGATTGAACATAACTGAGGCTAAATTCTTCTCTAAAAAGAGGTAAGAGTAGAGGTATAATGAAAAAATACATATCATTATAGGAATGGCCTAATGCATTTAGTTTCAATTTTGATTTTATTTCTTTTCTATCTTTATCAGACATTTTCTTCTTTGACCTCTAATTAATACATTTAATTAATATAGTTCTTTTATTTTAAAATTACAAGTAAACTTAATAAAAATAATAAATACTTCATTTAATAAATCGAGAATAGCCGTTTTCTGTCAGATTCTATTTTCTTATTTTTATTACCTGACCTTGATTGGCTTTCAGCAATTCTTGAGGGGAAATTTTAATGAGGGATTTTTCCGAACCTCCTCCGGAATAAACTACTTCTTTTTCCATAACTTTCGGATCAACCAAAAAAATAGCTGAATATCCAAAGGAAGGGACGCCGCCACAGATAAAACCGGTTTTCTGCAAAATTTCTGGCGGGTTAGCTGTTCGGGGTCGTTCAATTCCCAACTGTCTGCTTATTTTAGAGGTACTGGCTCTATTTTCTCCTTTAACAATAGCCACAATTAGATTTCCTTCGTTATCAATCAGGCAGATATTTTTCACGAAATCTTCTGCTGAAGCTTTGACCGCCTGAACCGCTTCCTCTACCGAATGACAGGAAGTCTCAAAAGAAAGATGTTCTGCTTTGATGTTGTTATCTTTAATATACTTCTTAATTTTTTCTTCGTAAGGATTCATTGACGCCTCCTTATAATGACTCTTTCCCGGTCATTTCTTCAATTTTTACTTTAATAATGATTACTTTTTCCAGAACGTCCTCCGGGAAATGAAATACAGATGGAGAATTATGGTAATAATAGTGGTGCATTATAATATCTAAGGCTCTTTTCTTTTCTGCAGTATCTTCTAAAATAACTGCTGTTCCAAAAATCAAAACACTCTTATACTTCATGCTGGTTTCGCATGCCTCTTGAGATTGTACCAGTTTTACATCAACATCAAATTCTATACAAACTTTATCATTATTCCGAAGAATATCCAGCTTCCGTCCTTCCCTGGCTGAATGCAGGTAAATATTTTTATCCCGATAACCAAAATTCATAGGTATCACATAAGGCTCATTTTGCCAGCACATTCCTATCCGGCAAATAATTGCTTTTTCGATAATAGATACCATCACTTTTTTATCAACTATTTCTTTATCTTTTCTTCTCATAACACCTGTATTCCTTTTATCTAAAAATATTATTACTTGAATAAAAAGTAAAAATTACTTTCCTGCCAGAGAACTATCCCTTTTCATTGTATTTGAAGTCCGCTTAATGAGTGAATTTTAGTAAGGTTCTAAATCTAAAACATTCCAGTTTTCATCAACCCATAATCCTATGATAGTGCATATTTCTTTTTAAGAACTACACATAAAACCATGCCTATCCCAGCCATTATCCCTGCAGAAAGAAATGCCGGGGTATAGCTTCCTGTGATATCAAATATCCATGAACCGACTGCAGGTGCAAGGCCACCGATTCCAAAAGCAGTAATCACTATTCCATAATTAATTCCCAGGTGTTTAACGCCAAAACAGATAGAAGTCAATGTAGGAAAGAGGGCCAGAGTAACAGCATAGCCCCAACCTAGTAATGCTGATGCAATATATAATGTCGGTGAACTTACTGCAAAGATATGAAAGAAGAGAAATGTTATTGTCTGTATAATATAAGTGAGAATCATAACCCATACAATTCCGAATTTATCACCCAAAAATCCAGCTACAGGTCTACCAAACCCATTGAAGCCAGCAAAAATGGATATTGCCAACGCAGCTTTTGTAGGTGTTAGACCAAGGATTAAATTCCCATAGGACGGGATGAGCCCGATGCAAATCAATCCTCCTGCGCATACTAATGCCATTGCTAACCACATAATCATAAATATAGGGTTCCTAAGCATCTCTTTTGGCGTAGATTCTTGTCTTACCATTGTTGTCTTCCCTACTTCGTTACCAGTTTCCCACTCTGAGGGTGTCCATCCCGCAGGGGGATTCCTTATCAGCCAGGCAGCAAAAAGACATATTACTGAAGTTATAATGGCAATAATAAAAAAGGTTCCTTCTATTCCATAAATAGGGATTAAATACTCTGCTTTGAGAGGTGCGAAGACCAAGGCAGCCAATCCAAACCCCATCACACCAAATGAAATAGCAAGCCCTGGTTTATCTGGAAACCACTTTCTCGCAGGTGGGGCAACACAAGCATAAGTCAGCCCACAGGCTATTCCGCCTATAAGACTATAGGTTACAACCAACCACCAAGGATAAGGGAAGCGATCAACCAATGCAGCCAAGCCGTAGGATACAAAAAACAGCACTGCACCAACCGCGGAAACTCTTCTTGGCCCAATCTTATCCTGCAGCCTTCCTGCAGGAATCATAAATAAAGCAAATATCAACACAAAAACAGTAAATGGTAAAGTAGCCTCCGCTTTCGTCCAGCCAAACCTTTCCTCCATAGGGATAATAAAAACACCCCATGCATAGGAAAACCCTCCCATTAGGGCAAGTAAGAACCCAGCAAAAGGGATGCTCCACCTTGTTATAATATACTCCCTAACTTTCCTCTCCCCGTGTAATTCTGAATCCAATCGGTTCACTTTATCCATATCTTACCTCCTAAAATTATATTATCTAACTTATTGTATCTGTATAAAGTACGAATATATTTCCAAAAAAAACCTGCCAAAGGACAACCGTCCCCTGTCAGGTTTTTGTACTACATACTATTAACTGCTTTTTCTATTCTCTTTAAACCTTCCTCAAGAAAAGAACGGGGGCAGGCAATATTGATTCTCATAAAGCCCTTTCCTTCAGTGCCAAACCAATATCCATCATCAAGGGCTACCCTGGCTTTTTTAATCATAAAATTATTTAAATCCCTGGTATTTAATCCTAATTGCCGGCAATCCAGCCAGATCAAATAAGTTCCTTCCGGTTTTATAACTTTTATTTTTGGAATTCTTTCTCTAAAATATTTCATCAAAAATTCTAAATTTTCATTTAGGTAAGGCAATAATTGTTCAAGCCATTCTTCTCCGTATCTATAGGCAGCTTCTAAAGCCACCAACCCAAAAACATTATTCTCATCAAGAGCTAAACTATCCAAGATATTTTTATAGATTTTATAATATTTTTTATTAGGAATAATGATAGTAGAAGTCTGAAGTCCTGCTAAATTAAAAGTTTTGCTCGGTGCAGTGCAGGTAATTGAATTATGAGCAAATGCCGGTGAAATTGTAGCAAAAGGTATATGTTTGTGCCCTTCAAATAAAATATCAGCATGGATTTCATCAGAAACAACGATAATATTATGTTTTAAACAAATTTCTCCCAGTATAATAAGCTCCTCTTTCTGCCATACCCTCCCCACCGGATTATGCGGACTGCATAATATTAATAATCTTACTCTGGGGTCATCAACCTTTTTTTCTAAATCCTCCCAATCCATAAAATATTTTTTATTGCTAAGTTTTAAGGGATTATTCACTACATGACAGCCATTATTTTCTATAACCTTGAAAAAAGGATAATAAACCGGCGGTTGAACGACAACCTTATCACCGGCTTGAGTAAATGCTCTGATAATAAAACTTAAGGCAGGAACGACTCCCGGACTAAAAGCCAGCCAATTTTTTTTTAATTTCCAATGATGTCTTCTCTCCATCCAGTCAATTATTGCCTGGTAATAGGAATCCGGCCTCGAGGTATAGCCATAAATACCGTGTTCGGCGGCTTTTTTTATAGCTTCAATTACCGGTTTCGGTGACCTAAACTCCATATCGGCAACCCACATAGGGAGTGCATCTTTGGCTCCAAAAGTAGTTTCTAATTCATCCCACTTTACGGAATGATAATTAGTGCGGTCAATAACCTCATCAAAGTTATACTTCATCTCATTTTTCCTCAAGTAATAGATTTTTTAAATGTTCGCAGCTATTGGCGAATTTCATTTTCAATTGCCTTTTCAACCTTTCTTTTTGTTTCTTCCCATAATTTTCTTGCTCTCTGTTTTGTTTCATGTGATTGCTTAATGAGTGATGAGATTTCTTCTTGAACTTTTCTATTAAGGATTGGAACTTGTAAATTTTTAATCTGTTCGGGTCTCCAGTGGGCAATTGCCGACCCTCCACCTTCTCTTCCAATCTGCAGATTCCCGATAATTGAATTAATACAAAGGGCTAAATATTCTTTATTAATTTTATTTTCATTAATCTTTAACATCAAAATACTACCAGCGGCAATCCCTTCTACCGGTTCCTTTACCACATAAGCTATTCCTGGCATTATATTTTTAGCTAAAAGAAAATCTCCGACCTCAGGTTCATAAAGGGCTTTGAGTTTTTGGAAGTCGAGTATAAATTCCTTAAGTTTTACTATTTTAGAATGCTCTTTTAAACATCCCATAAAACTATCATAAGTGGTCTGAAAATACTCGGCATCTATACGGTGAACTCCAAACACTTTAGAAAGATTAGCCGTGTAAGAAAGTTCATATTTTTCTTGGAAACCTTTTAGTCCCAGTTTTTCTAAAAGAAGTTTTTCAGCCTGGGAGTAAAGGGATTTTGTTTTTTCGATTAAATCAAAAGAGTTTTGAGCAAGCGTCTCTATCTCCTGCTGAAAATCTGCATCAAGTAGAGGAATTAACAGTTCTTCTAATTCCCTACAGTTTAAGTAAAACTGCTCGGTTTGCCTGCTTAACATCCAAAGCTGTTGCTTGCCATATTTGGAGTTTAAAAATATAGTCAGATAGAAGGGATTGAGCAAATTCTCATCCGTTTTTATAACCGCAATATTTTGGTTGGTTACTGATTGTGGATAGTAATCCAAGAAAATCGCCGCTCTGCCAATGATGTCATAGTGTGTTCCACTAATGGTTAGCACAATATTCTTGAATTTTAAGTAATCACTCTCCGATAAACTTCGAGCAGGTAAAAAATCTGAATTTTCAAAATCAATTTTTCCCTCTCTCAAATTATCTGTCTTTAAAAAATGAATTCTTATATCATCCTGGTAAATATCTCGATCTCTCGGGGTATATCCTATCCTAACCGGTTCTACTACAAGATATCTTAATTTTTTGATAATAGTTATTTTCTTAAGATCCTTCTCTAATTTAAGAAAGCTTGCGCGGTAACGTCCTGCATCAAACCTTTTAACGTCTTCAATTTCTGATAATTTTACAATGCTTATCCTGGCCATATTTTCAAGCCTCCCAGAAATTAAAATTCTGCTCTTTGGCAAATTTAACAAAAGCCTCGGCTATTTCATCCAAATCATGGTCAATTATGCTGTGTCCATATTTATCCAGGAGAGATCCTCCCTTAAATCCTCTTTTATATCTATCTTCTCCTTTATTATTTTTAAGCGATTTTTGGTTCACCGCAAAGAAAATAGGATAATCAATCTCTTTTATCACTTTACCATCTAACCAAAATTTCTTAAATTGTTCGGTTGTCTCTTCATCATTTAAGACTAAATAGATTTGCCCGCCCAAAGTTCTTTGAGAAATTTCTCTATTAAACTCTTTAATTTCACCGATCAAGGCGCTAATTTCTTTTCTTGTTTCTTCTATCTTTTCATCATTTAAGATATTGCCCTTTAATTTTTTATGTTTCTCCCTTAAAAGAACTTGCATTTCTTGTAATTTCCCAATTAAAGCTTTGAGTGATTTCTTTCTTTTGATTTTTTCGGTCTCTTCAACGTCCGAACCTTCAATGCTTTCTCCTGATTTTATCTTTGTTTTAAAATAGGTATTAATAAAAGACTTTAGTTCTTCAGACAGCTCTCCCTCGCACAATAATTTATCCCAACTTATATTTTGGTAATATTTTTTTACTTCTTCTACCAGGTCGACACATTCAGTTAAAGCTTTGAGCGATTTCTTCCTCTTAGTTTCTTCGATTTTTTCAAGTTCTTCGTTCTTTTCAACTTCCGAACCTTCAATTTTTTCTTCTAATTTTTTTCTTGTTTCTTCTTCTAATTCTTCTCTTTCCTCGAAATATGTCTCAACGAAAGATCTTAATTCTTCGTTTAGTTCTTCCTCGGACAATAATTTATCCCAACCCACATCCTGGTATTCTTTCTTTAATCGTTCTACAAACTCGAACCACTCTCTTTCACATTTTACTTTAATCCCCTGGATTTTCTTTTTTTCCTCATTGGTATATTTTTGCAAAAATAAGATACTTGTTTTTATTCCGGTATGAGGTTTAAAGGTGTTTCTATGTAAACCCACTACTGCCAAAATTCTCGCTTCATCTATAATGAATCTACGGATATATTCTGCGTTTGCACTATTTAACAAGACCTGGGGTAAAACAATTGCCATTCTACCACCAGGTCTTATAAACTGTAATGAACGATCTAAGAAAAGGATGTGTCGATCTATCTGCTTTACTAATCTACTATTTTTCACTGCCAATTGATAAAGCCTTAAAACATCTCTTTCCTTCACTTTGCCAGTAAAAAGCGGATTGGTCATGAGAAGATCAAAATCAAAATACAAAAACCTGTTTTGATTATCTCTATCTTTCTCCGGGTTTTCAGGAAATCTCAGAAGCCTCGGCCTTAAAGCTGCTTTTATTTCATCGTTCCATAGCAAAGGATTTAATGAATTACTATGTGCATCTCCGCCAAATATATGGGATTTGCCATTTCCGACTATGAGGTAAATGGCTTTGGCAATTTTTATAGCCTCTTTGGCAAAATCTATTCCGTATATATTATTTTGTGTAAAATTCTTCGCCGCCATAGGAAGCCCCTTACCGGTAACTACACCACCAGCAACCCACTTAACAGAATGTAGTAGAAAACCTGCTGAACCACAGTCCGGATCAATGACAAATTCGTCAGCTTTAGGGTTTAATATTTTTACCACCATATCCTGAATAGGTCTGGGTGTAAAGAATTGTCCTTCTTTCTTTTTAGACTCCTCGGGAATTAGATATTGAAAAGCTTCATCAATTACTCGTAAATTTGAATTAAATAATTTTATTTTTTCTAAAAATGATACGCAAACTTTTAAATGTGGATCCATGAGTTCTATTTTATCCGTAGAATCGAATACTCCTGCCCAGCTTCTTTTAGCTCCTTCCAAGAGAATAGTAATAGCTCTTTTTACTTGTTCCGGACTTCTATCTCCAGCAAAAAATTCTAATTGGTAATCAGGATTATTTATTCCATTCCACTCATCATAAAGCTTAGCATAAATCAATTTAAAAATTTCATCAAAAACCTTAACCCCGGCATCTCTTAAAACCATTTCTTCAAGATCCAATAAAATTTTTTTAAGTGTATTTTTACCTTGCTTTAGTTCATTGTGTTCCTCTAACCATTTGAAAATCCATCTTTCAGTTAGTATATCTCTAATCGTTTCTGTTATTTTGGGGATTCGAGGGATTTCTACAAACAAATTGGGCTCCTCTCTATGGAGTCTTATTATCTCATCCCCATTTGACCAAATACCAATAGAAGCTACTTCCGTATTACAGTATTTTTTAAGCTGTTTTAACCCGGCAGTTCGATAAGGTCTTTTTATTTCAAATAAGATATAATAATGTTTCAAATCTTCCTCGAAAACCACAATATCTACGGCTTGAGACTCTATTTGAGAAGCAAAATTGATGGTTTTCTTAAGACTAATTCGTTCTTTCGGATAATTATATTCATTAACTAATCGGTAAATCCAGAGTTGTCTAACTATTTCTTCCGGCTTAGCTATTTTATTTCTATTTTTAATTTGACATTTTATAAAATATTTTCCTTCTTGCTCGATTATTAATCTTTCAATGGCATTAATCTCATCCGAATTAAAAAGAGATAAACCATGTTTAACACCTGGTACAGAAAATATTTTTTGGAGATTTAATCTATCCGGCATATTTTACCTCTTCTCCATCATAAATGTAAGTTATATCAAATCTTTACCTATCTTCGTTTAACGGCAAAATCATTGAAAAACTTCACTATTATATTACTTCTTCTGAGGCAAGAAGCTCATATATGGAAATTTTCCAATTACCATCAACTTTAATTAAAGTTATTTTTACTCTATCTATAGATTCATAAATTGTTTCATCTAATAAATCTTGGAATTTTGCATGTTCATCGCATTCTACTATCGCATTACTTGTATCTAAAATAGTTATCTCTTCATTGGAAAAATCATCTATCAAGCAATTATAGTAAGTCAGATCTTCTTCGAGCCCCATACGAAGTTCTTCTAAGGAAATAACATACACATCTTCACTAACAAGATGATTCACTTGTGAATATGGATCAGTATAATGTATAACTATCTGATCAACATTTCCTTCTACATTTGCCTCCCCTAACTTGTTCAACATCTGCATAATTTCTATCTTTATAAGAGGTGTAAAAAGCGATGTACAGCCATTTGTCAAAATGACAAAAATTAAAGTTACCAAAATAAGTGAAATAGATAATAAAACTGATTTTTTCATTATAATTACTCCTTAATTTTTTTAATATAAATTAACATTGTCAAGAGAACCTTGACATTTTGATTCATAATAATGTCCTCCTTTTCATTATGTATTTTTCGTATTATACCAACTAATTTATTTTCATTAAATCTTCATACCGAGGGAAACCAGGTACATATCTCTTTATAAAAACCTGCCCAAGAACTGTTCCTTGCCTTATTTAATTCTTAATGAATTTAAAATAACAGTGATGGAACTTACAGCCATAGCTGCTTCAGCTATTGCCGGATGTAAAAATCCGGCCATGGCCAAAGGAATCATCATGCTATTGTAAAAAAATGCCCAGAAAAGATTTTGTTTTATAACCCGAAAAGTCTTTTGTGATATTTCAATGCTATCCACAATTCGGGACAATCCTCCTTTTACTATTACCATGTCTGCATTATCAACAGCCAGATCAGCGCCTTCCCCGATAGCTACGCCAATATCTGCTCCCTTCAGGGAAGCTGCATCATTAATCCCATCTCCAACCATTAATATTTTAGAACCTTTCTGCTGATATTCTCGAATAATATTTAATTTATCTTGAGGCTTAACTCCCGCATAAACTTTTTCTATCCCCACCCGGAGAGCTATAGCCTGGGCAGTTTCACGGTTATCTCCGGTAAGCATAATGGGTATGATACCTATATTTTTTAGCTTTGATACAGCAAGTTTTGAATCTTCACGAATGGGATCTTCGATGATTATTGAACCAATATTCTCGCCATTTTTTATCACCTCAACCACAATCTTCCCTTCTTTAAGTTGGCTTAAATATTTTTCAGGAAACTCAGGTTTTCCAATAAAATATTCGTCCCCTTTTACCACTGCCCTAATCCCTTCACCGCTTATTTCTTCAATTTTTTCTGGTTTTACATCTGATTTTTGAAAAGAAGATATAGCCCTGGCTAAAGGATGATTGGAATTACTTTCAATTCCCGCAACAATTTTCATTTCTTCTTTAGAAAGAGAATGATTAATGATATGAGGATTACCCTGGGTGATAGTACCGGTTTTATCCATCATGACTATTTTAATATCTTTAGAAGTTTGAATTGCTTCAGCATTTCTAATAATCAATCCCTTTTTAGCTGCCAGACCGGTTCCGGAAACCAAAGCCATGGGGATGGCCAATCCCAAAGCGCAGGGACAGGCAATAACGATAGTAGAAATAAAAGCAAATACTGCAAAAGAAAGTGCATTATCGGTATTTAATATCCAGGGAAAAAATTTCCTAATATAAATAAGAAAACCTTGAAATTCATTGAATCCCAAATACCAGCTTATCCCGCTTACCAGTGCCAAAATAATAATTGTGGGCACAAACCAAAGGGTAATCCTATCGGCTAAAGCCTGAATAGGGATCTTGGTTCCCTGGGCTTCTTTGATTAAATCGATCATCTGGGAGAGAAAAGATTCTTCCCCCACTTTATCAACCCTTATTTTTAAAGTACCGGTAAGATTCAAAGACCCGCCGGTTACCTGGCTTTCTTTCTTTTTGCTTACCGGCAGAGATTCACCGCTAATCATGGATTCATCTACTGAAGAAAGGCCATCTTCAACTTTTCCGTCTATGGGAATCCTCTCTCCGGGTTTAACCAGGACCAAAAATCCAACTTTGACTGCTTCTATGGGAACGGTATCTTCTCCGTCGGAAAATATGACTGTAGCTTCCTTTGCCTGAAGCTTTATCAGTGCCTTTATTTCTTTTGCTGCTTTGTCCCGAAGATGCGATTCGATAAATCGACCGGTAAGGTGGATAGTAATAATCATGGTACCTATAGTTCCGAAAGATATGATGGAAAGCCCTAATGAATTTAATAGGGCAGTTATCCAACAGGCAAGTGAACCAATAAAAATAAGGGTATCCATATTGGTGTGAAAATGCATAAGCGCTATCCATGCACCCTTGATAGTCTCTCTACCACTATAAAAAATTACTATCCCCCCAAAGAGCAATTCTATCAACATAAAATAAGGTACAGTATAACCAATCATATGAAAGATCATTAACAAAGATAGAGGGAAAGTAATGATCCAGGAAAAGATAAGATTCTTTCGAGCAAGGTTATATCTTTTCTTTTCTAAATCTTCTGCTGGTTCGGTAGAAATACCATAGCCAACTTCTTCTACTGCTTTCCTTATCCTCTCTAAAGATATTTCTTTTTCACTTATCAAAAAAGCACTTTCGGTAGCCAGATTGACCGAAGCAAATTCTACACCTTTAATTTTTTTTAAAGAATTTTCTACTCTGTTCGCACAGGAAATGCAAGTCATTCCGGTAACTGAAAAACTTTTTTTGTTTTTACCCACCATCATTGCTCCTTTCAAGAAAATTTGAACCAATGACTATTAATGTTTTGATACGATTAGACTGAATTATTTTATCTGATGTTTACCTCCCAGCCATATCAGATAAAGGGCATAAATTGCACTGAAAATTGCTGCGGGAATGGAGGTGGTTTCATCAAATAGGGTCAAGGCAAGAGCTGCTGCAAATCCGGAATTTTTAATCGTCCCTAAAAGTATCATTGAAGTCCGATCTTTTTGGTTTACTCCTATTTTTTTCAAAAGTAGATTTAAGAGGGGAAATCCTAAAAAAGCGGAGATCAAAGCAATCAGTGAGATTTTAATTAAAATATCCGGCTGGGACAAGAAGGATTTTTGATTTAATCCGATCGCGGTAAAGATAACCACAAAGAAACCCCAATTAACGATTGTCCCTTTCCAGGCAAGAATAGATTTATAAAAATCTTTAAAAAGCAGGAGACGGGAAAAGAGAACCGGAAAAATAATCAATTGAACTAAAGCGAAAAACAACCTGGAAATCGGAAATCCTTCTGCACCGGTTAATAAAAAGATTAAGCCCGGCATAATCAAAAAAGCTGATAAATAGGTACCAAAAAGAGCCAATAGAGATAAAATTAAATTACCTCCCAATAGAGAAGTAAAAGGTATCACCGCTATACCCGGAGGTGCCGAGGCAAGCAGAATCATTCCTACTCTTATCGCCTCTGACCTAATAAACCAGCGGCTGGATATTAAAAGTAAGGAACCTAACAATAGGTAATTAAAAAGTATCCCGATAGCCAGAGGTTTAACCAAACCCTGCCATTTTAACATTTGCCGGGTCGGAATTTGGACAATGGAGACAGTCATTACCAATGCCAGGGCGGGAATAGTCCATGATTTAGTCCATTGAGCCAGTTGAGGGCAGACAAAACCCAGAACAAAAGCCAGTGGTAAAATAAAATTTCGATGACCGAGAAATTTAAACATCTTGATTTCCTAAAATATGATTTTTATTACCCTATAATTTATATCTTAATATTCATCCAAATGATTAAATTCTGCATTTTCAACCCATGTTTTGGGTCTGGAAATAAACTCAACTAAATTTTCCAGTAGAAACATATGCTTTTTTTCTTGTTCTGCTAACTTTAAAAATATTTTCCTTTGTGATTCGATTTCAGCTTTATTACTCATATTCATATAAAACTTGTAACTCTTTTCTTCCATTTCCTGGGCTTTGTGGTAGAAATCTACCTGTGTCAAGTCAAAGTCGAATACTAGATTTTTTCCTTTAATTTTAACAAAGATATTCTTGGCATCCTCTAATATATCTGTTTCTGCTAATTCTGCACTTACATCGGTTTTCATCATTTGTTCAATAATATTATAATGTTTAACTTCGTCATTTGCTAACATTTTTAATATATTCTGAAGCCCCACATCCTCTGTTTTATTAGCCAGTTCACGATAATAATTTTCACCGTCTTTTTCCATCTTCATAGCATATTTATAAACATTCATTTTCATTCCTCCTATTAAAACGACTCATATTTAAAAGTTACCAAATTATTGAGCTAATACGATCAACTTATATTTTGTAATAAGAATCTGGCTAATTATTCAAAAAGTTTCTTATATTGGCCATATCCTTCCTTTTCTAAATCTTCTTTGGGAATAAAGCGCAGTGCAGCTGAATTCATACAATAGCGAAGACCTGTGGGTGCAGGTCCATCATCAAATAGATGACCAAGATGAGAATCTGCATATTTGCTCCTTACTTCCGTTCTGCTCATAAATAAACTTTTATCTTCTTTTTCTAAAATGTTATCCGGCTCAAGTGGTTTCGTAAAACTTGGCCAACCCGTTCCCGAATCAAATTTGTCAAGAGAACTAAAAAGCGGTTCACCTGATACAATATCCACATAAATACCTTCTTTCTTATTATCCCAATATTCATTGTCAAAGGCCCTTTCTGTACCACATGACTGAGTTACGTTAAACTGTAAAGGCGTCAATCTATTTTTTAGTTCTTCATCCGAGGACTTTTCGAATTTACTATCATTGTTATTAGTTGTATCTTCCCAAATAGATTTAAGATATGCTTCGCGTCCCGAACCAGCGCGATATAATTGATAGTTTACGGGAGATTTCTGGTAGTAATCCTGATGATAATCCTCCGCCACATAAAAAATGGATGCCGGAATTATTTCTGTAGCAATATCTACCTGGAATTTGCCTGATGTTTGCAATTTATCTTTTGACTCTTCTGCTAACCGTTTTTGTTCATCACTATGATAAAAGATAGCAGTCTTATATTGTTCCCCTCTGTCTGCAAATTGACCTCTGATATCAGTGGGATTTATCTGCTTCCAGAAAACATCAAGTAACTCGGAATAAGTAATAATCGAAGGATCAAAGGTAATTTGAATAGCTTCAAGATGACCGGTCTTCCCGGTTGAAACTTCTTCGTAGGTTGGATTCTCTTTATGTCCACCGGTATAACCTGCTAATACTTCTATTACGCCATCTAATTCCTCAAAAGGAGATTCCATGCACCAAAAACACCCGCCGGCAAAGGTAGCTTTTTCCATTTTATTTTCCTCCTCATTTTGTATTATGGTTTTGTCTTGTCCATTTACCAAAACAACAAAGCAAATACAAACTACACTTATCATAAATATTTTAACTAAATTTATCACTTTTATTTTCATTTTAAAAATACTCCTATATTTACTCATCATGATAATTAATTTTTTTAATCATTTTTTTACCGGAGATTCATTGACCAATTCTTTTACTTTTTTCGGTCAAAAAGAGACGATCTAACATGCCGGCTTTCCCAATGCTTCGAAACCGGCAACGATATCCAGTAATTCTTCGGTAATCGCATTTTGCCGCTGGCGGTTAAATTGAGCGCTTAAATTATCCAAGCGTTCCTCGATGTTCTCTTCGGCTTTCTGCATAGCCGTCAGGCGGCTGGCGTTCTCGCTGGCCATCGACTCGATAAAAGCTCTATATAAGGAAATATAAAAAAATTGATGGACAAAGGAAAAGAATAACTGTTCCCAGGGAAGGGTATATAATGGTAAACTGCGGGAAGGCCATTTTCTTAAAGCTAATTCCTTTAACCATTCCTGATCTAAAGGGAATAAATGAAATTGAAAGGGCTCAAATATTACCCCTCTTTTCATTTTATTATAAAATAGATAAATATCATCTATTTTTTCCTGAAACCGCCATAACTCCACCAGTACCAGCAATTCCTGAATAGCGCTATTCAGGTCATACCTGGATTCAGGAAAATCAATCCTGACTGCCGGTTGGTAGCCAATTTCTTTTAACTGTTCTTCGACTCTCTCTCCGGTAACCGCTATTTTTAGCTTAGCATAATCGAAAGTTTTATCCGTTTCCCACTCCATAAAGGCATTAGCCACCATCACATTAAATTTACCGGCCATTCCTCTTTGCGAACCAAAGACAATGACTCCCATTCGTCTTTCATTTTTTAATATCGGCTTTTTTATTATTTCCGGTTTTTCCTTTAATAATGCCTGAAAACCCATCTCAATGGATTGATGATATTCGGTAATGGCCTCTACGGCTCGCGCATGATAGTGAATGTTCGCTGCCGCCAATGCCTTCATCGTTTTGACCACAGAATATAAATCCCGGGCGCTTTCAATTTTTCTCTGAATGGTTTCCAGCATCTGCATTTGGTTGGGCTTCCTCTCTCTTTAAAATGGATGTTTCCACAAAATCAAGAATCCTTTTTACTTCATCACTATCCAGTTTTTTATTATTCATCACTTTTTCTTCCAATTGGGGAAATTTGTCTTCCAAATTCTTTTTTATTTCTATTATTTTCTTTTTAATATCTTCAAGCGAAATCCGATCCCATAACCCCTGGTTTACCATAAGGAGGATTACAATTTGTTCCATCACCGAGTAAGGAGCATATTGATTCTGTTTTAAAACTTCTCTTATTCTTCTCCCTCTTTCCAGGATTTTTATGGTACTTTCATCTAACTGGGTGCCGAAGCGGGAAAAGATTTCCAGCTCCTGAAATTGAGAATAAGTTAAACGCAGGCTGCCCACCACCTCTTGATAGGAAGCTAACTGTGTTTTCCCTCCTACCCGGGATACTGACTTCCCCACATCTACGGCCGGCAGCAGTCCTCCCTGGAATAATTGAGGCGAAAGATAAATTTGACCATCGGTAATGGAAATAAGATTGGTAGGGATGTAAGCTGATAAATTTTGTGCCTGGGTTTCGATAATGGGCAAGGCAGTCAAAGAACCGCCGCCTTTTTCTTTCTTCAGATGAGTCGCTCTTTCTAAAAGGCGGGAATGAATATAAAAAATATCTCCGGGATAGGCTTCCCGGGCAGGCGGCCTTCTTAACAAAAGAGACAGCTCCCGGTAAGAGCGGGCATGGTGGGTTAGATCATCGTATATAACTAAAACATCTTTTCCTCTTTCCATAAAATATTCACCGATACTGGTAGCAGCATAAGGGGCAATATAATTCAAGGCGGGCGTATCTTCTCCTGATGCCACCATGACCAGGCTATATTCCATGGCTCCTGACTTTTTAAGCTGTGCAACAACTCTGGCTACGGAAGATAGCTTTTGACCGACAGCGCAATAAATACAAATAACCTCTTTATCTTTTTGATTAATCATGGTATCCACGGCAATCGCTGTTTTCCCGGTCTGTCGGTCTCCCAGGATAAGTTCCCGCTGTCCCCGGCCGATAGGTACCAGGGCATCGATGACTAAAATACCAGTCTGCAAAGGAACATTTACCGGTTCTCTATCCATAATAGGAGGAGATTCACGCTCAATGGGATATCTCTCTATTGTTCTTAAGGTTCCTAAATGGTCCAGGGGGCGGCACACCGGGTCGATGACTCTTCCCAACAATGATTCACCAACCGGGACATCCATGACCTGGTGGGTTCTTCTCACTTCATCTCCGGCCTTAATTCCTTTCGCTTCATCAAGCAGAACAATATCTACCTTACCCGGTTCCAGATTAAATATCATTCCCCGCTGACGGTCTTTAAAAATAACGATTTCCCCTGCCTTTACTTCCGGT
>Ga0154857_1083_pt1 | contig 26490 bp, 26 predicted proteins | sample Rifle2008BG19ft_FD_105829 | JGI IMG/M metagenome (GOLD analysis project Ga0154857, IMG submission 105829) | Candidatus Atribacteria bacterium RBG_19FT_COMBO_35_14
GGTTGGTGATATTGACCCGAGAGGAATTAGAGATTACTGTTTTACTATTTCCGATAAAGCTCGTTCGTTAGGGGGAGCAGTTTTAGAGGCAATCTGTACTTATTTGAATATTTGAATAAAAGATAATAAAATTTTTTTACATTCCGTTATATTTGTATTAGAATAACGATTAGATTATAAGATGAAATTTTATTAAGGGAGAGGGGAGAGATGACTGAAATTTTAAGAGAAGCTTTAAAGAGAGTAAATAGCGGGGAAACTATTGCTTTGGTTACCGTAATAGAGACCAAGGGGTCGACACCGAGGGAAGTAGGAGCAAAGATGTTAGTGAGTAAGGAAGGTTTAATAGCTGGTACTATAGGAGGCGGGATAACCGAAGCCAGAGCAATTAAAGAAGCGAAACAGGCTCTAAGAGATGGAAAGGGACGGCTTTTAAGTTATCATTTAACTAAAGAAGAGGCTGCCTTGGATGAAGGGGCAATCTGTGGTGGTGATATGATGTTATTTGTGGATGTTCTACGCCCCAAAGAAGAGATAATGATTTTTGGAGGAGGACATATTGCAGTTTGTCTATCAAAATTGGCAAAGATGGTGGGATTTAGATTAGTAATTATCGATGATCGAGAGGAGTTCGCCAGCAAAGAAAGATTTCCTGAAGCAGATGAAATAATAGTAGAGTCGATAGACAAGGCTTTAAAACAGGTTAAGATAACAGCTTCTACCTATGTTGTTATTGTGACCCGAGGACACTTGCAGGATCAAGAGGTGCTTGCTTCAGTAATTGAATCAGATGCAGCTTACCTTGGGATGATTGGTAGTCGTAAGAAAAATGCAACTGTCTTTCAACATTTAGAAGAACAGGGGGTATCAGCACAAGAACTTAAAAAAGTTTATGCCCCCATTGGGATGGATATCGGAGCTCAAACTCCCGAAGAAATCGCAGTCAGCATCATTGCCCAGATTATTCAGGTGAGAAGAGTGAAGAAAGGAATTATTTAATAATATGTGGAAACAATTTTTCATTTCCAGAAAATTTATTATCTTTACTGGTATATTTATTGGAATATCAGCGGCAGTTTTGCAAAAATTAGGAAATCCAGCCAATATGGGAATCTGTGTTGCCTGTATGGAGCGGGATATTGCCGGTGCTTTAGGTTTGCATCGAGCAGCGGTGGTTCAATATATCCGTCCCGAGATTATTGGTTTTGTTTTTGGCTCCTTGATAGCCGCCTTAGTCTTTAAAGAGTTTAAAGCTCGTAGTGGTTCGGCCCCCCTTATCCGTTTTGTATTGGGGTTTTTAGCGATGATCGGAGCCTTAGTCTTTTTAGGCTGCCCCTGGCGGACTTTACTCCGGTTAGCCGGGGGTGATGGGAATGCCCTTTTTGGTTTAGCCGGACTAATCACCGGTATTTGGGTAGGGATATTGTTTATTAAATCAGGTTATAATTTAGGTCGTAATCAAAGAACTTATCCTTTAGTTGGTTGGATTATGCCCCTTATAATGATGGGGCTTTTTCTTTTACTTCTTTTTCGACCACAATTACCTTCCGGAGCAGTTTTTTTTAGTAGTCAAGGTCCAGGTTCGCAGAATGCTCCTATCTTTATCGCTTTGTTAGTGGCTATGGTAATAGGATTTTTAGCCCAAAGGACCAGATTTTGTACTGTGGCAGCCGTTCGAGATGTAATCCTTATTAAGGATACCTATCTATTTACCGGGGTTATTAGTCTATTATTGGCTGCTTTGGTAAGCAATCTAATCTTAAAGCAGTTTCACTCTGGTTTTCAGGGTCAACCCATTGCTCACATCAATCAATTATGGAATTTTGGGGGTATGGTTTTAGCTGGCTTGGCTTTCACTTTAGCCGGGGGATGTCCCGGCCGCCAACTCTTTCTTTCCGGGGAAGGTGATGCTGATGCCGCTGTATTTGTCCTGGGGATGATTGTGGGAGCAGGTTTTGCTCATAATTTTGCTATGGCTAGCTCTGCCCAAGGTCCAGGACTTTGGGGGCCAGCTTCAGTTATTATCGGATTAATTATCTGTCTTATCATTGGATTTAGTATGAGCGATTTAATGAAAAAGAAGAAGGAGGCATAATGTTATGAGTGAGAAAATCGATGTTCGAGGACTTTCCTGTCCGCTTCCGGTAGTTACTGTTAGGAACAAACTGCTGGAGATAAAAAAGGGGATTTTAGAGGTTTTGATAGATACCGGAACTGCTAAAGATAATATTACTCGAATGGCTGTAAATGCAGATTGGAAAGTAGAAGTAAAAGAAGAGGGTGAAGAATATTTACTCATCATTTCCAAGTAGAAAGAAAAAAGTTGGAAAGGGAAAATAATGATTTATTTAGATAATGCTGCTACCTCTTATCCCAAGCCGAAAGAGGTAGGGCAAGCAATGATGTATTTTTTAGAAAAGGTAGGAGCCACCCCTGGTCGTTCCGGTCACCGGCTTTCCATTGAAGCTGGACGTATACTTTATCAGGCCAGAGAAAGTTTGGCAGAGTTGTTTAATGTTGATAACCCTTTGCGAATTATATTTACTTTGAATGTCACTGAGGCGCTAAATCTTGCCTTAAAGGGGTTACTACGGCCCGGAGATCAGGTAATTACCAGCAGTATGGAACATAATTCAGTTATGCGCCCTCTTCGCGAATTAGAAAAAAGAGGGGTGGAGGTCAAGGTTATTCCTTGCTCCTCCCAAGGGGTTCTTGACCCGGTGGATCTAGAAAGGGCGATTAGAAAAAATACCAGGTTAATCGTACTAAATCATGGTTCAAATGTTATAGGCACTTTGCTGCCTATTATTGAGGTGGGGAAAATTGCCCAAAAGCATAATGTTCTTTTCTTGGTAGATACTGCTCAAACGGCTGGCTGTTATTCTTTAGATATTAAGAAGGACAATATTGACCTTTTAGCTTTTACCGGGCACAAATCTCTCTTTGGACCGCCAGGCACAGGAGGGTTGGTAGTTGGAGAAAGGGTGGATATTAAAAAGTTAAATCCTCTAAAAACCGGGGGGACAGGCAGCCATTCAGAGTCAGAAGAACAGCCAGATTTTTTACCTGATATTTATGAAAGCGGAACTCCCAATACGGTAGGTCTGGCCGGATTAAATGAGGGTGTACGTTTTATCCTTAAAGAAGGGATTGATAAAATTCGTCAACATGAACTTAATCTATCTCAGAAGTTAATAGCAGGCTTAAAAGAAATTCCAGGGGTTATAGTTTATGGAGAAGAACAGGTTACAGATCGAGTGGCGGTAATTTCTTTTAATATTAAGGGCCAATTATCTTCAGAAGTAGGGTTAAGGCTTGATGAAAAATATGATATTATGTGCCGGGTTGGCCTGCATTGTTCCCCGGCTGCCCATAAAACCATTGGTACTTTTCCCAGGGGTACGGTTCGATTTAGTATGAGTTGGTTTAATACTTTTGAAGAAGTAGATCAAGTAATTAAGGCCATAAGAGAAATTACCAAAAGTGCATAACCAAGAGGAATTTTTACTGATGAAAGATAATTATAGTGTAGTAATATTTTATTCTACCAGTGCAGCTATAAGGACAGAAAGTTTAGCTAAAAAGCAGGGACTTGCGATAAAACTCATCCCAGTTCCTCGTCATCTAAGTTCTGATTGTGGTATTTGCTTACAGTTTAATAATGAAGATAAACCGAAAATAGAAAAAATTCTACAAGACGGAAAAGTTGAATATGAAAATATTTATAAAATATAATTTACTTCAAGCAGGGGTATTGCGGGTGAAAATCAGTAATATGTAATATGTAGGGGCAGACCTTGTGTCTGCCAGTAATATGAGGAAAAGAAACCCATTTATGAAAATATTAAGTGTAAATTACAGGAAGTGATGAAATTGAAATTGAATTACAAAATATGGATAGAAAAAGAGGGGGAGAAGGTTTTCGGTGACGGTCCTCTGGATATCCTTCATCGGGTAGAGAGGACTGGTTCATTAAGACAAGCTGCAGAAGAGATAAAGATGTCTTATTCTCAGGCCTGGAATTTAATAAAAGTTTTAGAAGAGAGATTAGGATTTAAGTTATTAGAAAGGAAGATAGGAGGAGAAAGTGGCGGAGGGTCACAACTTACTGAGCAGGCCAGAGATTTGATGATGAAATTTGAAATATTTCGCGATAAAGCTCAAGAGAGTTTAAATTTGCTTTATAAAGAAATATTTAAAGAAAGATAAATTTTTTTACGTTTTTCCTCCCCCTTGAGGGGGGAGGATTAGCTCTATGCATTTCCTCCCCCCTAAAGGGGGAGGATTAGCTCTATGCATTTCCTCCCCCTTAAAGGGGGAGGATAAAGGTGGGGGTGTTATTTAAAATATTATGAAAAAGATACCGGTAGAAAAAGCAGTGGGGATGGTATTATGCCATGATATTACGCAGATCATTCCTGGACAGTTTAAGGGGAGAGCCTTTAAAAAAGGGCATATTATCCAGAAAGAAGATATAGAAAAATTTTTAGAATTAGGAAAAGAACAAATCTATGTATGGGAGCCGAAAGCCGGGGAAATTCATGAGAATGAAGCAGCTCTGCGAATAGCCGGAACTATTGCCGGGGAAAATATAATTTACGATGAACCCATAGAAGGAAAGTCTACTTTAAAATCAAAAGTTAAAGGAGTTTTAAAAATTGAGTCTTCTCTTTTAAAGGATATAAATTCAATAGAAAATATTTCTATTGCTTCTCTTCCGGGAAATTTTAAGGTAGAAGAAGGACAAAAGATAGCTGGTGCTCGGATCATACCTCTATTTATTAAGGAAGAAAAATTGAAAAAGATAGAAAATTTAGGTTTAAAAAGAGGTAAAGTATTTGCCGTAAAAAATTACAAAAAAATGAAAGCTGCTATTATAACTAATGGTAATGAAATATATAAAAATAGAATTCAAGATAAATTTGGACCAATAATGAAAGAGAAATTAAATTATTTTAGAGCTGAATACCTGGGTCAAACTATTTGTCCTGATGATAGAGATGAAATAAAAAAAACAATTTTTCATTATCGAAAAAAAGAAGCTGATCTAATTATATTAACCGGTGGAATGTCAGTAGACCCAGATGATCAAACTCCGGGAGCTATCAAGAAGAGTGGAGCTAAAGTAGTGACTTATGGGGTCCCGGTTCAACCAGGGAATATGTTTATGATGGCTTATCTGGGGGAGACTGTCTTATTAGGAGTCCCTGGTTGTGCCATGTATTATAAAACTACTATTTTAGATGTGGTATTGCCTCGAATTTTTATTGGAGAAATTTTAACTAAAGAAGATTTTGTAAGGATGGGGGAAGGGGGATTTTGTTTAAACTGTGAAGTTTGTCATTATCCCAATTGTTTTTTCTGCCGGTGAAATAAAAAGGAGAGGGAAAAAAATGGATTTTTATGAGGATATAAAAGAAAGATTTTTTAATCTAATTAAAGATAAAAACCTATTGTCTTTAAAAGTACAAATAGTAAGTGCTAGACCATTAACACCACAAGAGGTAATCGGAAAACCAGAGAGAAATGATTTCCCATTATTGAAAGGCAAAGAAGTAATGCTTCAAGCAGATTTTAAAGGAAGTTTAGGCCAGGCCTTTACTGATATGCCGGGAAATTATAGTGCTGCCCTGAAGGAGATTTTCGATATGTCCTTAGATAATAATTTTGAGAGAGCCGTTTTTGTTTCTACTTTAAATGCTGTTTTGCGATACCTAAATTATATTTCTAAGACAGTTCACTGCAAAGATAAAGAACCAGGAGATTGTGCTGCCCACCTGGTAGATTATATCAAAGAGCGATTTGATAATCCCCGTATCGCTTTTATCGGGATGCAGCCAGCTATGGTGGAAGCCTTAACTGCTCATTTTAAAATTAGGGTAGTAGATTTAGATCCAGATAACCTGGGGCAAAGAAGGTGTGGGGTATTAATAGAGAATGTTTCTTATACCAAAGAAATCATAAGCTGGGCCGATCTAATTATTGCTACTGGAACCACTGCAGTTAATAATACTTTATCTTCACTCTTAGCAACTAAGCCGATCATCTTTTATGGAGTTACCATTGCTGGTCTTGCTTATCTTAAAGGTTATGAACAATATTGTTTTTGCAGCCATTAGAAGTTTTTGATATTACCAGAAATTAGGAGAATATATATAAATGAAGAAATATTTTATTTTGTTATTGATAGGATTTTTAATCTTAGTTTCCTTGGGCGAAGGTGCCGCACAAGAAGAGACTCCTCTGGGAATGGCGGTAGAATTTACGGACCATGCTGCCTGTGCCTATATAAGCCAGGATAAAGGCTGGTTTGAAGAAGAAGGGCTCAATATAACTACTTATGAGAGTTATGAGACTGGTATGGTTTTAGCTGCTGCTTTAGCCCGGAGAGATATTCAGGTTGCCTATATGTGTCTGGTGCCAGCTATAAATGTCTTTGCTAATGCTAAAGTACCAATAAAGATAATTGCGGGGACCCATAAATATGGTTATGGTTTAGTAGTTAATCCTGATAAAGTAAAAACAATTCAGGATTTAGAAAAGCCAGATATTCGCCTTGGATGTGTTAGAGAAGGCGGGGCAGTAGATGTACTTCTTCACAAAATTATAGATAAATATAATTTAAAGGAAGAAAAAATAATAAGTAATATCCGTCGAATGAGTCCATCAAAACAAATTTTAACTATTCAATCAGGGCAATTAGATGCTGCTTTTCTACCCGAACAATGGTCTACCATGGCCGAAGACCTTGGTTTCGAAATGCTGCTAATGAGCCAGGAGGTCTGGCCCGAAATGCAGGGAAGTGTACTGGTGGTTAAAGAAGAATTGATAAGAGATCATCCCGAGGTCATTGAAAAATTAGTAAAGATATCACAAAAGGCGACCGATTGGATTAATCAGCATCCTCAGGAAGCAGCAGAAATTGTGGCTCGCCAATTACAGGAAGCCGGAGGAAGTATTTTCCCAGTGGAAATAGCCGATATAGCTGCCAAGACAGAGATTACTCCCGAAGTTTTATTAAAGTCTATGAGTAGGTTGGAATATACTACCGATATTGACCCCGTGGTAGTTCAGGAAGCAATAGATTATGTCGCTCAATTAGGTTATATTAAGAGCAGCTTTAAGGCGGGAGACATTTTGGATTTGAGTTTTATAAAACCATGAAAATAGTTAAAATATTTAAATTAAAATGGGAGATAATCCCCATTATTATATTTCTGGGAATATGGGAGATAATTGCTCGCCTAAACTTAATCTCTGGTCATTTTTTCTTTCCTCCCTTTTCTACTGTAGTAACAGAATTTTGGTATCTAACCGTTAGCGGAGCATTAGGGCGTAATTTCTTGAGCAGTCTAATTAGAGTCCTTATAGGTTTTTCAGCCGGTTCTATTGCCGGACTGTTTATCGGAATTATAATGGGATGGAACAATATAGCCAATAAGGCATTAAATCCTATAATCAGCTTAATTTATCCTATTCCCGCCCTGGGCTGGCTTCCTTTATTGATGTTATGGTTCGGTATTGGTGAGATCTTACCGATTGCCATAATATTTATCTGCTCATTTTTTCCCATCCTTTATAATACTGTTACCGGAATTAAAAACGTAGACAAAAATTATATTTACGCGGCAAGAACCTTAGGTGCCTCAGATATAGAAATTATCACCACAGTAGTAATACCCCTGGCTCTCCCAAATATATTTACTGGCCTAAGATTAGAATCAGGAATGGCCTGGCGGGTGATAATAGCAGCAGAAATGGTAGCTATCCCCACCGGGATTGGTGCCTTGATGATGAAGGCCGAAAGCCTTATCCGTATAGACATTATTATAGTCTGTCTAATAGTTTTGGGAATAATGTGTCTTTCTTTTGAGAATTTTTTTGCTTTTTTAGAAAAGAAGCTGACTTATCGATGGAGGTAATATGTCATCTATTACGCTTAAAAACATTTCTAAATACATTTGTAAAGATATTAACTTGGAAATATTTGATAAAGAATTATTGGTGTTATTAGGACCGAATGGGGCTGGAAAAAGTACTTTGTTAAATGTTATTGCCGGGTTAATCGACTATGAGGGGTCTGTGTCTTTTAGTAACCTGCCGGTGGATAAAGTGCCTGCCAATAAAAGGAGAGTAGGTTACTTATTCCAAGAATTGAATTTGTTTCCTCATCTCGATGTATCTACTAATATTGCCTATGGCTTGAGAATTCAAAAACAATCTCAAGACGAAATAAGGACAAGGGTTGAGGAGCTGCTTCAAATAATGAAGATAAAACACTTATCCTCTCGTTATCCCAAAGAACTAAGCGGGGGCGAGAAACAGAGAGTGGCTTTAGCCCGAGCCTTAGCCAATTCTCCTCGTATCTTACTTCTTGATGAACCGATGAATAGTTTAGATTATCGCACTTCGAAGTATCTAAGGACTGAGTTTAAAACATTACAAAAAAAACTGGGGGTTACCACAATTTATGTTACTCATAATTTTTACGAAGCAGAGGAGATGGCAGACAGAATTGCTGTGCTTGATAAAGGTAGAGTAGAGCAAATTGGTTCTTCTAAGGAAATATTTTTTCATCCTACAGAGGCGGTTAGTGATTTTATCGGGGCACCAAATATTTTAACCTGTGATTATTATCATAGACTAAGCTTTCTAAAATCTACGGAAATTAAAGACCATTGAGGATAGTAAATAATTTTTTTTATTATTAAAGTGGATTAAATTAGTTTAAATTAAAAAATTTTTTAATTTTTTTAAAAAAAAGAAGGATATTTTTAAAAGTATGTAGTATAATATAAAAAGATTTATAAAATGGAACACTTTTCCATATTATGGAACAATATAAAAAAAGTTAAGAGCAGATGAAATCATTAAGAAAAACAATAGATATTTTAGATTATTTAAGTGATGTAAATAGAGATGTGGGAGTCACCGAACTGAGTTTAAAATTAAATTTGCCCAAGAGCACAGTTCATAGAATATTAAAAGATTTATTAGAATATTCTATCATTGAGCAAGAAAAGGATACTTCCAGGTATAGAATGGGGTTACGTTTACTTAAATATTCCAATTCGCTTTTAAGGTCTTTTGATCTTAGACAAATTGCTAAACCTATTTTGAAAAAGGTTTGTAATGAAACCGGAGAAACTACTTTTTTAACCGTTTGGATAAACGACCAAGGGTTTTGCTTAGATTCAATTTTTTCTAGTCAAAATATAAATACTAATCTTTTTGTGGAAATAGGCCGGGAAATGCCTTTTCATTGTACTGCCAGTTCAAAAGTAATTTTAGCCAATCAGCCGATAGAAGAGATTAAAAGAATTATTAGCAAAGGACCTCTCTTAAGGTATACTCCAAATACCATTACAGAACCTAAAAAATTAATAGAACATTTATGGGAAATAAAAAATAAGGGTTTTGCAATTTGTGATGAAGAAATTGAAGAAGGAATAAAAGCAATTGCTGCTCCTATAAAAAATATTAAGGGGAAAACCATATCCAGTATTACCATAACCGGATTAGCGCAAAGATTGAATTTAAATAATATGGAAAGACTTATTAAAATTGTTACCGATGCAGCTACGGAAATATCTAAAAGGTTAGGCTATAATAAATTTATTGAAAAATGAATTGGTATAATTAAATTGATATAATTAAGGGGAACTTTGTTTAATTTAATACATTTAATAATTTATAGGAGGAAGAAAGCAAAAGATGGCAAAAGTTATTTTAATAGCCTTAGGTGGGAATGCGATAAAACAATCCAATGAAAAAGGATCTTCAGAGGAACAATTCAAGAATTGCTGGAAAACCACAAAACATATCTCAGAAATTATCCAAAACCTTGACCAGGAAGATCGGCTAATCATAACCCATGGAAATGGTCCGCAAGTTGGTAATTTAATGGTACAACAAAAGTTAGCTGAAAGTATTGTCCCGGCTCATCCCATGGATGTGGTAGGGGCCATGACTCAAGGGCAAGTTGGTTATATGTTGCAGCAAACCTTAATAAATCATCTTAAAAAAATGGATCTTGATATACCGGTTTGTGCGATAATAAATCAGGTTTTAGTAGATAAAAATGATCCAGAATTTTTTGGTGATAAAGCTTCCAAGCCGGTAGGTAATTTTCTAACTGCAGAAGAAGCTAAAGAGATGAAGGAGAATAACCCTCAATATATCATTAAGCAGGTTAAGCCAAACGGAGAGCGCTGCTGGAGGAGAACCGTTCCTTCACCAGATCCTATAGCTAATATAGAAGCTAACGTTATTAAAAAGCTAGTTGCTGCAGGGATAGTTGTTATTGCTTCCGGTGGCGGAGGAATACCGGTGTTAGAAGATGAAGAAGGAAATTACCAGGGGATCGAGGCAGTAATAGATAAAGATCTGGCTGGAGAAAGATTAGCCGAAATAGTAGGCGCCGATATTTTTTTAATTCTCACCGATGTAGGAGAAGCTAAAATTAATTATGGTAAAGCTAACGAGAAAGGTTTAAGTAAAATAACTTTCCAAGAAGCTAAACAATATTTTGACGAAGGGCATTTTCTGGCGGGAAGTATGGGGCCAAAGGTGAAAGCTTGTTTAAGATTTTTAGAAAATGGAGGGAAGAAAGCTATCATTACCTCTTTGGATAAGGCTTTGGAAGCGTTAAAGGAACAAAGCGGAACAATTATAGAAAAAAGTTAGGTAATAAATTATATAAATAAATTGAAAGGAATCTGGCAAAATGTTAAAAGGAAAAGATATTTTAAATACTGCTCAATTTTCGCTTCAAGAATTAGATTTGATTATGAATACCGCTGCAAGTTTTGAAAAACAAGTCAAAGATGAAAATATTATCAGAAATATGGAAGGTAAAATAGTAGCCACTTTATTTTTTGAACCAAGTACCAGAACCCGCCTTTCTTTTGAAACTGCTGCCAATAGGTTGGGTGCTCGAGTAATTTCAGTAGCTGACGCTAAGAGCTCTTCTGCAGCTAAAGGAGAATCTTTGGCTGATACCATTAGGACAGTGGATGGTTATGCAGATGTTATTGTTATGCGTCATCCCATGAATGGCTCTGCCCAGATTGCCGCTGATAATGCGAAACATCCTTTTATTAATGCCGGCGACGGAAGCGGACAACATCCCACGCAAGCTCTTTTAGATATATATACCATTCGTAAGGAAAAAGGGGCTTTAGGGGGGCAGACAGTTACTTTTGTGGGAGATTTAAAATATGGGCGGACCGTACATTCATTAAGTTATTTTATGACCCTCTATGGCAATAAAATGCTTTTTGTATCCCCCCAATCTCTACGAATGCCATCAGAAATAAATGCTGACCTAAGAAGTCGGGGAGCAGAAATTGAAGAAACCGATGATCTAAAAAAAGCCTTATCGGTTAGTGATATAGTTTATGTTACCAGGGTGCAAAGAGAACGATTTGAAAATCCACAGGAGTATGAAAAAGTTAAAGGTTCATATATTATAAATAGAGCTATGATTAATCAAGCTAAAAAAGGTATTACCATTCTTCATCCCCTTCCCAGAGTAGATGAAATCTCTACTGATGTTGATGATTATGAAGGAGCAGCTTACTTTAGACAAGCTCATAATGGAGTTTATATTAGAATGGCTCTTTTAGCTTTAGTAAGTGGTAAAGTATAGGCTAAATTTTAAAATTAGAACAATTTTAATGATAAAAAATATTTTATAAGTAGAGATACAAATGAAAATAGAAAATATTAATATTCCCTTAATGATAAGTGGTAATTTAATTGAAAATATTAATTTAAATGATAATTATTATAGAATGAGGATCAAAGCTCCTCAAATTGCCAGGAAAGCCAAACCAGGACAGTTTGTCATGTTATCTATGTGGAAAAATAAAGATCCTTTCTTAAAAAGGCCATTTAGTTTTTACGGAATTGAATCAGATAGCGGTACTTTTGATATTCTATATAAGGAAATAGGTAAAGGTACACAAATAATGGCTAAATCTAAAGCAGGTGATCTGGTAGAACTAATTGGACCCCTTGGTAATGGTTTTAAGATCCCAGAGAATACAAATAATATAGCTGTAGTTGCACGTGGTATAGGGATTGCTGCCTTGATGCCCTTAATATTAGAAAGTAAGAAAAGAGGGATTGCAATTTATGCTTTCCTATCTGCTCAAACAGGTAATTTACTTTTATGTAGTAATGAGATTAATTCTATTTCTGAAAAAGTATTTTATACTACCGATGATGGTTCTAAAGGAGCAAAAGGGATGGTCACTAATTTTCTGCAGAATGTTTTAAAAGAAGAAGTCATTGATGTGGTTTATGTTTGTGGGTCAAAAAGACTTACCAAACATATAAGAAATTTACAAAGAAAATATAATTTTTTAGCCTTTGTAAGTTTAGAGGAACATATGGCTTGTGGCATAGGTGCTTGCAAAGGTTGTGTGCATAAAACCAATGATGGATATAAAAGAGTTTGTAAGGAAGGACCTATTTTCCCAGTAGAAGAGGTGATTTTTGATGACTAAAGAAGTGAGCTTAGAGGTTGATTTGGGTCCTTTACATTTAAAAAATCCAATTATGCCTGCCTCAGGCACTTTTGATATAAGATGTACTTTATTAAACCAAAAAGAGCTTAATAGATTAGGAGCAATACTTCCCAAGAGTATTGCTTTCCAAGAAAGAGAAGGGAATCCCGGGCCGAGGATTTGTGAAACGGATTGCGGATTATTGAATGCAGTCGGCGTGCCTTCTAAAGGTGTAGAATATTTTATAAAAGAAGAATTACCTCTATTGAAAAAAGCAAATAACACTATTATTGTTAGCTTGATGGGAAATTCTATCCCAGATTTTTGTAATTTAGCCGGATATCTTAATGAAAATAAAGAGATTTCGGCATTAGAAATAAATCTTTCTTGCCCTAATCTAAATAATGGTATTCTTTTTGGTGTTAACCAAGATAAATTATACGAATTAATCTTTAATATAAAGAAAAACACTTCAAAACCAATTATTGCTAAATTATCACCAAATGTTTCCGATATAAGAGAAATGGCTTTAACTGCAAAAAATGCGGGAGCACAGATAATCACTGTTGCCAATACTTTAATGGGCATGGCCATAGATGTTGACAAGCAAGTCTTTCGATTGGGGAATACTATGGGAGGATTGTCTGGCCCAGCGATAAGACCTATCGTAGTTAGAATGATCTGGGAGATTGCCCAATCTGTTGACATACCGATTATTGGGGTGGGAGGGGTTTATTGTGCTGAAAATGCTATTGAAATGCTTCTTGCCGGAGCGAGTGCAGTACAAATTGGTTCAGCTAATTTTTTTAATCCCCATGTAATGTTAGAGGTGATTGAAGGGATTGAAAAATATCTAATTAAAAAGAAGTATAATTCTATTCAAGATATAATTGGCTTGATGAAAAATTAATATTTTATTTTAAAGAAAAGATATTTTGATTTTATCAAAGTTAAACATCTTTATTTTTTATTTGATTTGTAAATTATAGATTACCAGTTTTAAAAAGGAAAAAGGAGAAATATTTATATGAGCTTACAAATGTTAATAAACGCAATCCTGCTGGGAGGATTATATGCCTTGATGGGCATAGGATTTTCCTTGCAGTGGGGTATTAGCGGAATCATTAATTTATCTTATGGAGCAATGGTTATACTGGGTTCTTATATTTCCCTGGAATTTTTTAATTTATTTCACTTAGACCCTTTTATTAGTATGATAATGTCTGGCGCTATTCTTTTTGTAATAGGAGCAGCAATATATCGCACACTTTTACAACCATTAATTAAGGGTGGAATTGTTTTTACCCTTATTTTAACCTTTGCCCTGAGATTAGTAATAGAAAATATTATATTGAAAGTGTGGTCTGCTGACTATCGTACTATACGCGTCACATATGCCGGTAGTAATTTTCAATTTGGTGATGCTTATATTCCCTTAATTAAATTTTTAGCTTTTATTGTAGCAGGAATATTAATCTATTTAACTTACCTTTTTATGATGAAAACGAAAACTGGGAAAGGGATTCAGGCAGTTGCCTTAGATAAAGAAGGTGCACAGGCGGTAGGGATAGATGTAGAAAAAATGTATCTAATTAATTTTGCTTTGGGAACCGCTTTGGCAGGATTGACCGGCTCTCTTTGGGCGAGCATCTATAGTTTTTCTCCTCATCTTTTAGGTTCCATTGTGGGAAAGGTGTTTATTATTGCCATACTTGGTGGATTAGGAAATATCTGGGGCGCAGCTGCTGGAGGTTTACTCTTAGGGATTGCAGAAACTACGGGAGCAGTATTTTTTGGTTCAGAGTGGCAAGAAGCCCTCGGTATGGTCATTATGGTAAGTGTGTTGGTTTGGAGACCTTATGGACTTATGGGGAAAAAGTTTTTTGGTTAATTTAGGAATTATTTGAAAGGGGAGGAGTAAAGACAGGTGTTCAATAATAAAAAAGTAAATATTTTCTTAATAATAGTCGGAATAATTATATTTATCTTTTTACCGCGCTTTGTATCAGGTTATTGGGTTAGAGTAATTACAACTATCTTTATGTATGCGGTAATTTCTCAAGGAATTAATCTTATGTCCGGTTATATGGGTTATCTTCCTTTTGGCAATGCCATGTTTTTCGGGGTAGGAGCTTATATTACTGCTATTGGTATGGGCAAAGGGCTGTCTTTTTTGGCTGTTTTACCCTTAGCCGCTCTAACTGCAATCTTGGTTAGTATTTTATTTGGACTACCGGTGCTTAGACTTCGGGGTCATTATTTTGCTATTGCTACTATTGGTATGAGTGGAGCACTTTTATCAGTAGTGCAAAATGCTACGGAGATAACCGGAGGAGCTATGGGAACTACCTTGCCTATTATTGATAAGTCACCGGAAGTAACCTATAATTACTTCTATTTAGCTATGTTGGCTTTAATGGTAATTACTACTCTAACCATATATTTGATAATCAAGTCAAAGTTTGGTTTTGGGATTCGAAGCATAAAAGCTAATGAAGAGGCAGCAAATTCTATGGGAATTAATACTACTTATCATAAAGTAATTGCTTGGGCAATCAGTGCTTTATTTACCAGCATAGCGGGTGCTCTTTATGCCTACTGGATGTCTTTTATTGGTCCTGAAGAAGTTTTTGATGTCATGATCGCAGTTAATACTATTGTTATTATGCTTATTGGAGGAGCGGGCAGTATTTTAGGCCCCATCATTGGTGCATTTGTAATTTCTCTGTTGTCCGAGGTAGTTTGGAGTACTTTTCTTGAATATCATCTTGCTGTATTGGGAATTACTATCATTATTATAGTATTCTTTGTTCCCAAAGGAATTACTGGTGCTATTGCTGATTTTGTAAAAAAAAGAGAATTAAGACTAAGAAAGAAAGTGAGTGTATAAGGTGGAAGAAAATAATATAATTTTAACCATAAAATCTTTAAGCAAATATTTTGGAGCTTTAAAAGCAGTAGACGAGGTTAGCTTTGAAGTGAAAAGAGGTGAAATATTAGGATTAATTGGACCTAATGGAGCTGGTAAAACAACCATTACTAATGTGGTTACCGGTACTTATCCAAAAACTTCTGGTAGCGTTATTTTTGAAGATACGGATATAAGCAATTTGAAGCCTTATCAGATAGCTCGAAAAGGATTAACCCGTACCTTTCAAGTAGTGAAACCTTTAATAGGAATGACAGTAGAGGAAAATGTATTAGTCGGTTCCCTTTATGGAAGAGATAAGAGAAATACTGATATGAAAAATGCATCTAAAAGAGCCAGAGAAATAATAAAATTAGTAGGCTTGGAGAGTAAAAAAGATTCTTTGGTAAGTGATATCACTTTACCTGATCTAAAAAAAATGGAATTTGCTCGAGTTTTAGCTATGGAACCTGAAGTATTATTTTTAGATGAAGTTATGGCCGGTTTGAACCCGGCAGAAGTGGAAGAGGCGAGTATTTTGGTAAAAAGAGTCAGGAGAGAAAAAGAATTAACTATAGTATATATTGAACATATTATGAAAGCGGTAATGGGAATTTCAGATAGAATTGTAGTTTTACATCACGGCAGAAAGATAGTAGAAGGCACCCCTCAAGAAGTAGTGAATAATTCAGCAGTTATTGAAGCTTATTTGGGGAAAAGGTATGCTAAGGAGGTAAATAATGAAGGATAATCTATTATTAAAAGTATCCAATCTTGATGCAGGTTATGGTGCAATTCAAGTTCTGTGGGATATAAGCTTGGAAGTAAAACAAAAAGAGGTGGTGTGTATAATCGGGGCAAATGGAGCCGGGAAGAGTACTCTATTAAAGAGTATTGTAGGAATGATTCCCTCTTCTAAAGGAGAAATATTTTATTCAGGAAACAATATCACTAAAATGGCTTCTCCGGAAAGAATAAAAATGGGACTCGGTTTTGCTCCCGAGGGAAGACATTTATTTTTTGGATTAACCGTAGAAGACAATCTTTTGATGGGTGCTTTTCAAAGAAAGTATAATAAAAGCGTAAAAGAAGATTTAGATTTTGTCTATGCCCTCTTTAAACCATTAAAAGGATATAGCAGAAAACTTGCCGGGAACTTATCCGGCGGCGAACAACAGATGTGTGCTATAGGTAGAGCCTTAATGTCCCGTCCCACCTTACTTATCATCGATGAACTTTCTTTAGGATTGGCTCCGGTGGTGGTAGATGATTTAATCGATATAATAGCTAAATTAAGGAAGGAAAGAGGGATTAGCATATTATTGGTTGAACAAGATGTAAAAGTTGCTTTAGATATAGCAGACAGAGGGTATGTGTTAGAGGCAGGAGCGGTATCTATTCATGATAAGGCTGATAGATTAGCTAAGAATGAACATATAAAAGCCGCTTATTTAGGAGTAGCCTAATAATTAAATACAGTTTGAATACTTGGGAAAGTGATTCTTGCCAGTGGAATAAAAAAAAAGAAAAAGAGGGTGATAAATGAAAAAAATAAGGAAGTATAGAGGGATAGAAAGCTAATTAAAAATTTGTCTAATTAAATAAAATGGAGGATAAAAAAGTGAAAAAAATAATTATTATTGTAATGTTAATCAGTATTTTATTGCTTGGCTTAACCGGAATAGTGTCTGCTCAGGAAAATATAATAAAAATTGGAGTCGCAGTTTCTTTAACCGGTAAAATAGCTTATGAGGGAAGATTAGTTAAGGATGGATATGAAGTATGGGAAGATTGGGTCAATAGTCATGGAGGTATCACTGCCGGAGGGATAAATTATAAAGTAAAGATGGTTTATTATGATGATGAAAGTACTCCAGTGAGAGGCGCAAAACTTACCGAAATGTTGATAACTCAAAATAAAGTAGATTTTCTATTTGGTCCATTCTCCAGTGCTATTACCTTTGCCACTACGGCCATTGGTGAAAAATATAAAATGATTACCATAGCCCCTGAGGCGAATGCTGTTAATATTTATGAGCGAGGTTATAAGTATGTATTTTCAGTTCTTCCACCAGCTCCTATGTTAATGGTACCTATAGCCTATATGGCAGAGAATTTAAACCCCAAACCTAAAACAGTAGCTATTATATCAGCAAATGATCTGTTCCCATTAAGTTGTGCTGGGGGGTTTAGAGATAAGTGTAAAGAATTAGGATTTGATGTAGTGCTTTTTGAAAAGTACCCTGCGGGTGCCACTGATATATCTACTTTGCTTACTCAAGTAAAAAACTTAAATCCTGATATTCTAGGCGTTGCCGGTTATACTGCAGATAGCTTAATGGTCATTAGACAATGTAAGGAATTAAATATTAATCCAAAAATTTATGCTTTCTCAGTAGGAGTGATGATTCCCAGTTTTATAGCGGAATTAGGAGCAGATGCTGAATATGCTTTTGAAGGTGAATGGTGGCTGCCAGGTATGAAGAATAGTGATAAAGTATTCGGAACTACTGCAGATTATGTGCAAGCTTGTAAAGATAAATTTGGGCCTGATTATATGCCGGAATATCACGTATCCAGTGCCAGTGCAGCAGGAACCTTACTTCAATTAGCTATAGAAAAGGCTGATTCGATTGAAACCGAAAAAGTTAGAGAGGCCTTATCTACTCTTGATTTAGAACTTGCTACTTGGCCTGCAATTGCCTTTAATGAAAAAGGACAAAATATTAAATGGCCGCATCCTGTAGTACAGGTACAAAATGGCAAGTATGTTATCGTTTATCCTGAATCTTCCCAGGAAAATGCTCCTATGTACCCAGCACCAGAATGGAAAGAGAGATAAATTAACCGGATATTTAATAAAGAGGCTGTAATTTAATTACAGCCTCTTTACCTACATTATATAAACAGAAAATTACTTATGGGAGATATTATTTTAAAAACTTGTCATTAATTCTGTGGTGTACTTATAGAAATTATGATTAATTATATCGATTTTTCAGTCATAATAATTCTCTACTTAACATCTCTTTAAGGGGAAAATTATGAAGATTATTATAGATACGAATCTGTGTTATGCTTGTAAAACTTGCCAATTAGTCTGTTCCTTTCACCACACTAAAGCCTTCTGGCCTGAACGGAGTAGTATCATTGTTTCTCGTAATCCACAAGACGGTACCATAAAATGGCGAATGAGTACAACCTGTGATCGATGTATAAATGAGAAAGAGCCTTTATGTGTCAAATACTGTATTTATGGAGCACTTCAAGTAGTAAAAGAGGTAAAAGAACATGATTGAAAGAGGAGATATTACAGGCTGTCTTGCAGGTAAAATTTTACGAATAAATTTATCGAATCAGAATATAGGGACTGAGGAAACTAAAAAATATGCCCAAAAGACTTTGGGTGGCAGAGGGATTAATTCCCTGATTATGGTCAATGAAATAGCCTCTCAGGTAAAATGGTATGACCCGGAAAACTTACTATGTTTCGGTGTGGGAGCCTTGGTAGGTACTCTGGCTCCCGGTTCATGCAGAGTGGATATTTCCACCATTAATGTGTTTAGCGGTGGGAAGGGCTCAGCCAATGTCGGTGGTTTTTGGGGACCGGAGTTAAAATATGCAGGGTTCGATAACCTTATTATTATTGGCAAATCAAGAAAACCGGTTTATTTGTATATCAATGATGAAAATGTTGAAATTAAAGATGCCAGTTTACTATGGGGAAAGGATATTTATGAAACAGAAAATATATTGCGAAAGGAAATTGGAGATGAACATATCAAAATTGCTTGTATTGGACCGGCAGGAGAAAACAGAGTAAGAGGTTCGGCCATCATGATAGATACGACAAAAGCTGCCGGTGGTTCAGGAGTAGGCTGTGTTATGGGAGATAAGAAACTGAAGGCAATTGTCGTGAGAGGACATGGAAAAATTGAAGTTGCCGAACCAGAAAGATTTATGCGAGTAGTAGCGAAATGCTACCAGCAGTGTAAAGATGAACCTAATACGGGAATGATGCGTAAGTCCCCATCGAATTTGTATTCTGATCCAGAATGGAAGGGATGGAATACTAATATAGTGGTTAAAAATGGACAAGATGATCAATGGGAGAGGGAAAATAGAATCAGGTTAATGAATTGTAAAACAGGCGTTCCTAACATGCAAAAAGGAGTGCGTGCTTGTTATTCTTGTCCTATTGGATGTATGCCATATATGGAAATAAATAAAGGAAAATATAAAGGTAGTAAAGGTGAAGGTTTTTGGATTAATACGATTATGGGGCATGCTTGCCGCTTTGATATTTCAGATCCTGAATCAGTGGTAGAGTCCTGGTTACTTACCAATAAATTTGGATTAGATGGTGATTATGTGGCAGCTGGATTGTCCTGGGTTTTTGAATTATATGAGAAGGGGATAATAACCCAGAAAGATACAGATGGTTTAGAATTGACCTGGGGCAATGGAGATGCCTTAAATAAACTAATTAAAAAGCTTGCTTATCGAGAAGGAATTGGGGATCTATTAGCTGATGGTATGGTAGAAGCGGCAAAAAAGATCGGTCATCATTCAGAATATTATCTTATTCAAGTAAAAGGACAGCCTTCACTTGAACCTTTTCGTGTTCCCAAGGGCTGGGCGTTGGCGGTATCTACCTCACCTGTGGCGGGAAGACATTTAAGAGGAGCAACTATGGGAGGTGATAGATACGGACCTAAACCAAGACCGGGTAATTTTGGAGTAACTGATTACCAAAATCAGGCCAAGGGTGTAGTCTGGCAGGGGAAGACTAAAGAATTAGAAGATAATCTGGGCATCTGTAATTATGTAGGAACCTGGTCCGGTGCTAATTTTCTTACCATAGCAGATTTTGCAGAGCTTATTAATAGTGGAATGGGACTTGATCTGACTGAAGAAGAATTGTTGAACCATTATGCATTGATAGGTAGAAATCTTGAAAAAGCATTTAATGCTCTTCATACCAATATGACTCGCGAAGATGATCTTCCTCCAGAGCGGTTTATGAAAGAGGAAGTGAAGTCTGGTCCTTATAAAGGGTTTAAGATAGATGAAGATAAATACAATCAAATGCTCGATGAGTACTATGAACTTTGGGGATGGGATAAAAAAACTGGGATGCAGACCAGGTCAGGTTTGAAAAAGCTTGGATTGGAAGATATTGCTGAGAAGTTAGTAAAATATGGTAAGTTAATTGACAAATAATTAATATTATATTTTTTCACAGGAGGTTTATTTTGAAAATACTGTGTATAAATCCTAATAGCTCATCTGAAGTAACAGAGGGTATTGAAAAAATTTGCAAAGAGTATGCTTTACCAGGTACAGAAGTAGAAATTAAATCGATCAAAGAAGCTCCCTCAGGCATAGAAAGTTACCACGATGCTGCTATTTCTGAAAAATATTTATTAGAAAGATTTGAAGAATGGAAAGGGAAGTACGATGGGTTTATTATTGCCTGCCATAGTGATATAGGAGTGGACTTGCTTAGAGAATTAACTGATAAACCAGTAATAGGTATCGGAGAAGCTTCCATGCTTTTAGCTTTACCTTTAGGGCATAAATTTAGTATACTTTCTTTGAAAAGAAAAAAAATTCCTCAAAAGGAAGATTTAGTAAAAAAATATGGTCTTGAGAATAGGTGTGCATCTATTCGAGCTACCGGATTGGGAGTCGTTGCTAATGATAAAGAGAAAAGAGAAAAGCTTATTCAAGAAGGAGAAAAGGCAGTAACAGAGGATAGAGCAGAAATTCTTATTCTGGGATGTGCAGGGATGGCTGGAATGGATAAAGAGATTGAAAAAGCAATTGGGGTTCCAGTTATTGATGGAGTAGTAAGTGCATTATTAATAATGGAATCACTTATCAGATACGGAGTTAATACAAGTAAGGCGGGAAAATATTTATAAATTAGATTTTGAATAAAAAATTAAAACTAAAATAATTAATATTTTGATTTTTTAACTTTATATTTTTTAGTTATAACGATGTAAGATAAATCTAAAAGAATTCAATAATTATAAAAATATTAAGAAATTTAATAAGAGAAAATGATTATAAGAAAATTTAGAAATAGACCAGTAATATTCGGAGGATAAGATATGCATAAATTTGATCTCGCAATTAAATCAGATAAGGTATTTATTGATGGTAGGTTAATAGATTGTTGGATAGGAGTTAAAAATGGAATAATTGCTGCCATAAGTAAAGATAAATTAGATGCTGAAAAATTTGTTGATGCAAAAGGTAAAATGGTTTTACCAGGTACAATAGACCCGCATGTCCATATTCGAGCTCCCGGACATGATGAAAGAGAGACTTTTGAAAGCGGCACAAAAGATGCTGCTTCAGGCGGGGTTACTACAGTAATTGAAATGCCCATTTCCACCCCTCCACCCCATTCTCCGGAATTAGTACAAAGAAGAATGAATATTGCAAGTCGAGAAGTGGTGGTCGATATTGCTTTCTTTGGTGCAGCTGGAACGGATTGTATGGAGGATATTATTCCTTGTGCTAAATCTGGTATAGTTGCTTTTAAAACCTTTTTACATGAGGCTCCGCCGGGAAGAAAGGAAGAATTTGTCGGGCTTACTGCACCAAATACAGGGGATCAATATGAGCTGATGAAAAAAGTTGCCGAGACTGGAGTAATGATTGGTTTCCATACAGAAAATAATGATATGGTTATTAAAAATATTGCGAGGCTAAGGAGTGAAGGTAAGACTTCTCCATTATATCATGGCAGGTCTCGGCCGCCAGTGGTAGAAATTGAGACAGCAGCAAAGATTTTACTTTTTGCTGAAAAAATTGGTACCAAGGTAGAGATATGCCATATTAGTACACCAGAGGTGGTAGAATTAGTAAATAGAGCAAAATCTAAAGGAGTAGAGGTGATAGCAGAAACCTGCCCCCATTATTTGTTTCTTAATGAAAATGTTCTGGAAAAAGTTGGAGTATTTGCCAAGTGTAATCCTCCCTTAAGAAGTGAAGAAGAAAGGCTGAAAATGTGGGAATTTGTGAGAGATGGAAGTATAGATATTATCGGAAGTGACCACGCACCTTATACTAAAGAAGAAAAGGAAAGAGGAAGTGAAGATATATTTACTCCTCCTGCGGGATTCCCGGGATTATCAACCAGATTACCCTTACTTTTCACAGCAGTAAAAGAAGGAAAAATTAGATTAGAAAAAATGGTAGAACTTATCTGTGAAAATCCAGCAAAAATATTTGGTCTTTATCCTAAGAAAGGAACGATTGCCGTGGGTTCTGATGCAGATTTTGTAATATTTGACCCTGATAAGAAAGATCTTATTTCTAAAGATAAAATGTTTACTAAATGTAGAGATAGTGCACTGGTGTATGACGGATGGGAAGTCTATGGAAAACCGGAAAAGACCATAGTTAGAGGGAATGTCGTATTTGATAATGGAAAAATAACTGTTTCTCCGGGATACGGAGAAATTATAAAAAAATAAATATTAAGTGAGGAGCTGATTTCATGGATAAAGTAAATTTACAAAAATTAGAAGCTTTAAACAATCAGTATGTAGTAAATGTAGTTAATGAGGCTATAAGACTTTGTAAGCCGGCCAAAGTAACCGTGGTAACTGATTTAAAAAAAGACCTTGACTATATCCGGAATTTGGCAATTTTAAATGGCGAAGAAAAGAAATTAAAGATGGATGGCCACACTATTCACTTTGATGGTTATTATGATCAGGGCAGGGATAAAGCCCATACTAAATATCTTGTATCTAAGGATATTGACTGGGGGATAGAAGTAGAATATACCGAAAAAGAAAAAGGACTTAAAGAAATATATTCTTTCTTTGATGGAAGTATGAAAGGGAAGGAGATGTTAGTAAGATTCTTTTCGTTAGGGCCTGCTAATTCCATTTTTTCCCTTAAAGCACTACAAATTACTGATTCGGCCTATGTCGCTCATAGTGAAGATCTGCTCTACCGAACAGGATACGAAGAGTTTAAGAGACTTAATGGTTCTAATGATTTCTTTTTCTTCCTTCACTCTGCCGGGAGGTTAGAAAATGGGGTTAGTGTAGATATAGATAAACGGAGGATTTATATTGACCTCGAAGAAAACAGAGTTTACTCGGTTAATAATCAATATGCCGGTAATTCTTTGGGATTAAAGAAATTGGCTTTCAGATTGGCAATTAAAAAAGCCAATGAAGAAGGGTGGCTGGCGGAGCATATGTTTATCATGGGGGTCCATGGACCAAAAGATCGAATTAGTTATTTTACCGGGGCCTACCCCAGTGCCTGCGGGAAGACCAGTACCGCCATGATCCCCGGCCAGACCGTAGTTGGTGATGACATTGCTTATCTTAAAAAAATTGACGGAGTAATCAAGGCGGTCAATATGGAATCAGGTATATTTGGTATCATTCATAGTGTAAATTCGGAAGATGATCCAGTGATTTATCAATCATTAATTATACCAGGTGAAGTGATTTTCTCTAATGTATTGATTAATAATGGAGTCCCTTATTGGGAAGGGATGAAAAAAGATATCCCGGATAAGGGGATTAATTTTTCGGGAGAGTGGTTCGAAGGGAAAAAAGACGGTCAGGGCAAGGCAATTCCTTGTTCCCACAAGAATGCAAGATACACCCTCAGGTTAGATGAGCTGAACAATATTGATTCCAGGGCTAATGATCCCGATGGGGTACCGGTAAAAGCTATTTTCTATGGAGGAAGGGATTCTGATACTACCATACCCATCGTGGAATCACTTACCTGGGCGCATGGTGTTTTTCTGGGAGCTACAGTTGAATCCGAAACCACTTCAGCCACTATAGGCGTTCAAGGGGTAAGAGAGCATAATCCTATGGCTAATCTTGATTTTATTTCGGTCCCTTTTAAAACTTATATTAAAAATCATTTGAAATTTATTGATGGCCTTAAAGAAATTCCCAAGATTTTTGCTACTAATTATTTTTTAAAGGATGATACTGGTAAATATTTAAATGGGAAAATGGATAAAAGAGTATGGCTTTTCTGGGCTGAAGGGAGAGTCAATAATGAATATGAAGCCATTGAAACTCCTATTGGTAAAATACCAAAATATGAAGATTTAGAAGCGTTATTTAAAGGTGAGTTTGAAAAAGATTATAGTAGGGAAGAATATGAACAACAATTTTCTTTAAGAGTTAAAAAATATTTAGAAAAGATGGGGAGGATGAGCAGAATCTTTGAAAATATTAATATGCCTGTTACCTTTACCCAAGAGCTAAAAGCACAAATCGAGAGATTAAAAAAAGCCAGGGCAAAATTTGGAGAGGATATAATTTCTCCTTTTGAATTTTTAGACCAATAAAACAAATCTAATAAAATGGGGTCGGATTCCTCCGACCCCATTTTACATAAACCAGTTATTTATCCCTCTTTCACCTTCATATTATGTCATTTCAAAAAAATTTTAAAAAAATTTTAAAAAAAGATGGATTTTTTAAATTTATGTGGTATATTAAATATAGAATCAATATTTCTGCATTGTAATATAATATACCATAATACGGAAATTATAAATTATTAAAAAACACAAAAGGAGAACAATAAATTAAAGGGGGTCTAACTAAATGACTAAATTTATTTCCCTTAAAACCAGTTTACCCGGACCAAAATCCCAGGAAATAGCTAAAAGAAGAGAAAGGTATATTGCCAAACCTATGGGCAGTTCCCTTTCTCCCTGTTATATTGCCCACGGTGAGGGAGCATTGATAACCGATGTAGATGGCAATCAATTCATCGACCTTACCGGTGGTTGGGGGTGTCTGGCTGTAGGACATACCCATAAAAAAGTGGTAGCCGCCATTAAGGACCAGGTAGAAAAGTATCTGCATACCGATTTCACCGCCATACCCTATGAATGTCTGGTGGAATTAGCCGAGAAGCTGGTAAATCTATCTCCCGGAAACACTCCCAAAGCAGCCGCCTTTTTTAACTCCGGTGCAGAAGCAGTAGAAAATGCGGTAAAGATTGCCCGGGCTCATACCGGAAGATCGGCTATCATCGTCTTTGAAAATGCCTTCCACGGCCGCACGCTCCTAACCATGACTATGACTCATAAGGCGATGCCTTACAAGTATCACTTCGGACCCTTTGCCCCCGAGGTATATCGACTGCCTTTCCCCTGTTCCTCTCATCCTATAACCAATGAAGATTTTGAAAAGTTACTGGTAAATACCGTAACCCCTGACTCTGTTGCCGCTATAGTGGTTGAACCTATCCAGGGAGAAGGAGGGTTTAATGTCCCCCAGGAAGGATTTTTGGAATATCTAAGAGAATTAACTAATAAATACGGTATGTTACTTGTAACCGATGAGATTCAAAGTGGTATAGGCCGAACCGGAAAGTTTTTTGCCATAGAAAATTGGGACATAGAGCCGGATATAGTCTGTCTGGCTAAATCTTTAGCTGCCGGCCTGCCCCTTTCGGCAGTAATTGCCAAAAAAGAGATTACCGATTCCCTTCCTGGAGGATGTATCGGAGGAACCTATGTAGGCAACCCGCTAGCCTGCCGGGCAGCTCTTGAGGTAATAAAGATTATCGAAGAAGAACACCTTTTAGATAGAGCACTAAAGATTGGAGAAAGATTAAAAGAACGATTCCTTAAGATGAAAGGTAAATATTCTATAGTAGGGGAGGTGCGTGGTATAGGAGCGATGATGGCTATAGAATTGGTAAAAGACCGGAAGACCAGGGAACCGGCTGCCCAGGAAACAGCCCGGATTGTTCAGGAATGTATCAAGAACGGCGTATTTATCGCCACTGCCGGAATCAATAAAAACCTTCTCAGGATGTTAGTCTCACTCGAGATTACCGATGAACAGTTAGATGAAGCTTTGGATGTGTTGGAGAAGGCAATAGCTAAGGTTTAACTAACTTATAATTATTTTTAAAATAACTGCAGATATTATTTAAAAATAGTAAAAATAATTATAGTACAGAAAGGAGAAATTTATAATAAGTAAAAAAGATTATTACATAAAATCGGTTATCAAAAGCTTAAATATTTTAAATTTATTTTCT
>Ga0154857_1053_pt1 | contig 26347 bp, 24 predicted proteins | sample Rifle2008BG19ft_FD_105829 | JGI IMG/M metagenome (GOLD analysis project Ga0154857, IMG submission 105829) | Candidatus Atribacteria bacterium RBG_19FT_COMBO_35_14
GATTATTAAAGATGAAGTTATTCTATTGGAGCAGGAGATAAAAAAGACTATCAAAGAAGATAAGGTAGAAGCGGTAATTATTTCCGGAGGGAGTTCAGTGGGGGCAAGGGATGTTACCTTAAAAGTGCTTGATAGATTAGGAAAACCCGGTGTGTTGATTCACGGAGTATCAGTAAAACCAGGGAAACCTACTATACTTGCCGTAGCTGACAATAAGCCGATATTTGGCTTACCCGGTCATCCAGTCTCAGCGATGATAATCTTTGACCTTTTTGTACGGCCTTTGATTAGCCGGTTACAGGGAGGAGAATATAATTATAATTCTGCCAAAGAAATAGAAGCAGAGTTGACCTGCAATATGGTTTCAGATTCGGGAAGAGAAGATTATGTGCGGGTATTTGTATATAAAGAAGGCGAAAGATTTTATGCCGAACCTATTCCGGGGAAATCAGGATTAATTTCCACTATGGTTCGGGCTTCAGGTTTAATAAAGATAGGATTAAATATCGAAGGATTAGAAAAGGGCAGTAAAGTAGTGGTTAAATTATTTTAACTAAACTTATAAAAAATTACCAGAATATCCGGGTCGGATAAATCCGACCCCTACACCAAACAATATACAGTATATGAAAAAAGTTTTAAATTTTGAATTATAGTTTTTCGCTTTTCGTTTTAAGTTTTTAATTTAATTAGGACATGCATTTTATTAATCTAATGCTATACGCTAAACGCTGTACGCTCTACGCTATACGATATACTAACGACTATTCACTATTCACTAATGACTAATTAGGGAGGAAAAATTGAGTTGAAAAGGAATATTTATTTAAGTAAATTAACTTTAAAAGAAGCTCAAGAAAAATTTTATAAAACTTTATTAAAATACAAACTTGCCCAACCTCTCAAAAGGGAATTGGTTTCTACTGAAGATTCTTTAGGGCGGATTACCGCAGAACCAATTTTTGCCAGGATATCCTCTCCTTATTATCAGGCGGCAGCTATGGATGGGGTAGTAGTCAGAGCAAGGGATACTTATGAAGCTTCCGAATCTTCTCCTATTACTTTAAAGATTAATCAGGACTTTCATTTTATAAATACCGGTAATCCCATACCTTTCGGTTTTGATGCAGTGATAAAGATTGAGGATATAAACCCTTTAAATGAATTTAAAAGAGAGAAGAACATAGATATTTTTAATGGTTTTAACGATGATTTAAAAGAAGAAAATATTAAAGAAATTAAAATATTTTCGGCAGTTTTCCCAGGGCAGCATATCCGCAACATTGGGGAAGATGTAGTAGCTAATCAGTTAATTATCCCGGTAAATCATAAAATCCGTCCAGTAGATATTGGAGCTTTATTGGCAGGAGGAGTAAACCAATTTTTTGCCCGCAGGAAACCCAGGGTAGCAGTTATACCTACGGGCGATGAATTGATTTCACCCGGGGAAGAAATTAGTCCTGGTAAAATTATTGAATATAATTCTAAAATAATTAAAGGTTTGATTTACGAGTGGGGAGGAAAGGCAATGGTATACGAAATTGTTAAAGACATCCCCTTAGATTTAAAGAGGATTTTGCTTGAAGCTGCCTCACAAAATGATGTAGTAGTGGTCCTTGCCGGTTCTTCTGCTGGCTCAAAAGATTTCACTTCCGAGATGGTTAAAAGTATAGGTGATGTTGTGGTTCACGGAGTAGCTATTATGCCAGGGAAACCGACAATTTTAGGAATTATTGATGACACTCCTCTTATCGGTCTTCCTGGTTACCCGATCTCGGCAATCATCGCTGCGGAGCAATTTTTGAAACCTTTAATCTTCTGTAAATTAGGATTAACTGTAAAAAAGCGAGAAGAAATTAAAGTCCATATGGCCCACAAAGTGGTTTCTCGTTTAGGAGATGAAGAATTCTTGAGAGTAAAATTAGGAAATATAGATGGAAAAATAATGGCTTATCCTCTTTCCCGAGGAGCGGGAGTGGTTACTTCTTTGGTAGAAGCAGATGCCCTGATTCGTATTCCCTTGTTTAAGGAGGGGGTAGATTTTGGAGAAGAAGTAGAAGCTGAACTTTTAGAAGATTTAAATAGAATAAAGAACAATATCATTGTGACCGGGAGCCATGATTTAGTTTTGGATATTTTAAGAAATGAATTACAGGAAGAGTTTTCTGATTTTAATTTAGTGTCCTTTAATGTAGGAAGTATGGGGGGGTTATTAGCTTTAAAACAAAAAAGAACCCATCTTGCCACCGCTCATCTATTGGATCCGGAGAGTGGAGAATATAATTTTCCCTATATAAAAAAGATGCTTCCTCAGAGAGAATTGATAGTTGTGAATCTAACCTACCGGGAACAAGGGATAATGGTAAAAAGAGGAAATCCAAAAAATATCAAAGGAATAGGTGATTTAGTTAAAAAGGATATAAAGTTTATTAATAGACAGAAAGGGTCAGGAACTAGAGTTTTATTGGATTATCTATTAAAAAAGAAAGGGATTAATCCTTTAGATATTCAGGGTTATTCCAAGGAAGAGTACACCCATTTAATGGTTGCTTCTGCCGTAACTGAGGGGAGCGTAGATGCAGGCCTGGGGATTTTGTCTGCTGTCAGATCCTTTCATTTAGATTTTGTGCCAGTAGCCAAAGAAAGGTATGATATAATTATACCTGAAGAATACTACTCTTCTTTAAGGATTCAAAAATTATTGACTATTATTAGATCGGAAAAATTTAGGAAAAAAGTGTTGAGTTTAGGTGGATATGACCTCTCTCAGAGTGGAAAGGTAATAAAAGAATGAATAAACTAATAGATAATTTTGGCAGAGAAATTTCCTACCTTCGGGTTTCTATTACCGATCGATGTAACTATAGGTGCATTTACTGTAAGCCCGAAGAACAATTTGAATTTATACCGCATGGAGAAATTTTAAGGTATGAAGAAATTATAGAAATTATCGAAGAAGCAGTAAATTTGGGTGTTACCAAAGTCAGGATTACTGGCGGCGAACCTTTAGCCAGAAAAGGAGTAGTAGATTTTATAAAGAAATTAAGAGAGATTAAAAAATTAGAAGATATATCTTTAACTACAAATGGGTTTTTCTTAATTGAGTATGCCGAAAGACTAAAAGATGCTGGACTGAATCGGGTAAATATTAGTTTAGATTCCCTGCAGGAAGAAAAATATAAAAAAATCACTCGAGGGGGAAGTTTAGAAAAAGCATTAAAAGGGATCGATTCTGCTTTAAAGGCAGGGTTATGGCCTATCAAAATTAATACTGTACTAATTAGGGGAATTAACGATGACGAAGTAGAAGATTTTGTAAGATTAACTTTAGGAAGACCATTAAATATTCGTTTTATTGAATTTATGCCCTCTGGAGAGGAGCTAAAAGATAATTATAGGGATAAATTTATTTCAGTTTTGGAAATCAAAGAGAGTTTAGCGGAAAAATACTCATTTAAACCTATTAATATAAATTCAGGCAATGGGCCAGCAAAATATTACCAGGTCAAAGGTGGCCAAGGTACCATAGGTTTTATTACTGCCCTTAGCCAGCATTTCTGTGAAACTTGTAATCGGATAAGGTTAACTTCCGAAGGTAAACTCAGGCCTTGTTTGTTTTCTAATAAAGAGGTGGATATTAAGCAGGCAATAAGGAATGCAAAAACCGATGATAAAGTAATCAGGAGTAAAATAATAAGAAATAATATTGAAGAAGCAATAAACATAAAACCCGAAGGCCATAAATTAAATAAGAAATTCTCAAATAGAGACTTTTTTAATATGTCTAAAATTGGAGGATAGTAAATGAAAGAAAAAGAACTAAGCCATTTCAATAAAAATGGAAGGGCGCATATGGTGGATGTTGGAGGCAAAGAGGACACACAACGAATAGCTATTGCGGAAGGCTCTGTAGTTATGCAGCCAGAGACTTTGAAAATGATTAAAGATAGAAAGATTGCCAAGGGAGACGTTTTGGCAGTAGCCCAGATAGCCGGTATTATGGCTGCTAAAAAGACCTGCCAGATTATTCCCATGTGTCATCCTTTAATACTTACCAATGTGGATCTTAATTTTACCATCAATGAGAATGACAATAAGATTATTATTCAATCTAAAGTCAAAACCATGGGCAAAACCGGAGTGGAGATGGAAGCTTTAACTGCAGTAGCAGCTGCCGGTCTTACCATTTATGATATGTGTAAAGCAGTAGATAGGGGGATGACTATTCAATCGATATATCTTTTGGAAAAAAGCGGGGGCAAGAGCGGGCATTTTTCGAGATCATTAAAAAAGAGGGAATGAATATACCGATAAATGATAAGGAGAAAGAGGGAAAGTGGATAATAAAATAAAGGGAAAGATAGTAGCTGTATGCCGAAGTGAAAAGAAGGGGACTATAAAAAAAGAGATAACCGAAGGGTTATTAATCGAGGACTTCGGATTAGAAAGAGATGCTCATTCAGGCAAATGGCACCGGCAGATTAGCTTATTAGGAGTGGAAAGCATTAATAAAATGAAAGGGAAGGGATTTAAAATAAAACATGGGGACTTTGCTGAGAATTTAACCGTGGAAGGTATTGTCTTATATCAACTTCCTTTGGGAACAAAATTAAAAGTTGGAGAAAATGTTTTATTGGAAGTAACCCAGATAGGGAAGGAATGCCACCATGGCTGCGAAATTAGAAAGAAGATTGGGGATTGTGTAATGCCCAGAGAAGGAATATTTGCCCGAGTTTTAGAGGGCGGAAAAGTAAAAGCCGGTGATGGAATTGAGGTGGTTTCAGGATGATTAAGGTAGGGATTTTAACCATAAGCGATAAAGGGTCAAAAGGAGAGAGAGAAGATCTAAGTGGAAAAGTAATCGAAGAAGTAGTCAAGAAGATTAATGGAGAAGTAAAATATTATCAAATTATTCCAGACGAAAAGGATATTATTCAAGAAGAGTTGATAAAGGCAGTTGATAAATTACATCTCGATTTAATTTTAACTACCGGAGGAACGGGTTTAGCCAAAAGAGATGTTACTCCAGACGCTACCTTAGAAGTGATAGAAAAAGAGGTTTCAGGGATTAGTGAAATCATCAGAAGTGAAAGTTTTAAAAAGACCAATCGAGCGATATTGTCTCGAGGGGTGGCAGGGATTAGAAAAGAAAGTTTGATTATAAATTTACCTGGCAGTCCTAAAGGAGTAAGAGAATCTTTAGAAATAATATTAGAGGCGTTGCCGCACGGTATAGAAATTTTAAAAGGCCAGGCTGCTGAGTGTGGAAGAAACGATGAAGAAATTAGGTGAAAATTAATGAAAGTTATATTTTTAGGCACTAGTTCGGGTATGCCTACTTTGAAACGCAATGTATCTTCTATCGCTCTTGTTTTTATTCAAAAAAACAAACTATGGTTATGGGATTGCGGGGAAAGCACTCAACAGCAGATTCAAAAAACCTCTTTAAAATTATCTAAATTAGAGAAGATTTTTATTTCTCATTTACACGGGGATCATGTGTTTGGACTTCCTGGGCTATTAGCTTCCCGGGGTTTAAGGGGTGGAAAAAATCAGCAAAAAGTTCAAATATTTGGTCCCGAAGATCTCGATATATATTTAAAAGAAACCCTAAGTATAACCAAAACCTATATCCCTTATGACATTGAGATAAAAATTATTCCACCAAATTTATCAGCAGGAATAATCTGGGAAGATGAGGAGTATACAGTTCGATATACAGAAGTAAATCACAATATTAAAACTTATGCCTATTCTGTCGAAGAAAAAAAGGATAGGAGTCATTTTTTAATAGATAAGGCCCGCCGATTAAATATCCCTCCTGGTCCAATTTATCGTACTCTAAAAGAGGGCAAAACAGTTGAGTTACCCAATGGAAGAATCTTCCAGGGGGAGAATTTTTTAAACAAAATTGAAAAAGGTAGGAAGATAGTCTTTTGTGGTGATACTACCTATTGCGAGAATTTATTGCAGCTGGCTAAAGGTGCCGATCTCCTAATTCATGAAACAACTTTTTCCCAACAGGAAGAAGACCTGGCTAAGAGAAATTTTCATTCGACTACCACAATGGCTGCCAGGGTTGCTAAAGAAGCCCAGGTTAAACAATTGATACTAACTCACATTAGTCCTCGATATAGCTCGAATAATAAGTTGACAATAACCGAGAGTGGTTTACTTGTTGAGGCCCAGAGCGTATTTCCTGACACTATATTAGCAGAGGATTTTATGGAATATGAAATATAAGAATTATTGACGGGATATAAAAAGTTGTTAAAACACTTGAAATTTATCTTTTTTTAAGGTATGCTCTTTATGTTGTAAATAAATTTTAAAATCGGTAATTATAATAGAAGGAGGAAAATGTAAAATGAAGGCTGTAGTTGATAAAGATTTATGTACCGGGTGTGGATTATGCGAAGATACCTGTCCTGAAGTATTTGAAATGAAGGATGATATAGCGACAGTAAAGGTTAGCAAGGTACCGGAGGATTTGATTGAATCATGCAAAGAGGCTGTCGATGGTTGTCCGGTAGAAGCCATTACTTGCGAGTAAAATGAGTATGCAATATAAAAAATAATATAAATAAAAAAAGAGCAGATTAATTAAGTCTGTTCTTTTTTTATTTTGCAATTAGTATAAGTTGATTGTATAGGGTTTAAAACAATACTTTATACGAAAAGATTTTAAGTTTTGGATTATGGTTTTCTTAACGCGATACTCGATACAAATTTTTTTAAGGAGAAAGTTGACAAAAATAGTCATAAATAATATACTTTTTAAGTAAAGTCAAATTAATTAAGGAGAAAGACTAATGAAATTATCTACTCGAGGAAGGTACGCACTTCGAGCTATGATAGATTTGGCGCAAAATCAATATAATAATTTACAGCCGATTTCTTTAAGAGATATTTCTCTAAGACAAGATATTTCTTTACAATATTTAGAACAATTATTTAATAAATTAAAGAAAGCAGATTTAGTGAAAAGTACCAGGGGAGCAGGCGGAGGGTATTTATTAGCCAAAGAAGCTGAGAGGATTAATGCCGGTAACATAATTAGAGCGGTTGAGGGACCGATAGTTTTAGTTGATTGTATTTTAGCTGGTAAAAAAATTAATAAGGATAGCCCAAAGAGATGTAAAAAAATAGAAGATTGTACCATCAGGGTATTATTAGAGGAAGTAACTCAGAGGATAAACCAAACATTAGATGCTGTTTCTTTGAAAGATTTATGTAAAATAGCCCAAAAAATAAAAGAAGGACAAAAAGATGAAAGATAAGATAAAAGCGGTTGCTTTGTTTTCTGGTGGTCTGGATAGCATCTTAGCAGTAAAGCTTATCCAGGAGCAGGGGGTAGAAGTAAAAGGGGTTAATTTTAAGACTCCCTTCTTTGGTTTGGATGAAGCCTTTGTAATAGCAAAGGATTTAGATATAGACTTAGAAATAATAGATATTACCGAAGAGCTTCTAAAAATTTTAAAAAACCCCAAGTATGGGTTCGGAAAGAATATGAATCCCTGTATAGACTGTCATACCCTTATGTTCAAAAAGGCGGGAGAATATATGAACAAAATAGGAGCTTCTTTTATCTTAAGTGGCGAAGTTTTGGGAGAAAGACCGATGTCTCAGAACAGAGATAGCTTAAGTATAATTGAGAGAGAATCAGGGTTTGAAGGTAAAATTCTTCGTCCATTATCTGCTTTATTGTTAACGGAGACCATTCCTGAAAAAGGGGGGTTAGTGGACAGAAATAAATTGTTGGATATTTCTGGCCGCTCGAGAAAAAGACAAATGAAAATGGCTGACGAAATGGGGATAAAGGATTATCCTTCACCGGCTGGAGGTTGCAAATTAACCGAACCGTCTTTTTCTAAAAGATTAAGAGATTTATTTACTCAAGGCGTTTTTTCTTCAGAAGAGATAGAACTGTTAAAATTAGGCCGGCACTTCAGACTAAGTAAAGATATTAAATTGGTAGTAGGAAGAAATAAAGAAGAGAATGAACAACTACAAAATTTTTTTCAAGATGGAGACTTCCTTTTTAAAGCTAAAAATTTAAAAGGACCGGTTTCTTTGTTAAAAAAGGGGTCTAAAGTAAATAACGAACTGATCGATAAATCCTGTCGGATTACTGCAAGATATTGCGATAGAAATGAGGAAGAAAATGAAGAGGTCAATATTAATTATTACCGTAAATCTAAAGAATTGGTCAGAACTATAAAGGTAAAACCATTGATAGAAGATAAATTAGAAATCCTAAGGATACAAGGATAGATGCTAAGCATAAAAAGAGAATAAACTACTATGATGAAAAATTTAAAAAAAAAGGTAGTAGTGGCTATGAGCGGAGGGGTGGACAGTTCATTAGCTGCTGCCTTGCTAAAAGAAGAAGGTTATAATGTCCTCGGTGTAACTATCCATCATTATGAAGGTAACGAAAATTTAGAATCGGTGGAACAGGTCGCTCAAAAGCTAAAAATCCCCTGGCATGTTCTGGATTTTACCAAAGAATTTAAAAATATAGTTATAGACTATTTCTGCCAGGAATACCTCACCGGCCGAACCCCCAACCCCTGTGTAGTCTGTAATCTGAAAATAAAATTTGGATTATTATTGGAGAAAGCAAAATCTTTAGGTGCGGATTATCTAGCCACCGGTCATTATGCTATCAAAAAATATGACCAGAAGAGCAAAAAATATTTGCTTAAGAGAGGGGTAGATGAAAATAAAGACCAATCTTATTTTCTTTACAGATTAAACCAGGAAATATTGCCCTGCGTTTTGTTTCCTCTGGGCAAATTTAAGAAAAGCCAAACCAGGGAAGCGGCTAAAAAATACGGATTAAAAAATTATAAAAAAGAAGAGAGTCAGGAAATTTGTTTTATCCAGGATGATAATTATAGAAAGTTTTTAACTCAACATATTAAAGATACTATCAAACCTGGCAAGTTTATAGATAAAGAAGGAAAAATATTAGGAGAGCATCAAGGCATTCCTTTTTACACTATTGGACAGAGAAAAAGATTGGGAGTATCTTTGAATAAGCGTAGGTATGTAACTGAAATAAATCCCCAGCAAAATGTAATTACTCTGGGCGATGATAAAGATCTTTATAGAGATAAATTACTAGTAAAAGATTTAAATTTTATTTCTGGTGATAAACTTTCAAAGTCTATAAAGGCAGAGGTAAAAATAAGATACAATAGTAAAAAATCTTCGGCAATTATTTCCCCTTGCCATGAAGATAAAGTGCTAATAAATTTTGAAAAACCCCAAAGAGCGATTACCCCGGGACAATCAGCAGTATTTTACCAGGGAGATGTGGTAATAGGAGGAGGAACTATTCAATAGCCTTAAAATGAACTGTTGTACGCTCCACGCTGCTCCTCAAAAGATACGAATAAAAAACTTGCTAACGCAAAAAAATTATGTTATATTACGTGTATACAAAAATGTATACAGGAGATTTTAAGGATGCAATTTATTCGAATTGGCGAGAAAGTTATAAGTAAAGAAAAACTAAATAAAGAAATAAATAAAATTTTAGAATTGCGTACTAAAGGTGTGACTCAGCAAGGAGTAGCCCGCAAATTAGGAGTTGAACGAACTTTTGTCTCCCGGTTAGAAAGTTTAGGAGAGATAAGAAAAGGTAATAAGATTGCCTTAATCGGTTTTCCTATCAAGAACAAAGAAGAGATAACTCTTTTAGCAGAAAAGTTGGGGATTGAATATGTTTTGCTTTTAACCCAGAAGGAACGCTTTGAGTTTATAGAGAAAAAGGGAAAAAACGAATTATTTGATGAGGTCATGAAAATAATTGTCAACTTAGCAGATTTTGATTTGATTATTTTCCTGGGTTCAGATATGAGAGTACCTATAGTAGAGAAAATATTCAGTGTTCAGGTGATTGGCATAGTTATCGGTCATTCACCTATTAAAGAGAGTAAATATGTTAATCCTGAAAAGATCATAGAAATAGTAAGACAGATTAAAAATTAATGTAAATTCCAAAAAATAGGGGGATTTAAGAATGAAGAAAGTTTTAGGAGTTAGTCTGGGTTCTTCCACCAGAGATCATAAAGTCGTGATCGAAGTCTTAGGAGAGAAAGTTGAAATCGAAAGAAGAGGAACTGATGGCGATGTGAAAAAAATGATGCAAATATTCCAAGAGAATGATGGGAAGGTAGATATCTTCAGTTTGGGAGGGACAGATTTATATTTGTATTCCGGGCCCCAAGGGAAAAGATATACCATAAGAGAGTCAGAAAAGATAATTAGCGTTATTAAAAAAACTCCTATTGTTGATGGTACCGGGATAAAATATGTATTAGAGAAGAGTGTAGTAAAATATATCGATACTCAAACTGACATTCCCTTAAAAGGGAAAAAGGCTTTAGTCACTATCACGGTGGATAGATTTGGAATGGCAGAGGGACTGATAGAGGCTGGATGTGAAATGACCTTTGGGGATTTAATATTTGGTTTAAATATTCCTATCCCGCTTCATTCTTTTCGAAGTATTGAAATTTTTGCTCGGTTGCTTTTGCCAATATTAATATATGTCCCTATAAAATATTTATATCCTACAGGTGAAAAGCAGGAGAAATCTAATTTAAAATACGTTAAATATTTTTATGATGCCGATATCATTGCTGGTGATTACTTGGCTATAAGCCAGTATATGCCCCAGGATATGGAGGGGAAGATTGTTATAACCAATACCGTTACCAGCTTTAATGTAGAAGATCTTAAAAAAAGAGGGGTGAGTTATTTAATTACTACGACTCCGGAATTCGAGGGAAGATCTTTTGGAACCAATGTATTTCAAGCTACTTTGGCAGCTATATCCGGGAAATCTCCGGAAGAATTGCAACCAGAAGATTATTTAAAATTAATAGAAAAAACTGGCTTTAAGCCAAGGATAGAGAAGTTAAATTAAGCAAAAATTTAATGCTAAAGAGGAGGAAGAGAAATGGTGATTCTATTAGAAGAAAAAATAAATGAACTTAACCAAAGACTAAAAAAAATGAAAGATGAAAAACAGTATTTTTACTTAAAAAGCATTGATGGAGCTTCTGGATCCAGAGTGACTATTGATGGCAGAGAGATGATAATGTTTGCTTCTTATAATTATTTGGGATTGATTACTCATCCCAAAATAAAAAAAGCGGCTATTGATGCCATTGAAAAATACGGGACCGGCGCTGCGGGAGTTAGGTTATTGGCTGGTACTACCAAGATACACGAAAAATTAGAGGCAGCGATTGCAAAATTCAAAGGGGCAGAAGATGCGGTTACTTACAGCAGTGGGTACGTTACTAATTTGGCAGCCATAACTACACTTTGTCAGAGAGGGGATTTGGTTGTAATTGATAAATTAGATCATGCCAGTATAATTGATGGTTGCATGCTTTCTGGGGCAACTCATAGATCATACTTGCATAACGATATGGAAAGCCTGGAAAGAATTTTAGTAAATTCTGGAAAGTATATTAATAAATTGATTATAGTTGATGCGGTATATAGTATGGATGGAGATGTAGCTAATTTACCCGAGGTATCTCGGATAGCTAAAAAGTATAATGCCAAATTAATGGTAGATGAAGCTCACTCTATCGGGGTGTTAGGGAAGACCGGTCATGGCATAGAAGAACATTTTGGCCTTAAAGGTGTGGTAGATATTCACATGGGAACACTAAGTAAAACTATTCCCAGTATTGGGGGTTATTTGGCAGGTGATAAAGATTTAATTACTTATTTAAAGCACAATTCCAGGCCATTTATATTTTCAGCAAGTCTCCCTCCTGTAGCAGCTGCTACTGCTTTAGCTTGTTTAGAGGTTATTGAAGATGAGCCTGAGCGCGTAACAAATTTACAGAAAAATATCAAACAATTTAAAGATGGGTTAAATTCTATGGGTTATAATACCATGAACAGTACTACCAGTATCGTTCCTATATTAATCGGCGATGAGGAAGGAACTTTAAAATTGTGTAAAATAGTTAATGATGAGGGAATATTTATTTGTCCCATCCTTTTCCCGGCAATTCCTAAAGGAACCAATAGGTTAAGAGCCCATGTTCAGGCAACTCATACTTCTGAAGATATTGATGAAGCCTTAGATATCTTTGAAAGGGCTGGGAAAAAATTAGGATTGATCACGTAATAACGAATAACGAATAACGAATTTATTTGACAATAAAATATAGATATCTTATAATCTCTATATAAAGATTATTATATAATATAAGCACCATTATCTGTCAGAAAAGTTAATGGTGCTTATATTTACTTTTTTAAGAGGAAATATTTATTATTTAATATTTAAATATAACAATTTTTAATGAGGAGAGATATTTATGACACTTGACAGAAAGGTAATGCTAACGGAAGAAGGCTTGAAAAAGGTTCAAGAAGAGCTTAATTATCTTAAAAGGGTAAAAAGAACAGAGATTGCTGAAAAAATTAGAAATGCTGTAACCTTTGGAGAGATTGCTGAGAATGCAGAATATAACTCAGTTAAAAATGAGCAATCCTTTATAGAAGGAAGAATTTTGGCTTTGGAAAAAATTACTGAAAATTATGAATTGATAGACAAAGAAGAAAATCCAGATTGCGTATTACTCGGGTCAGACGTGTTAGTTAAGGATATGAAAAATAAAAAAGAGTACAAATATACTATTTTGGATTATGTGGAATCTGAGCCAGATTGTGGTAAGATATCCATCTCTTCTCCTATTGGAAGGGCTCTTTTAGGAAAAAAGAAAGGTGATTTAGTAGAAGTTAGAGTCCCGGCAGGGCAGATTAAATATAAAATTATAGATATTAAATAGCGGTATGCATTAATTTAGCAGCCCTAAATAGTTATTAATTGTAATAATGAACAAAGTTATTAGAAAAATTAAAATATAACGATGCTTTGTTCATTATTTATTTCTAAACCTTTTAGTAAAATAAGCTAATTATAAATATAATCGAAATTTAAATTGCCCAATAGATTTATCAGACAGAAAAATCCTAATAATTTTGGTATTGTATTATGATGTTTTTTATACAAAATATTTAGTAATAAGAGCAAAAAGAGGTGGATCGGGTGGAAATAAAAAAAAGTACAACAGAAATTATATCTAACAAACGGGAAGAGATAGAAGAATTAAAAAGAGAAGGCATTGATCCTTTTGGGCATAGTTTCAATAGGACTTATAAAATAAAAGACTTGATAGAAAAAAATAAAGATTTACAGGTTGGTGAATGCGGCCAAGAAAAATTTAGTATAGCCGGCAGGTTGATGGCTTTAAGGACACATGGAAAGGCCGTATTTGCTAATATTGAAGATATAAGTGGAAGAGTCCAAATTTATATAAAATCAAATAAAGTTGGAGAGGATGCTTTTAAACTTTTTAGTAAAATTAGTATTGGGGATATTTTGGGAGTCTCAGGTCTGATTTTTAAAACTAGAACGGGTGAAATTACTGTATTTGTAGAAGAATTTATTCTTCTATGCAAGTCCATACGCAGTTTACCCGAAAAATGGCACGGACTAAAAGATGTGGAGATAAGATATAGAAAAAGATATTTAGACCTAATGGTAAACCCATCAGTCCGAGAAATTTTTATTAAAAGGAGTAGGGTTGTGCAATCCATAAGAAATTTTTTAGATAATAGAGGCTTTTTAGAAGTTGAAACTCCCATAATGCAGCCTATCCCCGGTGGAGCTACAGCTCGTCCCTTTATCACTCACCATAATACTCTTCATAGAGATTTTTACTTGAGGATTGCCCCAGAACTATATTTAAAACGCTTATTGGTTGGAGGGCTTGAAAAGGTATATGAGTTAAGCCGTAATTTTAGAAACGAAGGTATTTCTACTAAACATAATCCCGAATTTACTATGCTGGAGTTATATGAAGCATATGGTGATTACCATAGCATGATGCAAATTACCGAAGAATTGATATTATATATATTAAAAAATGTTTTAGGCAATTTGGAGATTGAGTATCAGGGAAATAAAATTGATTTTACTCCTCCCTGGAAAAGAATAAGCATGTATAAGGCAATAGAAGAAGCAGTTGGAATTCGGGTGGATAAGATTTCTCAAAAAGATTTTAGCAAAGTTATAAAGAAGTATAACTTAAACATAAAAGGCAATATAAATAGAGGTGAAATTATTAATGAGCTTTTCGAAAAATTTGTAGAGCCCACTTTAATTCAACCAACTTTTATTATTGACTATCCCCTCGAACTTTCACCTTTATCAAAACAGAACAAAGATAACCCTGAATTAGTAGAGCGCTTTGAGCTGTTTATCAGTTCAATGGAACTAGTCAATGCCTTTACCGAATTGAACGACCCGGCAGAACAGGAACGTCGGTTCGAAGAACAGGTTGCCAAGAAAGAAGCAGGAGACATGGAAAGTCACTTTATGGATAAAGATTATGTCGAAGCTTTAGAATACGGTATGCCTCCTGCAGGCGGTTTAGGCATAGGCATTGATAGGTTAATGATGTTGCTTACTAACTCTGATTCAATTAAAGAAGTTATACTTTTTCCGCAATTGAAATCAAAAGAATAAAACAGTATCGAGTATCGCGTATCGAGTATCAAGTAATTCGTATCTTGTATCTCGTGAACCGCATCTGGTTAAGAAAATAGTAATGTATAATATGTAGGGGCACGATGCATCGTGACCACAGTAAACGGAAATAATACAAAGACAGAGAGGGCACAATTCATTGTGCCCCTACAAAATTATAAAAACCGTAGGTAAGATACACTAATGACTATATTAATTGGTAAATTGGTCAATTGGCTAATTGGGTAATTGATAAACATATGCGATTAGATAAATTTTTAAAAGTAAGCAGATTAATAAAGAGAAGAACAGAAGCGAAAAAAGCTTGTCTGGCTAAATGCATCAGGATTAATGATCGAATTGCCAAAGCGGGAGATGAAATAAAGACTGGCGATGAATTAGAAATTAATTTTACAAACAAAATCCTACGAGCAAAAGTAATAGAAGTTCCCCTTAAGAATATTCCAGCTGAGGGAGCAAGTTCCTTGTATGAAGTAATAAAAGAGATTAAAAAAGAAGAAGATTGAAGTTATAATAAGGTATTCAGAAGCCAGAATCCAGTATCCAGTATCCAGAATGACAAAAATAATTAAATATAGTAATATAGATATATTATATTGAGTATCCTTCTGACTTCTGACTCCTGGCTACTGAATTCTCTATATAATAATTAAAAAGTTATGAATTTCGGGCTATATTTTTGCTTTACCAGCCAATAAAAGAGGTTTTGAACCAATGGAAGATAAGATAAAAGGAATTTCAGAAAAAATAATAAAGTTATTAGAAGAAAAAAAGATTCAAGAAGTAAAAGAAATTATTTTTGACCTCTATCCGACAGAGTTTGTTGAAGTAACCCACTATTTACCATTAGAACAAACTGTCGAAATCTTTAAATTAATTAAAGATGATGAGAAAATTGCGGAATTACTTTCAGAATTAAATTCCGAATTACAAGCAAATATTATGGATGCTCTGGGTAAAGAGAAGGCTTCTGATATCTTAGAAGAAATGGATACTGATGAAGCAGCTGATTTTTTAGGGGAGATAACTCCCCGAGAATCCCGTGAATTATTAGATTTGATGCCTAAAGAAGAGGCAAAAGAGATCGAGGAACTATTAAAGTATAAAGAGAATACTGCCGGAAGCATAATGAACAACGAGTTTGTTGCTCTTCCTGAAGATCTTACTGCTGAGGAAGCAATAAACAAGATAAGAGAACTTAGCCCGGAAGCAGAGATGATTTACTATATTTATATTGTAGATAAAAGAGAGAAACTAATTGGAGTTATTTCTTTGCGAGATTTAATCATGGCTAATCCTAAAGCTAAAATATCAAAAATTGTGGAAGAAGACGTAGTCAGCGTTTTGGACACAGAGGACCAGGAAACAGCAGCTAGAATAATTGCTGATTACGATTTTTTAGCTATACCAGTTATTAATAGAAATGGTACTTTATTGGGAATTATCACTGTAGATGATATTATTGATGTATTACAGGAAGAGGTTACCGAGGATATTCATAAGATGGTCGGATCATCCGAGGTGTATGAAGATAAACTTATAAAAGCAAGTCCCCTAACCAGAGCGAAGGCGCGGTTGTCTTGGTTATTTGTATGTATGGCTGGAGGAGTACTTGCTGGTTCGGTTATTAAATTTTATTCTGATATACTACAAAGTGTAGTTGCTTTAGCTTTTTTTATACCTGTAATTATAGACATGGGTGGAAACGTAGGAACCCAATCTTCAACTATTACAGTTCGTGCTTTAGCTACTGGCCAACTCAGAACAGATGAGTTGGCACGGAATATATGGGCTGAAACTAAAGTTGGTTTATTAATAGGTTTAATTGTAGGAATAGCTTTATCAGTAGTAGCGCTTATCTGGCAAAATAATTTTTTATTAGGGATAGTAATTGGATTATCTTTATGTATAACTCTTGTTGTGGCAGCTGCTATTGGCACATTATTACCTTTAATTTTTACTAAAATTAAGGTTGACCCGGCAATTGCAAGCGGTCCTCTTATTACCACTATTATTGATATGGGCGGCTTGTTTATTTATTTTAGCATAGGTTCTTTAATATTTAAATATTTTGGCTAATAATAATCTTGGGTAAAAATTTTACTCAATTTATGAGTCAATATTTTTAATGACTTTTATTTTTTAAAAAATAAATAGGGAGAGGAGAAGGATAAGATGAGTAATATCTTTGAGGTTTATGCGAGAGAAATATTAGATTCCAGAGGTAATCCTACCGTTGAAGTAGAAGTGGAACTGGAAAGCGGAGCTTTTGGTATAGCACAGGTTCCATCCGGAGCCAGTACCGGCACGCATGAGGCTATTGAATTAAGAGATGGTGACCCGAAAAGGTACTTAGGAAAAGGAGTTCTTAAGGCGGTTGAGAATGTAAATGAGATTATTGCTCCTGAAATTATCGGATATGATGCCGTAGATCAATTATTGATTGATAAACTGTTAATTGAACTTGATGGGACTCCTAATAAAAACCGCTTGGGAGCTAATGCTATTTTAGGAGTATCTTTGGCGACAGCAAAGGCAGCAGCTGATTTTTTTGGTTTGCCCTTATATTGCTATATCGGCGGAATTAATGCTAAAGAACTTCCTGTTCCTATGATGAATATATTAAATGGCGGCAAACATGCCGATAGTGGAGTGGATTTGCAGGAATTTATGATTGTTCCGGCTGGTGGAGCTAATTTTAAAGAGAGTCTTCGGATGGGAGTAGAAACTTTTCATACTCTGAAAAAAGTATTGAAAGATAAAGGATACAATGTAGCGGTGGGAGATGAGGGTGGATTTGCTCCTGATTTAAAATCTAGTGAAGAGGCAATCCAGTTAATAGTAGAAGCAATTAAAAAAGCAGGGTATAATCCAGGTAAGGATATTTTTATAGCCTTAGACCCTGCTGCCTCAGAATTATACCAGGATGGAAAATATGTATTATCTCGAGAGGGAGTAACTAGAACTTCCGGTGAAATGATAGATTATTATGCTTCCTTAGTAGATAAATATCCTATAATTTCCCTAGAAGATGGTCTTGCAGAAGATGATTGGGAAGGATGGCAAAAACTAACTCAAAAATTAGGTCATAAAATACAAATCGTAGGAGACGACCTTTATGTTACTGATAAGAAGAGACTTGGCAAAGGGATTGAATTAAAGGCTTCTAACTCAATTTTAATAAAATTAAACCAGATTGGAACTTTAACCGAAACTTTAGATACTATTGAAACAGCAAAGAGGGCGGGTTTTACTGCGGTAATTTCTCATCGTTCCGGAGAAACGGAAGATACTACTATTGCTGATTTAGCTGTGGCAGCTAATATTGGGCAGATTAAAACTGGTTCTCTTTGTAGAACGGACCGAATTGCCAAATACAACCAATTACTGCGTATTGAAGAACAATTAGGAGATTCATCAATTTATCGCGGAAAGGCAGTATTTAATATAAAATAAAATGATATCAATTAGGTCAATATTTCATTCTAAAATAGTTTTAGTTATAATTTTACTTTTAATATTGTATATAGTTTTTTTATTTTCGGATAAATATGCCCGAACATTGCAATTAAAAGAAGATATTAAAAGATTTGAATCAGAGATAGAAGAATTAAAAATGAAAAAAAATAATTTATCAGAAGAGGTGGAATCATTAAAATCTGATAAATCTGTAGAAAAAATTGCCCGAGAGGAATTGGGTCTTACTAAACCTGATGAAATATTGATTAAAGGTATTGAAAAATAAAATTCGTATATCTTTTTTCTATCTTTTCTTTCTCTTTCTTAACTCGATACTCGATACTATATACTTGATACTATATTTTGTTTGTAAGCTATTGACGATTTAAAAGATTTATCATATAATGGATTGCAGTCTGCCGGAGTGGCGGAATAGGTAGACGCACAGGACTTAAAATCCTGCGAGCTGTAAGGTTCGTGCCGGTTCGATTCCGGCCTCCGGCACCTATAAAGGCAATACCTGGTTAGTAAATTTGTCTTTATTTGAAAAAAATGCTAAAATTAGTATGTACAAAATAAATATTTTAAAAATATCAAAATACGGCGCGGGGTGGAGCAGTCAGGTAGCTCGTCAGGCTCATAACCTGAAGGTCGGTGGTTCGAATCCGCCCCCCGCAACCAACTTCCAAAAACCTCTTAATCAAAGTGATAGAGGTTTTTTGTTAATTTAGGCGGTGTAGCTCAGATGGCTAGAGCATGCGGTTCATACCCGCAGTGTCCTGAGTTCGAATCTCAGCACCGCCACCAAAAATATTTATTAAAAAATTAAAGGCCTTTCTGAATAGAAAGGCCTTTAATACAAAAGGACAAAAAATGTTAGAAGAGAAGGTTTTACAAACTGTAAAGAAGTTTGATATGCTCTCTTTCAATGACAGAATCCTGATTGGGATATCAGGAGGTCCTGACTCGGTAACACTTCTAAGTATTTTATTATCTTTTAAAAAAAGATATAATCTATCCTTCTTTATTGCGCACCTTGATCATATGCTTAGAGGAAAAGAATCAAATGAAGATGTAAATTTTGTTAAAAATTTAGCCCAAGAATTAGGTTTACCTTGCGAAACTAAAAGCTGTAATTTTACAAAAATTACAAGGAAAGAACATTTAACTCTGGAAGAAGCTGCTCGCAAGTATAGATATAAATTTTTTTTAGAAACTGCCAGAAAGTTTAAAACCAACAAGATTGCCCTGGGTCATAACGCTGATGATCAGGTAGAAACTGTTTTGATGAGATTTTTAAGGGGTAGTGGATTAGAGGGTTTGATGGGAATTCCTCCGGTACGAGGCAAAATAATCAGACCTTTAATTGAGTGCAGCAGAACAGAGATTGAAGAATACTGTAGAGAAAATAAAATAGAATATAGGGTAGATTCGAGCAATAAAGAAGTTGTATATTTTAGAAATAAAATCAGATTAGAGCTTTTACCTTTACTTTCCAAAGAGTATAATAAAAATATAAAAGATATTATACTTCGCCTTAGGAGCATAATCAGTGAGGTTTCAGTATATCTAAACCAAGAAACAGAATTTTTTTTAAAAAAAGTTGCAAAACGAGAAAATCCCGAGACAGTTATTATTGATTTAAAAGAATTTTCCTCTCTTCACCCGGCTTTAAAGGGGAGGATAATTAGAAAATCTATTGAAGTTGTAAAGGGAAATCTTTATTCTATTAGTTTTAAGCATAGTAATGAAATATTAAAACTTACTGAATACCAACTGGGTGAAAAAGATATTTATCTCCCTGATAATTTAATGGCCAAGAAGATTTATAACAAAATAATGATTTATAAAAAGAGGATTTCTAAAGATCAAATAAAAGAGATACCTACCCCTTGGGAATATGATATATTAATTCCAGGGAAAACAGAGATTAAACCTTTGGGTATGAAGGTTGAAATAAAAATATTAAATTCTACGGACATAAAATATTCTTTAAATTTAATTAGAAAAAAATCTAAAGGGAAATTTTTGGAATTTATTGATTACAATAAAGTTAAACTCCCTCTCAAATTAAGAAATAGACTGAGTGGGGATAGATTTTATCCCTTAAAGATGAAGGGCTTAAAAAAAATTAAAGATTTTTTTATTGATAATAAAATTCCTAAAAGTTATCGAGATTTAATTCCTATCCTGGTTGATAGTGAAGATCAAATAATATGGGTTGTGGGAATGAGACTGGATGACCGGGTAAAAATTAACTCTGATACTAAAAAAGTGCTCCGCGTAAAAATAAAAATAAAGAATATTTTTTTGCAGGAATATTTTTAATTTTTAACAAGGAAGGAGAAAAAAATGCTAAAAAATAACGAAATTGATGAAATTTTAATTACAGAAGAAGAAATTAAAGAAAAAGTTTTCGAGTTAGGTAAAAAAATAACCCGGGACTATCAAGATAAAGACTTGGTTTTTATAGGTGTATTAAGGGGCGCCGTAATATTTATGGCAGATTTAGCTCGAGCAATTTCAATTCCTATGATATTTGATTTTATGGCTATTTCCAGTTACGGAGCAGCCACAGAGTCTTCGGGAGTAGTAAGGATATTAAAAGATTTGGATGAAACTATTGTAGGTAAAGATGTCTTGGTAGTTGAAGATATAGTAGATACCGGATTGACTTTGGATTATCTGCTTCGGATATTAAAATCACGTAAACCCGCCAGCTTAAAAGTTTGCACATTTTTGAACAAAAGTACCAGAAGGAAAGTTAAGGTTAGAGTCGATTATTTGGGATTCGATATTTCTAATAAATTTGTAGTTGGTTATGGTTTGGATTATGCAGGAAAGTTTAGAAATGTTCCTTTTGTTTTTACCCTTAACCCCGAAATATACAAGGGAGAGTTGAAGTAAAAAGCACTTTCTACAAGTTGTAATGATTCAAGTAGATAGAATTCAGAAGCCAGTAGTCAGAAGCCAGAAGGTAAATAGTATTCGGTATCTCATATTCTGACTCCTGGATTCTGGCTCCTGACTTCTGTTTTTCTTTGCGAGATTCGATTTACGAGATTTGTTAGTGTAAACTATAGTGGGGTAGTTAGATAGATAGAAAAATGTTACTTTTTCTATCTTTTCTTTCTCATTCTTAACTCGATACTATATACTTGATACTATATTTCGTTGTATTTGTTTTTATATAGGAAATATGCTAAAATTATTTTACAATAAGCGTATAATGTAAACTTATTTCGAGAAATTTGTGAAAAAAGGAGAAATTATTCTTGGCTAAAATACCTAATTTTAATAAAAAAGACTCAAAAGGAAATAAAAATTACCGAAACATCGGTCTCTATTTACTGATGTTAATTATTACAGTTTCAATTATAAGTTCATTTTTTGAGCCCAAATCTGCCGTTCAAAAAGAACTTACCTATTCTGAATTTTTACGAGAAGTTGAAAAAAATAATGTATCTAAAGTTACTATTGTTGATAATACAATTACTGGTATGCTTATGAATGGTATAGAATTCTCTACTTATTCACCTGATGACCCAGAGATGATAAACATCCTTCGAAGTAAAAATATAGTAATAGAAGCTAAACCTCCAGTAAAAGTATCCTGGTGGATGCAGTTGCTTTCATCTTTATTACCCATGCTTTTAATCATTGGAATATGGTTATTTATGATACAACAAATGCAAGGCGGAGGAAATAAGGTTATGTCCTTTGGAAAAAGCAAGGCCAAGCTTTTAGGGAAAGAGAGCCCCAAAGTAACCTTTAAAGATGTGGCTGGAATTGATGAAGCAGCAGAGGAAGTTCAAGAAGTAATTGACTTTTTAAAAAATCCTGCTAAATTTAAGAAATTAGGTGCAAAAATACCCAGGGGGATTTTACTTTATGGACCACCAGGGGTAGGTAAAACCTTACTGGCTCGAGCTATTGCCGGTGAAGCAGGAGTAGCTTTTTTTAGTATTAGCGGCTCTGATTTTGTGGAGATGTTTGTAGGAGTTGGTGCTTCTCGAGTAAGAGATTTATTCAAACAAGCCAAAGCCAATGCCCCCTGTATTATTTTTATGGATGAAATCGATGCGGTAGGAAGACATCGAGGAGCTGGTTTAGGAGGAGGACATGATGAGAGAGAGCAGACCTTAAACCAACTATTGGTAGAAATGGATGGTTTTGACCAAAATATAGGTGTAATAATGGTCGCTGCCACTAACCGTCCGGATATCTTAGATCCTGCACTACTGCGGCCGGGAAGATTTGATCGGCGGATTGTGATAGATAGGCCTGATATAGTAGGACGGGAAGGAATTTTAAAAATCCATGCCCGAGGTAAACCCTTAGCTAAAGATGTAGATGTTAAGGTTTTAGCCAGAAGGACTCCCGGTTTTGTGGGTTCTGATTTAGCCAATATGGTAAATGAAGCTGCCCTATTGGCCTCCAGAGAGGGTAAGAATGAAATCGGAATGGAAGAATTCGAAGCTGCTATAGATCGGGTTATTGCCGGGCCAGAAAGAAAGAGCAGGTTAATTAGCGATAAAGAGAAAGAAATAATTGCTTATCATGAGTCGGGACATGCTATTGTGGCTAAAATGTTACCTAATTGTGATCCAGTGCATAAAGTTTCTATTATCCCTCGAGGCAATGCTATTTTAGGTTATACCTTACAGCTTCCTACCCAGGATAGATACCTCATTAGTAAGTTAGAATTAATGGATAGATTAGCAGTTTTATTAGGGGGTAGAGTGGCTGAAGATATAATATTTAAAGATGTCACTACCGGTGCGCAGAATGATCTGGAAAGAGCTACCAAAATTGCCCGCCAAATGATAACTGAGTACGGTATGAGTGAAGCTTTGGGACCGGTTACTTTAGGAAGAAAAGAACATGAAATATTTTTAGGGAGAGATATTTCTCAAGAACGTGATTATAGTGAGGAGGTTGCCAATAAAATAGATAAAGAAGTTAGAGAAATTGTTGAAAGTGCTTATTCTAAAGCCAAAGATATTTTAACTAAAAATAAAAGCAAATTGAAAAAGATTGCCCGTAATCTAATTAAAAGAGAAACTTTAGAAGGAAAAGAATTGGATGATTTATTAAATGGTGTAAAATTAGCTGACCTTACTAAATTTAAAGCAAACTTTTTATTAGTATAGAGAAGCAATAATGAGTAATAAGTAATGAGTAATAAGGAAAGAGTTAGGCAGTTAGTTGGTTAACTAGTAGAGCGTTTCTTTAATAATGTTACAATGATTTGTCATTGCGAGCGATAGCGAAGCAATCTCAAGTCCTTATAAATAAAGGGATTGCTTCGTCGCTTTGCTCCTCGCAATGACAGAAGCTAACTAACCAGGTAACCACTAACCAATTAACTATTCCTCTTTACGCGATACGAGTTACTACTCACTAACGACTAAATAGAGAGGTGAAATGAAATGAAGGAGAAAGAAGATAAACATGAAATAGAGAAGAAGAAAAAGGAAGAATGGCATAAACGAGAAAAGATAAAGATGATTGAGCAAAGAAAAGAATATATGGACTATATTAAAGGGGTAATGCAAAAGAAGGGATTTAATCCAAAATTAAAGAAGGATAAATTTTTAGGCGGAGTAAGAGGGAGAGGATAAGAGAGATATTTTAAAAAATATTTTTAAAAAAGAAGGACTTTTAGAGTAAGATGTAGTATAAACATTAAAGGAGAATCTGCCTTTTTAGGTGATAAGAATTATTCTATAAAGATTAATTGACATGATTGCCCAACAACGAAAATAGCGAAAAGGCAAATTAAATTAAAGGGGAGGTGTAATAAAGAAATATAAATATTCGGGAACTTTTTCTATTAAGCAACTAAAAAATAAAGGAGGGAAAAAATAATCATGAAAAAAAGTATTTTAATTTTAACGTTATCTTTGATCTTAATCATTGGAATAACTTTTTCAGCTTTCGGAGCCCAAAGAGAGATATCTTATCATATTGGCTCTGAACCCCCATCTTTAGACCCTGCCTTAGCTACTGATAGTATTTCTATTGATATGGTCGAAAATCTTTTTCTGGGCTTAACTGACCTGGCTTTTGATATATACACAAGTGAAACAACGGTTATGCCGGAATTGGCAACTTCCTGGGAAGTTTCAGAGGATGGTTTGGTTTGGGCTTTTCATCTGAGAAAAGACGTAGTATGGAGTGATGGAAAACCGGTTACTGCTCATGACATAGAATATGCTGTTAGAAGAACCTGTGATCCGGATACTGCTTCTGATTATGCTTATGTACTTTATATCATTAAAGGAGCCAAAGAGGTAAATACCGGTGAGATAACTGATCTGAGTCATATTGGAGTAAAGGCGGTAGATGATTATACCGTTCAATTTGCTTTAAATCATCCTGCTGGTTATTTTCCTAGTATTGCCGGGATGTGGGTAGCCAGACCTGTTCCAAAATGGGCTATCGAAAAATATGGAGATAAATGGACTGAAGCGGGGAATATAGTAACTAATGGTCCTTATCTTTTGAAGGAATGGAAACATGAAGATGAAATAGTGATGGCAAAGAATCCTAAATTCTATGATGCGGATAAAGTAGATATTAATATCATTCGTAGTGTGATTATTGTAGAAGCTTCTACTGCTATGTCAATGTATGAAGCCGGGGAAATAGATACTGTAGATGCTGTTCCTTTAGAGGATATAGACAGAATAAAGGCTGATCCTGTTCTGAGCAAAGAATATGTCAATATACCCGATACCTGCACCTATTATTATGGATTTAACAATACTAAACCACCATTTGATAATGTTTTAGTCCGTAAAGCATTTTCTGCTGCTATTAATAGACAGGCTTTGATCGATTTTGTTCTTAAGGGAGGGCAGACACCTGCCACTACCTTTACCTGCCCGGGCATCTTTGGTCACATCCCACCAGCAGAAGGAGTAGGCATAGGTTATGACCCGGAAGCAGCTAAAAAATATTTAGCCGATGCCGGATATCCCGGAGGAAAAGGATTACCAGAAATTACTCTGATGTTTAATACCTCTGAAGCTCATGCAAAAATTGCTCAGGCAATTCAGCAGATGTGGAAGGAAAATTTAGGAGTAGAAGTTAATGTAATAAATCAAGAGTGGAAAGTGTATCTTAAGACTTTAAGTGAAGATGCTCCTCAGATCTATCGTTTAGGTTGGTGTGCTGATTATGCTGACGCCAATAACTGGGTCTATGAGAATTTCCATTCCACCGATAGTGATAATAACCCCAAATGGAGTAATGCTGAATTTGATAGAGTAGTTGAACAGGCTGCCCGTGAATCTGATCCGGCAAAGAGATATGAACTTTACAAACGTTCGGAGCAGATCCTCTGTGAAGAAGAAGCTGCTATTGCTCCTATTTACTTCTATATGTTGTCGCGGATGTGTAAACCTTATCTACAACGCACCTACTCACCTTTAGGTGGAGAACATTTTGACCAGTGGAAAGTCGTAGAATAATAAATGACGAATAGAAGAATTAATATTACTATTCTGATTTAATCTAAATTGAATATCTTATAAAATAACCGTGCAGTCTTTAAAATTTTAAAAAGGCTGCATGGTTATTTTTAGTTATTATTTTTTACAATTTTATGATATAATTTTTCATGTGGAATTATTTCATTAATAAAAATATCATTTTTTATATTAATAAAATAATAAAAGGAAGGAGAAGATATGGTCAATTATATTATCAGGAGAATTTTATGGGCAATACCGGTTTTATTGGTAATATCCTTAATAACTTTTAGTTTGGGCCATACTATCCCCGGAGGGCCTTTTGATAGAGAAAAAACATTACCCAAAGAAATCATTGCCAATTTAGAGGCTTATTACGGCTTGGATGACCCTCTATGGAAACAATATGCCGATTATCTCTGGAATGCCTTTCATGGTGATCTTGGTCCCTCTTATTCTTCTCGAAGCAGAACAGTAAATGATATTATAAGTGAACATTTTCCTGTTTCAGCCCAATTAGGGGTTTTAGCTTTGATTATTGCTATGATGATAGGAATTCCTTTGGGGATGGTTTCTGCCTTAAAACAAAATTCTTATATTGATTATTTTGCTATGTTTTTTGCATTGCTTGGCGTTTCGGTTCCGGCAATGACTTTAGGCCCTATTTTGGTTTGGTTTTTTGCTTTAAAATTAAATATATTACCAGTCGCCAGGTGGGGGACCTGGCAGCAGGCGATTTTACCTGCTTTTACCCTGGGTATAGGCAGTGCAGCTCTGCTGGCAAGGTTAACCAGGGCTAGTATGTTACAAGTAA
>Ga0154857_1102_pt2 | contig 25946 bp, 20 predicted proteins | sample Rifle2008BG19ft_FD_105829 | JGI IMG/M metagenome (GOLD analysis project Ga0154857, IMG submission 105829) | Candidatus Atribacteria bacterium RBG_19FT_COMBO_35_14
GGTTATATAGTTTCGGGGAGGTGAAAAAAGGCTAAAAAAAAAGTCGTAATTACCGATTTTTCGAAAATTGAGGCGTGTTTAAAGGTACTCTACGTGCGTTTTTAGGGCATTCCTGAAGGGGGTCTGAAAGCCTTGCAAATAAAGGGTTTTAAAGATAGTAAATAGGAACAGGGAACCGCCCCCTGTTCTTTCTATTAAATAATTTATAAAATTTTAAAAATTAAGCAGGATTTTTAAAAATTATGTCGAATGTCTTATTGTAGGGAATAATAAATAAATATTATTTTTTAATAAATTAATGGGAAGGAGGTGAAACAGCATGACAAACACTTGGTATTGGATTATAGGAATTGCAGTTGTAGTAATAGTAGTATATCTAATATGGGGCAGGAAGAAAAAAGGGGGAAAGTGAGTTTCTTGATTAACATCTTTTGTTCCTATACAATACAGAATGTAGAACTTATCAAATAATAGCCTTGACAGAATAAGAGAGGGTATTTAATATCCTCTCTTATTCTCATAAAATACTTAAACTTACTTTACTTATAATATCGTTGATTTTTAACCACATTCTTGCTGGCATATTAGCATCATTACTTTTTTCTCTTGCTAAACATTATAAGAATTCTCTAAATATAGTAATACCTATATTCTCAACCATCTGGTTAAAAACTCTTCAAATCCCATAGGTTTTCCGCTAAAAATTAAAAGTGGCTATTTATAAGGGTTACATAGTTTCGGGGAGGTGAAAAAAGGCTAAAAAAAACGTCGTAATTGCCGATTTTTCGAAAATTGAGGCGTGTTTAAAGGGGATCCTCCCAGTTTAGAGACCTGCTGACTGCTTTTTTCCAGCCTTTATATAATTTTTCTTTTATTTTTTCATCCATATTGGGAGAAAATTCTTTATCTATTTTCCATTTCTGGGCAATTTCCTCTTTGTCTTTCCAATAACCAACCGCTAAACCAGCAAGATATGCTGCGCCCAGGGCAGTTGTCTCTGTCACTTTCGGTCTCACCACCGGAACTCCCAGGATATCGGATTGGAATTGCATTAAGAAGTTATCCCTTACTGCTCCTCCATCTACTTTTAATTTTTTCAAACCAATGCCTGAATCTTTCTGAATAACTTCCAGTACATCACGGCTCTGATAAGCTATGGATTCTTCCGCCGCTCTTAGGATATGCTCTTTCTTTACTCCCCTGGTTAGCCCTACAATGATACCCCGAGCATACATATCCCAGTAAGGAGCACCAAGACCCACAAAGGCAGGGACTAAATAAACTCCATTCGTATCTTTCGCTTTTAAGGCATATTTTTCAATTTCTTTAGAAGTTTTTATCAGCCCCATCTCATCTCTTAACCATTGGACTACTGCTCCGCCGATAAAGATACTCCCTTCCAGGGCATATTCCACTTTACCATTAACCCCCCAGGCAATAGTGGTCAAAAGACCATTCCTGGAGGGAACGATTTTTTTCCCGGTATTCATCAAGATAAAACATCCGGTTCCATAGGTATTTTTTGCCATACCCGGCTCATAACAGGCCTGGCCGAAAAGGGCGGCCTGTTGGTCACCGGCATCTCCAGAGATAGGAATTTCTGCTCCGAATATCTCTTTATCTGTGCTGCCATAAATATAACTCGAGGGCAGAACTTTGGGGAGTATCTCTCGGGGAATATCCAGTTCTGTTAATATCTCCTCATCCCAATCAAGATTATGAATATTGAATAACATTGTCCGGGAAGCATTGGAATAATCGGTTACATGAGCCTTGCCTTTGGTTAAATTCCAGATAAGCCAGCTGTCTACTGTACCAAAAAGAATTTCGCCTTTTTCGGCTTTCTCTCTGGCCCCGCCTGCATTATCCAAAATCCACTTAATCTTGGTGCCGGAAAAATAGGCATCAACCACCAGCCCGGTCTTTTTTTGAATAATCTCTGCCAACCCTTTCTTTTTAAGTTGGTCACATATAGGGGCAGTCCTTCGGCATTGCCATACGATGGCGTTATAAACCGGTTTGCCGGTCTTTTTATCCCAGACTATAGCAGTCTCCCTCTGGTTAGCTATGCCGATAGCGGCTATATCTTTGGATTCCAAGCCAGCCTTATCTAAAACGGCTTTTGCCACTTCTATCTGGGAAGACCAAATTTCTGCGGGGTTATGTTCTACCCAGCCTGGCTGAGGATAAATCTGTTTGAATTCTTTACTGGCAGTACTAACCATAGTTCCATTATGATTAAAGATTATCGCTCGAGAACCGGTAGTTCCCTGATCCAGAGCTATGATATATTTTGCCAACCTTAATACCTCCGAATATTTCCTCATCCCCTTAACTCCAAAACTTTGGCTCCCTCAGCAGGTTGGGTTACATATATATCCGGAATGATACCGGCAATTTTTTTATATCCCTGCTTAATCGTTTTTTCAAAGGCATCGACATACTCTCTTTTTAATAAGTTTACGGTACAACCTCCAAAGCCTGCACCTGTCATCCTGGCTCCCAAGACTCCTTCCTGTTCTAAAGCCAGATCAACGAGGAGGTCCAATTCAGCACAACTAACCTCATAATCATCCTTAAGGCTTTTATGGGATTCTATCATCAGTTGACCAAAGGCAGGATAATTTCCCATCCTTAAAGCCTGTACCCCGGTTTGAACCCGGTAATTTTCTAAAATTACATGCCTGGCTCTGCGGGCAATAACCTCTGGTAATTGTCTTTGATATTTTTTATATTCGTCTATGGTAACATCTCTTAAGGCTCGGATTTCACGTTTTAATTTATGATTAAAAAATTCGGCAGCCATTTTGCATTCTTCTTTTCTTTTATTATATTCAGAATTAACTAACCCTCTTTGAACTTTGGAATTACAGATTACTATCTGATAATTGTGGTTTTTAAAGGGGACTGGCTCATAATCATTAGATCTGCAGTCAATAAAAAGAGCATAATTTTTTTGGCCCAAACAGGAAATGTATTGGTCCATAATGCCACAGGCTACACCAACAAAATTATTTTCTGCTCTCCGACAGAGACAAGCCATTTTTACCGGTTCAATTTCCAATAAATTTAATTTTGCCATAGTTAAGGCAGTAACCACCTCTAAGGCGGCAGAAGAACTCAAACCCGCTCTCTGAGGAATATTACTGGTAAAGATAAGATTTGCTCCTTGCAAAGGGTATCCTGCTTTTTGTATTTCGTCTACCACACCCATCAAGTAATTAGCCCAGGTATCTTTTTTATCAGGATATAAATTATCTAAAGAAAATTTGGTTTCAGCTTTATAACCGAGATCACAAACCTGAACCAGCCGATCTCTTCTTAATTGTCCCAGCATAATTATTTTTTTTTCAATAGCTATCGGAAGAACAAATCCTTCATTGTAGTCAGTATGTTCACCAATTAGATTAACTCTCCCGGGGGCAGAAAAGGCCCCTTTAATTAAACCAGTATCGGTAAATTTTTGGTTAAATATCTTCCAAAGTTTATTCAAATCTTGCACTGAAATCTCCTCTAATAGCAAACCACTCCTTCAGGTGGCGTATTTCTTAGTTCTTGAGCCTTTTCCTCAGGTAAAGAATCATTGAGAAAAGTACCAGCCCCTAACTCGCTTCCAGCCAGGTATTTAATTTTTTCTTTCGTACGATAAGGAGGATAGAATTCAATATGAAAATGGGAATATTCTCTACCTGTCCCGTTAGTTGGCTGCTGATGAATGGCCATAATATATGGGAAGACAAATCCAAAAAGATTATCAAATTTCATCATTAAAGTTTTTAATATTGCTGCTAAATCAATTTCTTCTTTTTCGGAAAAATCATTAAACGAAGAAAGATGTTTATTGGCATAGACGTGCACCTCATAAGTGTAACTAGCAAAAAAAGGGACTAATGCAGTAAAAGAATCATTGCTAATAATAATTCGCCTGCCATCTTCTTTTTCTTCTTCTAAGGTCTTACAGAAGAGACATTCCCCCTCTTTTTCAAAATACTCTTTACTGGAATTCAGCTCCTGTTCGATAATCGGCGGAATAAAGGGGTAAGCATATATCTGGCCATGAGGATGATGAAGAGTCACCCCTACTTCTTCTCCTTTATTCTCAAAAATGAAGACATAATCGATATAATCTTTATCCCCTAACTCCCGATAGCGGTCTCTCCATACCTTTACCAGCTTAATATAACGGCTTAAGGGTTTCTCTGACATAATCCCATCATGGTCAGAAGTAAATAGAACTACCTCACAAATTCCCTGAGCTTTACCATGTTTAAAAAATTTAGAGTCTTTTTCGGTTACTTCCGGTGAGTCTTGCTGCAAAGAAGGAAATTTATTTTCAAAAACGACTATATCATAATCTTCGGCCGGTACTTCCGTAGACAAGCCTCCCTTTTTTGTAGGACAGAGAGGGCAATAATCCTTCGGGGGTTTATAGGTCCTATTCTGTCGATGAGTGGCTATTATTATCCATTGCTTCAGGATGGGATTCCACCTTAGCTCTAACATCCCTGCCCTCCTTTTTCTCTTTTGTTTCATTAATAAATGTATAATAGATTAGATAACGCCCATCTTCTTTTTTGATCCTTTTTTTATGTATTTGCATAAAAATTTCCTTCCTTATGCCAATTCCATATTATTTTTCATAAATTATTTTTAGTTATTATATTTTAAAAATCTAATAATTAACTTTTTTATATCTTTTAATCATTTCTCTTGTTTTACTTCTCAAGAATAATTAACTTACTATCAAAATCACCTTTTAAATTAACTTTCAATCCTATTTCTTTTAAAGCTTTACCGCTTAATGTTATTTTTTTATTTCCATCTTGGTACTGGTATAAATCATCACTAATAAGTCCTTTTAATTTTATTGGAAGTACTTTTTCTCCAAACTGCTGAGAATGGAGAAATACAAAAAGAACGGCTTCATCTTTATCCTTGCTTACATATTCAACCGCAACTAAATTTCCCTTCCAGGTTGGTAATAAACGATATTGATCTCCGTGTTGAATTATTTCTCTTATTTTTTTATACTGAATTACTTTTTCTTTGGCTAATTTTATCTCATTTTTAGACCAATTATTCAAATTCCCGCCAATACCAAGGCTCCCCATCATGGCTACATTAAATCTGTATTCGAGACTTAGTTTCCTTTGGTTCAACCAATTGGGAGAATCGGTTACCCAGGACATCATAATTTTAGGAGCGTATGCATAGGAAAATCCTTCTTGAATCTTTAAGCGATCAAAGGCATCTGTATTATCGCTTGTCCAAACCTGATCTGTCCTTTGTAAAATACCCAAATCAACCCTTCCCCCTCCACTAGAACAAGATTCGAAAATAACTTCCGGATATTTTTTTCGCAATTTATCTATAATTTGATAAAGACCCTGAACATGACGAACCCAAATCTCTTGTTGCTGGGATTTTGGTCCATCCAGCCAACCAGGTTCACTGAAAGGTCGGTTCATATCCCACTTAATAAATTTTATATTATAATTATCCAATAATTTATTTATAAAATCATATATATATTCTACAACCTCTTTTTTGGCTAAATTTAATACAAGCTGGTTTCTTGATTCAGAGCGAGGACGATTTGGAAAATAATAAACCCAACCCGGATGTAGGTTATATAATTTACTATTCTTATTAACCATTTCTGGTTCAACCCAAAGACCAAAATCCATTCCCAATTCATTCACATAAGAAATCAAACTTGTTAAATCATGAGGAAATTTCTTTTTATTAACATACCAATCACCTAATCCGGCTGTATCGTCATCTCTTTCTCCAAACCAGCCATCATCAAGTACAAACAATTCAACACCCAAGCTGGCTGCTTTTTTAGCTAATTCTTTTTGCCCCTCTTCATTTACGCTAAATTTGGCAGCTTCCCAAGAATTATAAAGAACAGGTCTTATCTTATGATTTAAATTTCTTGGTAAAATATAATCTAATTGATAATGATGTAATTTACGACTGGCATCTCCAAATCCATTATTAGTATATCCAGCAATAAATTTAGGGGTAACAAAACACTCATTGGGTTTTAATTGCCATGAAAAGTCAAAATCATTTATCCCCCCAGCAATTTGTAATCGACCGTAAGAATCTTTTTCAAAAACAATTTTCCAATTTCCGCTCCAACCTAAAATACCATAATAAACCTTTCCAATGTCCTCGTCAGCTTGCCCGTTATCCACAGCAAACCAGGGATTAAACTGGTGACTTGTAATTCCTCGACGACTTTCCAATATCTTTTTGCCATAAGCTAATTCTATCCTTGATAGCTTGGTTTCACTGGCCCAGCGACCATATAAATAACTTAACCTATAATTTTGTATATCTGGCAAATGCCATTGAGCAGAAAATATTTGTTTAATTTGAACTGATTGGCTGCCTTTATTTTTTATATTAACCCAACGCTCGATTAAATCATATTCCTCGATTAACCGATAATTTAACTCAACTTCTAAATTATATGCTGAATCAATAAGATAGATAATAAGTGTTTTACACTTGTCACTATCAATTAGCTTATAAGTTTTATATTTTAAAATTAAGTCTCGCACCTGGTCTTCATAAATAACTTTTAATCCAGGTTCTTTATAACGAATTCCGCCCCAGGGAGAAAATTCTTCTCTGATTATCTGTTCGAAATTATCAAAGGGGGATTCTTGTAACAGAAGTACTCCAGGATAATCACTAATATAAGGCAATTTTTCTCCCCAATAAAGATGTTGTATATTTTTATCTTCATCTACTCCTATTACATAAGCTGTATTTTTAGTTTCTAAAAACCATTTCATTTTATCGTTAGTTATTTTAATAGACATTTTTCTCCATAAAAAAATTTCTCATATTTTTATATCTATGTAAATTATTGGGCGGGGATTGTTTATTTTTGATTCACGGTAAATTGTATTATGCATTCGGTCTTATTTCTGTAAGATTTACTCCCAATTAAAGTTTTTGAACTAATTTTATATATTTCCATTGACTGGTACAATTTCTTCTTGCATCGCCATGTTATTGATTATAATTTCAATTGGTGGCAATCCATCAACCTGGGCTTTTAAACTTATTTCCCCAAATTCACGTCCAGATTGAATAAATACTGCTCCCTTCCCCGCTTCTAAACTAAAGGGATTTTCAGCAATTAACTTACCTGGACCTGCTATTTCAAAAAAAACAGGATGATGAGATAAATGTAATATTTGGCTATTTTTGTCTTGTAATTCAATTACTACCCTAACACAATCAGCTCCATCAGCAATTAATTCTGTATAATCAGGTTTCAATACTAATTTATCAGGTCTGCCAAAGGGAAAAATTTCATGTTGAACCACTTCTTTGCCATTTATTTTTCCTATTGCTTTAAGACTAGCAATATTACTTGCTCCCCATTCCCACCAACTACAATTTTTAAAAATAAAAGGCGGATGAGGTAAATTTGAATAATTAATCCGATCGGGTTTAGCAGAATTTATATATTTCTCCCCTGCATATAAATCAATTTCATCACAATTACTAAAAACGATAATTTCATCTCCGTAATCTTCATTAAAAGAAGGGATTAAATACCTTGCTATAAATACAACTTTTTCTATTTCTGGATCCATTTGACTCTTGTAAAAATAAGCTGCGAATTTTGGTAGACGAAAAATATCACATACACCGTGGTAACAGATCCTATCGCCAGAACCAAAATCAGCGTGAGTATTATAATCAAAAGCACACCAACCAGATGCACCTGCTAAATTATGCATCCCATACTGGCAATTTTGAATTTTTGCATGATATACTGCGTGTTTAATTATTCGTTCTACACTATCGTATGACCTGGTTGGATACATATGACCCATATATTCGGTAATCATATAAGGAATATTTTGTGGAAATTTTAATTTCCCCTCTAAATTATATTCAAAGTCATTGCAGGTAAATACATCTTCCAGAAATTCGCTTTCTTGAAAATTACGAACACCGCAAGTTTGCCTGCTGCTATCCAAAGAATGAGCAATCCGATTGGTATCTAAGTAAAAACCATGATCATCCTTTGATTCGTTAATACGAACTCCCCAAAGGAAAATACTAGCATGATTACGATCACGAATAATCATTTCTTCTACATTCTTTTTAGCTAAAATTTTCCATTCTTCGTCACCTATATATTGCCACCCGGGTATCTCCTCTAATACTAAAAGTCCTATTTCATCACAACGATCAAGGAAAGAAGGACTGGCTGGATAATGAGAAGAACGAACAAAATTCAAACCTAGACCATATTTAAGTATCTCAGCATCCTTCCGTTGACCCCGATCTGGCATAGCCCCGCCAAGGTAAGGAAACATCTGATGGCGATTAAGACCTCTTAATTTAAAAGATTCACCGTTAATATAAAATTTACCATCATCTTTGAATTTAAGTTTTCTCATTCCTATTTTCGTGTTGGAATCATCACAAATTCTATTGCCAATTTTAACCTGTGCATATATGTTATAAAGATAAGGATGATTTGGATGCCATAATTCTGGTTTCAAAAAAGAAATTTGTTCTTGTTTAATTATATTTTTACCAGTCTTAATAATCAAAGCTGTTTCTTTAGTTGTTACTTCCTTGTTATCTTCATCCATAAGTTTTGTAATTATTATAGCTTTTTTATCTTCATTATATAAATTAATTAATTCAAATTTTGGATGAATAATTGCTGACTTTTTATTTGCTTCTATAACTTCTATAAAAGACCAGCTAATGTGTATATTTTCTACTATCACCAGACGGACATTGCGATAAATTCCTCCAAAAAGCATATAATCAACTACCCCGCCTTCAGGCGGGATATCAATTCTGCGGGTAGAATCTACTTTAACAGCAATAACATTTTCTTCGTTAAAATTTATATAATCAGTAATATCAAATGAAAAAGATGTATAACCACCTTTATGCCCATCAACATATTTTCCATTAACATAAACATCAGCCACACTCATAACTCCATCAAATTCAATAATTACTCTTTTCCCTTTATATTTTTTTACATAAAATTCACGATAATACCAAGAAATAAATTGATAATCTTTTTCCTCAAAATAATGGTGTGGGACTATTTTGTTAGAATGTGGTAGATTAACTCTTACAAGTTTATTATCACCGGGGTATATATTTTTTGCATTTTCTAGGTCTTTGTTTAGAAAATACCAATCCGTATTAAAATTCAATACTTTTCTGTATCTCACTATAGAAACTTCCTTTCTTCTGTTAATTATTCTTGATAATTTATTTTTTATTACTTCCCCCTATCATTGTTTTAGTGATGAACCTAACATACCTTGTACAAAATACTTCTGGAATCCGAAGAATACGATTATTATAGGCAAAGTAGCAATAACTATTGCCGTCATAATAACTCCGTACTCTGGAAAATATGCAGATGACATCGAGGATATCATCAAGGTGACCGTCTTCTGTTTGTCCGTCTGTAGAATAATGAGGGGCCACAAATAAGCATTCCAGCTTGACATAAAAGAATAAATAGCAGCTGCTGCGTAGGTGGATTTCATTGATGGTATAAAAATGGAAAAGAATATACGGAATTCTCCTGCCCCATCCACACGTGCTGCTTGAATGATTTCATACGGGAAAGCTTTAAAACTCTGTCGGAAGAAAAATATAATGAAAACGGATGAAATCGAAGTCAATACCAATCCAATATGCGTATTGAGCAAATGCATTTTTACAATAAGCCGGAACAAAGGTATCATAAGGGCTATAAAAGGAACCATCATAAACAGGATGATAATGCTATATGCTTTTTCACGTGCAGGAGAGGCATAAGTTTGAAAGCCGTATGCTGCCATCGATGATACAATTAAGGTGCCTAACACAGTGAATACTGTTATTTTCAGTGAATTGAGCAGTATTCTGACCATATTATAGGTAGTAAATAAGGTAGTAATATTACTTAACGTTTGGTTGCCAAAAGTCATTTTGCCTTTTATGACCTCTACTGCAGTGTTCGTCATACCCGCAACCATCCAATAAAAGGGAAACACTGATACGATAAACATAGATGCAAGAAATACATATACCAAAATTCTATTTATACTGTAGTGTTTTTTCATTTTTTATCACCCATTACTTTAAATTGAATTATGGACAGTAGCGCTACAATTAGAACAATTGCATATGAGACTGTAGCTGCGTATCCAAAGTTGGGCATATACTTGAAGCATAAATTATAAACATATACAGACAAGGTTAATAGTGAATTGCCTGGGCCAATAGTCGCAGAAGTAACACCACCTTGTGAAAGATTCATCGGCTCGTCAAACAATTGTAATGTACCTATTGTCGACATAATTGCTGTAAACAGAATCAACGGTTTTAGTAAGGGTATGGTAATATAGAAAAATTGTTTTACTTTATCCGCACCATCAATTTTCGCTGCTTCATATATTTCTTCTGATATATTCTGTAAGGCTGATAGATAGAAAATCATATTGTATCCAGTCCATCTCCATGTCAAGGCAATGATTAGCGTTACCTTGGCCCAGAAAGGATCAAGCAGCCAGGGAATAGGCGATTTGATAATATGCACGTTCAGCAGTACACCATTGATAAACCCATCAAGGGAAAACATCATTTTGAAAAGAATAGTGTACGCAATCAATGACGTTACAGCCGGCAGGAAAAATGCCGTTCTAAAAAAGCCTCTAAATTTTATTGTTTTGTCGTTTAAAATAGTTGCAAGTATAAGGGCTAAAAATAACATTATCGGAACTTGAATAAGGAAAAATATTAATGTATTTTTTAAGGCCAGTATAAACATGGAGTCTTGAAAAAGTCTTGCGTAATTGCTGAAACCAACAAATTTCTGCACAATGCCTCTTGATGACGTAGTGGATAAATAAAGGGAATAAACGATGGGATAAAACAAAAAGACTCCAAGTAATATCAATGCCAAAGATACAAACAGCCATCCATGCCTGTTCTTTGATTTTATGAATGATCCGCTTGTATTTTCTCCCATCATAAAATTCTTACTTCCTCTTTTAAGAAAATTTTGTTTTGCTCTTTGTATTATAAGGCTTCGTGTTAAACAATATTTATTTTAAAAGAGGAATAATACAAGTATTTGGCCAAGTATTATTCCTCTCCTTTTTATTAACCAGCCTTATTGATAGATAAAATGTTAATTTTATTTTTTAATCTGATTTTTCAACTGTTCTTCGGCCTTCTTTAATGCATCCTCAATCGAAATTTTCCCCGAATATACCTCCGGCATTACTGAAAATATCGCTGCATCTGCTTCATATGTATATACTCCATAGTTTATTGCAGGTATTGCCTTTATCCATCCTGAGAAATCGGTGTAAACCTTTTGTCCACTGAAGAATGCATCTTCACTGGAGTAAACAGCACTGCTCTGGGCTGGAATATATGTACCAACAGCTCCTCTGTCCGTCAGTATCTTCTGGTAGAAATCAATGTCGCCTGCATAAATCTTGTTAAGAAAGTCTATTGCAAGATCCCTGTTCTTTGAATTTTCAAGTACATACCAGCTTGAGCCGCCAAGATTAGAAGCATTGACTGCACCGTCTATATTTAAGCGAGGGGTGGCAGCCACTTTCCATTTGCCTGCCGAGGCTTTATCCGCTTTCACAGAGCCTATAATCCATACACCGGTTACAACTGTTGCAACATCACCGTTGTTGAATGCTGCAACCCATTCACTCCAACCGTTTGTTTGTTTGATGATACCTGAATCAGCAAATGCTTTGTATATTTTAACCGCTTCTTTTAATGCATCGTTATTTAATAAATTAACATTCCCCTTGTCGTCAAAGTACCACTTCCCGGCCGACTGCATCATTATTCTCATTATACCGCCATCGTTCAGATCAAATCCAATCATAGATTTGCCAGTCTTTTCTTTAACGGTTTTACCAATTTCAATAAATTTATCCCAGGTGATATTGTTCAGATCTTCTGACTTGTAACCTGCCTTTTCAATATAATCTGTCCTATAAAATAAACCGCTCACACCTGAATCAAAGGGAACACCGTAAACTTTTCCCTCCAAGGTCATAAGGCTGGCTTTGTAGTTTGCAAAGTCACTGTATTTAATCTTGTTTGTTAGATCAGCAAAAGATCCCGGATATGATTGAAGATATTTCTGTGCATTATAGTCCTCAATAAGAGCAATATCAGGCAATCCACCCGTTACACCGGAAGCCAGGTTTATATGCAGTTTCTGTTCTACATCTGCCTTGGCAAGATCAACAATTTCGAATGTCACTTTAGGATTGTCTTTAGTGTACCTTTCCGCTGCTTCTTTCATAATTGGAATATTAAAGTTAGGATCCCATGACCAAATTGTTATTGTGCCCGACTTTTCTGCAGATTCTGCATATGTAATACTACTTGCAATTAAAAACAAACAAACTACAACCAAAATTATAAATTTCCTCTTTAACATAATAATCGATTCCTCCTTCTTAAATTAAATTTAACTTTCAAATTTACAGTACCTAATTTGAATATATACTAATACTATATTTTCACCTCCTCCTAATGCTTAAATTTATTCTCAACATTACAATTTAAGTTTTTCTTACTATGATATCTACATCTAACATTATTTTTTTGGCTTTTTTCCGATTACTATTTATACGAGAAAGTAATAGTTTAAGACTTTCTATACCTAATTCCTGTTTCTTTAATCTGATAGTAGTTAAGGCAGGATCCATAAGAGCGCAAAAGGGAATATCATCATAACCGACCAATCCGATATCCTCAGGTATTATTAGACCTTTTTCCCGGATAGCCTGCATTGCACCAAAGGCCATCATATCGTTGTAGGCAAAGATAGCGGTAAAATCCAATTCTTTTTCGAATAGCTGCTTGGTTCTTTCATATCCATCTTTTACATCTATATCCCCAACGCTTACTAGAGCATCATCCATAGATATCCCGTATTTTTTCAAGGCTTTCTTATACCCCTCTAATCTACCTTTAGCAGGTGACTTGTACAGGAAACCATCTATTAAAGCTATCCTTTTATGCCCTTTTTTAATCAGATATTCTGTGGCCAAAAATCCCCCCTTAACCTCATCATTATATACTGCATCTAATTCAATATTTTCAAAATCTCTACCAACGATGACAAAAGGGATATTTGCTTCAATTAGATTCTTTATATCATCATCTCTATCTTGAACTGGGGCTATGAGCAATCCATCTACTCGCTTTGCTAACAGCAAATTTATTGCTTCTTCTTCCTTCTTGTAATCTCTTTGGGTATTAGCAAAAATTATATGATAATTTTTTTCCCTGGCTGCTACTTCCATTCCATTTAAAACCTCAGCATAAAAAGGATTTCTATTATCTTCAATTACTACTCCTACTGTTCCTGTTTTCTTGGTTCTCAAGGCTACTGCTGCCCCATTACGAATATACCCTAATTCTTTAGCAATCTGGAGCACCCGCTTTTTGGTTTCAAGATTAATATCCGGCCTATTATTAATGGCTCTCGATGCTGTATTTACGGATACTTTTGCTTTTTCTGCTACCATTCTTAAAGTTATATATTTCATATTACTCCCTATCTCCATTAACGTTACCGTTAACGTTATCATTAAAATATCATAAAGTTTTATGTATGTCAAATTATTTGAATAGAGATTACCACGCTCCCTAAGGTCGCTCGTAATGACATTCAAAATTGTAATCTAAAATTAAATCTTTATTTTCTTTTAGTACCGATGTTCAGGTAATTAGCGATGTTGGCATCAGCATCTATGTGAAATTTTATCTTACTGGTTGTTGAAGTTAGGAGGGTAGCTACCCCGGGGCCATGGCCGGCGATGACACAATCACTATGAACCACAATTCCAACAGAAACTGCCCCTTCTCTATAACTCCTTCCATAACTGTTGTCTGCGTCACTAATCGTCACAATATCTCCAAATCTAAGCTGATCCAATTTATATTTTTCTACCATCTTCTTATCGGCAGTGGTAATATCATAATCCCCGCTGGCCACACTGGCCGAACCCAGTCCGGAGCCCATCAATTTGGCTGGAATTTCACAGGTAACCGGAACATCAATATTGCCATCGCCTATCTCTTCGATATTCATCTTTTCTAATAATAAAGGGTCTAAATTAAAAACTTTTATCTCGGGATAATCTAATAATTTTAAACCTTGCCCGTAAGCCTTGACCAAAATCTTATCCCCGATACAAAGCTTCTCTAAAGTATTCTGATCAAAATCGATTAATACGTGTTCGATTCCTCCGTGATGACCGGTTACTACTCCCAATGCACCTTTGGCTTCTCCGCTTACTACCCGTGCCTGATTACCCATACAGGCCAGTATATTGTAGGCACAATTAGGTCCGTCATCTCTCTTTTCTTCATTCACCACGGTGGATACTCCGGGTTCCACGTGATCAGCCTCCCAACCGAAGGCACAATCACCAACTTTGATATTATAAGTTATACCTCCTACTCCGGGCAGTGTCACCGGTTTACCATCGTAAGTAATCCTATAGGGTCCTTTACTTACCGGATAACTCACCCTTCCCTGTACAGAAATCATTACTAACCTGTCTTTGTTGGTTCTTAACATAAACATTCACCTTCCTTTAAATTTATTTAATGTTTAAATATATTCTTTTCTCGATGTTCACTTTTAATCCCCGATAAGCCAAATATTCCCAGTATTATTATGCCAAATCCGGCTAACTGAAAAAAGTTAGGGACTTCTTTTAATATAAACCAGGCTAATGTAATAGAAAAAGTTGGATATACTGAAACCAGGGTGGTGGCCTTGGATAAGTTCAATCTCTTGATAGCTTCATACCAGATAGAATAATGTAAAGCAAAACCGATAATCCCCTGGAATAATAATATCAACAAAACACCCTTAACTCCCAATTTATCATACTGGTTCATTCCCTCTGCACTGCTAAGAATAAATAGAAATACTCCTCCATACAAGGTTCTTGCCGCAGCTATTAACATCGGGGTAATCTCTTTGTGGTTAGTCATCAATTTCTTGCTGAAAAAATGAGCTATCTGCCAGCAAAGCGGGGTCAATAAGACCAGTAAATCCCCCCAGTTGAAAATAAACTTTGCCCGGTATATTACCACCAAAGTTCCCAGCATAATTATCATGGTAAAAAATATTTGTTTTAGAGTAATTTTCTCATTTAATAATATATAGCCAATAAAGATGGCATATAAGGGTTCTATCTGCAAGAGGATAGAGGAATTAATTCCGCTGGTTAGAGTGACCCCAAAGAAAAAACAGATATTAGAAAGAGTGATACCAAAAAAACCGATTAATAAAAAGTAGAAAAAATATCTTTTATCAATTAATATTTTCCAGTTCCCTTTAAGAACAGCTAACTTAAAAAGAAAGATACCGGCTATTAGACTGCTGAAGGTAGCAAAGAACAAGGGATTTATTAGTCCTGTGCCATACTTAATGATAATGGGCAGAGCCCCGGCTATAAAAATAGTAATGATAACAAAAATTATTCCTTCTTTCTCTATCTTTTCCAATATGTTTACTCCAATAAGCTAGTAGAGCGTTTCTTTAATAATGTTACAATGATTTGTCATTGCGAGCAATAGCGAAGCAATCTCAAGTCCTTACGAATGAAGGGATTGCTTCGTCGCTTTGCTCCTCGCAATAACAGAACAAAATGTAAAGATATTTAGAGAACGCTGTACGCTATTTTCTTCTTCACTATATACTCGACACTATATACTAATACATTCTACACTAATTCTGAAATTCCTGCTATTTTACAAAAATTATGCTATAATTATTACAAAGATACGAATTTTTTCTTCTTCGTTTTAACTTTCTCCCACCAGGGGGAAGGAGAGATGAATATGAAAACAAAGATAATCATCTTTTTTCTTGTTTTATTATTTGTTTTCTATTACTGCCTAACAGAAAATTACGCTACTCCTAAACCAATTATTTATCTCCTTCAATTAAATGGAATAATAAATCCTATCACCTCTCAATATGTAGTTGGAGGAATTGAAGATGCCGAGAAAGAAGAGGCAGAATGTTTAATCTTACAATTAGATACTCCTGGGGGATTGGATACCTCAATGCGAGATATTATAAAAAAAATGTTAAATTCCACTATCCCCATAATAGTCTATGTCTCTCCTCCAGGTGGTAGAGCAGCTTCAGCCGGGGTGTTCATCACCTTAGCCAGTAATATTGCTGCTATGGCTCCGGGGACTAATATCGGAGCTGCCCATCCGGTAGCTATGGGTGCAGAGGAGATTAATGAGGAAATGAAGGCAAAAATGGTAAATGATGCTGCAGCATACATTAAAAGTATTGCTGAGAAGAGAGGAAGAAATGTCCAGTGGGCGGAAAAGGCAGTAAGAGAAAGTGCATCTATTACCGAACAGGAAGCCATCGAGATCGGGGTAATAGAATTTATCGCCAATGATGTAGAGGAATTAATAGAAATTATTGATGGGGTGAGAGTGACCACTGCAAGTGAGACAAAAATACTTAAGACTAAAGGGGCAGAAATAATCCCGGTAAAGATGACTTTTAAAGATTTATTTCTCCATTCCTTGACCAATCCCAATATAGCCTACATCTTATTATTCTTGGGGATTTACGGCATCCTGGGTGAATTCAGTAACCCCGGTTCTTTCTTTCCGGGAATTGTGGGAGGAATATCTCTTATCTTAGCCTTTGTAGCTTTCCAGAGCATACCTATAAATTACGGAGGCCTCCTGCTCATTATCTTCGGTATTGTACTTTTTGTTATAGAAGTATACACTCCTACCTTTGGCCTTCTCACTGCCGGTGGGGTTACCTCCCTTATTTTAGGTTCTTTTATGCTATCTAAATCCACAGCTCCCTTTTTAAGGATTTCTTTAGGATTAATTATCTCCATGTCCCTTGTTACTGCAATCTTCTTTATCTTTGCCTTAAGTAAAGGTATTAAGATTCAATGGAAAAAACCGGTTACCGGTAGAGAAGGTCTTTTGGGAAAAGTAGGAATTGCCAAAACAGACCTTACTCCGGAAGGTACCATTTTTATTCACGGAGAAAGGTGGCAAGCCTCCACCAAAGGAGAAAGAATTAAAGAAGGAGAGGAAGTGGAAGTATTAGAACTAAGGGGTCTTCAGCTTATAGTCAAAAAATATATTCGAAAGGAGTAAACTGAAATGAATATAATTTTTAATCTACAAATTTATTTAGGAATTCTAATAATAGTGCTTATTATTTTATCTCAGGCTATTAAAATATTGCGAGAATATGAAAGGGGAGTAATCTTCAGATTGGGAAGATTGGTTGGAGCTAAAGGTCCAGGAATAATTTTTCTTATACCTATTGTAGATAAAATGGTAAGGGTAAGCCTCCGGGTTATTACTATGGATGTCCCGCCCCAGGAAATAATTACCAAAGATACTGTCCCGGTCAAAGTTAATGCAGTAATTTACTTTAGAGTAGTTAATCCGGAAAACTCAGTAGTAGAAATTCAGGATTTTATTAACGCGACTTCTCAAATCGCTCAGACTACTTTACGCAGTGTCTTGGGACAGATGGAATTAGATGAATTATTATCTCAGAGAGAAAAAATAAATCAAACCTTGCAAAAAATTGTAGATGAACATACCGGTCCCTGGGGAGTTAAGGTTACTGCAGTAGAAACAAAAGATGTTGAACTACCCGAAAGTATGAAAAGGGCAATGGCTAAACAGGCCGAGTCAGAAAGAGAAAGAAGAGCAAAAATAATTCATGCTGAAGGAGAATACCAGGCCTCAGAAAAATTAGTCAAAGCTGCGGAAAGAATCGCAACACAACCAATGGCTTTACAGCTTAGATACTTGCAGACCTTAACCGAGATAGCTGCTGATAAAAATTCTACCACTTTGTTCCCTTTACCTATCGACCTGATTAGACCTTTTCTGGAAAATTATGGCCCAAAAGAAAGTAAAAAGAAATAAATATAAGGTCATTCCTGGGGAAAGAGGAATGACCTTAACTATAATAATAATTTAATCTAAGCGGTAACTTTATATACTTTATCACCATGGCGGACTCTATCTTTTACTTTAATTCCTATCCCATCGCCGGTTTTAGCAGAATCTACAGGTTGGTGTTCTATCTGCATTGAATTTATTTTCTGTTCAAAATCAGTAGTATGCCCAATAAAATGAACTGTCTCACCTAAATGTAATTCTCCGTTGTTAATTTCTAAAGCAGCAACTCCTATTTTGGCAAAGTAATCGGTTACTTTTCCAATCAGTACTTCGGCCATTTTTATACCCTCCTTTATTTTTATAATTTTTAATAAGCTCGGGCAAAATACACTAAAGTAGAAGAATCCTTCCCACAGTAAATACATTTCCCCGAAGCTTCTTCTTGCTCAAAAGGAATGCACCTTATGCTTGCTTTGGTTTCTTCTTTTATCTTATCTTCACAATCTTTACTTCCGCACCAATAAGTCTTGATTAATCCTCTCTGCTTTTCGATAATTCTTTTGAATTCATTATAATCGGAGGTCTCCCGAATATTTTCCTCTAAAAATTTCTTTGCCCGGATAAAAAGATTTTCTTGAATATTATCCAGTAATTCTTTCACGGTCTCTGCTAATTTTTCTTCTTTTACGGCCGTCTTCTCCCCGGTATCCCTTCTCGCCAGCATCACCTGACCTTTAGCCATATCTTTAGGTCCGATCTCCAGTCTTATAGGAACTCCTCTCAGCTCCCACTCGTTGAATTTCCAGCCAGGGGTATATCCGTCTCGGGTATCAATCTCTACCCGAAAATCTTTCTTTAAAATGGTGCGGATACTCTCAGCTTTCTCTAAAACCTCTTTCTTGGTTTTATCGAACATAATAGGTACTATGATTACCTGAACAGGAGCAATCTTGGGAGGTAATTTTAATCCCCGTTCATCACCATGCACCATGACCAGTGCTCCGACCAATCTGGTAGTCGTCCCCCAGGAGGTCTGCCAGACGTATTTCTCTTGCTGGTCTTCATCTAAAAACTTAATATCAAAGGCCTTGGCAAAATTTTGCCCTAAATTATGCGAAGTTCCGGCTTGCAGCATTTTACCATCGCTCATAAGAGCTTCTAAAGTATAAGTATGCAATGCCCCGGCAAATTTTTCTTTTTCAGTCTTTCTACCCACAATTACCGGGATAGCCAGATCTTTTTCAATATAATCCCGATAAACCTGATTTAATATTTTTAAGGTCTCTTCTTCTGCTTCTTGCTCGGTCTTGTGGGCAGTATGGCCCTCCTGCCAGAGAAATTCGGTAGTCCTTAAAAAAAGGCGGGTCACTTTCTCCCAACGTACAATATTTACCCACTGATTTATAAGGATAGGGAGGTCTCGCCAGGACCTGACCCATTTAGAATAAAGGCTGCAGATAATGGCTTCAGAGGTAGGGCGAACAGCTAACCTCTCATCCAATTTTTGATTTCCTCCGTGAGTAACCCAGGCTAACTCGGGAGCAAAACCTTCCACGTGTTCTGCTTCTTTCTTTAATAAGCTCTCGGGAATAAATAAAGGGAAATAGGCATTCTTATGCCCGGTCTCCTTGATCCTTCTGTCCAAACCCGCTTGCATATTCTCCCATAGGCCGTATCCATAGGGTCTGATTACCATACAACCTTTTATGGTAGTATAATCAGCCAGTTCAGCTTTTCTTACTACATCCACATACCATTGTGGAAAGTTCTTCTCTTTTGAGGCAATTTCTTTAACGAATTCTAAATCTTTCTCCACCGATGTTCCTCCCTTGTTTAGTCCTTATATTATTACAGCCTTAGAATATATTTATTAAAGATTTTACCACAATTTAATGTACTTGTCTAAAGATTTAATTCATATTGCGTAACGAGTATCGAGTAAAAGATAAAAGTAGGGGCGTATTGCAATACGCCCCTACAATAGTTGAAAACTAATAACAGTCCTCTCTCGTCTATTTCCTACTTAACCTCAACTAATTCACCTTCGGTCTTGGCTACTACTACCGCACAGGCGGCATCTCCGGTCACATTACAGGAGGTTCGAGCCATATCCAATATTCGGTCAATTCCGGCAATTAGTGCTACTCCTTCCAGGGGTAATCCCACAGAAGTAAGCACCATAGTTAACATAACCAAACCTGCTCCTGGTACACCAGCGGTACCGATTGAGGCCAAAAGGGCGGTTAGAAGTACGGTTAACTGCCCTCCCAAACCAAGATGAATACCATAAGCTTGAGCTACAAATAAAGCACATATACCCTGATACATAGCTGTCCCATCCATATTAACCGTTGCCCCCAAGGGCAGTACAAAACTGGAAATAGTAGGTGAAACCCCTAAATTTTCTTGGGATGCCCGCATAGTAACCGAAAGGGTCGCTGAACTACTACAAGTGGTGAAAGCTAACAATGATGCTTCGCTAATCCCTTTGAAAAATTTCCAAGGGCTCATTTTACCAATAATAGAAACCATCCCGGAATATACTACTACTTCATGTATTATAATACCAAAATAAACAGCGAAAATTAATTTAGCAAAAGGTATTAAAACAGCTAAACCATAAGAACCAACTGTAACCGCAATCAGGGCAAATACGCCGTAAGGGGCAAATCCCATTACTGTGCCCGTGAGTTTGTACATAGTCTCGGCAAATCCTTCAAAAAACCTTAGAACTGCTGCTCCTTTTTCGCCTGCTTTGGTCATAGCAACACCAAAGAAGAGAGCAAAAACTATTACCTGGAGAACTATACCATCGGCCATTGCTCCAATTGGATTGGTCGGAATCAGGTTTACTATAGTGTCAACCAGGGAAGGAGTTTTGGCTGCCTCTTTAGCGGCTCCCTCTAATACTAAATGCATACCAGCGCCGGGTTGAAATATATTTCCCACCAATAAGCCGATAACTATAGCAATACCAGTGGTTATTAAATAATACATGATAGTCTTACCAGCTACTCTTCCTAATTTTTTAGGTTCAGCAATACTGGCTACTCCTACTACCAAAGTAGAGAAGATTAATGGGATAATAAGCATTTTCAATAAATTAAGGAAAATAGTACCCACAGGCTTTATCCATACTATACCTGGTCCCCATATTGCTCCTAAAATTGCTCCCAAAACAAAACCAATTAAAATCTTTTGAAAAAGTTTCATTTTTTATTTCCTCCATGAAAAAAATAATAAAATAACCAAATAAATTTCACCAATCTTGCCTATTCTTTTCTTTTAAGTCATCACCTCGCTTTCTGAACAGCTATTTTTGCCAAAACTTTTGTCGGGTCTATTAACGGGAATAAGATATCCTCTTCTTTTAAGATCAGGGGGATCTCGGTACATCCAGCAATTACTGCTTCTGCTCCTTTATCGATCAATTTTTGAGTGATTTTCAAAATATTTTTCTTGACCTCTTCAGATAAATCTCCAGCCTTAACTGTGTAGATTACTTTCATAACTTTTCCCCTATCTTTTTCTTCGGGAGAGATAACCTCGATATTAAATTTTTTAAAGTGTTGATGATATATTTCCGACTTATAGACACCTATAGAAGCTAAAAGTCCTACCTTTTTTATTTGAGGAATTCTTTTTTTAGTTTCTTTGGCAGTCTCTTCTATCATATTTAGTACTGGTATGTTAACACTTTCTTGAATTGAGGAAAGGAAATAATGGGCAGTATTGCAGGGGATAACTATAAAATCAGCTCCAGCTTTTTCTAAATTTTGGGCTGTCTCTTGCAAAGCTGGAAGAGGGTCTTCTCCTTTTCCCAAGATAGCAGCCGTTCGATCCGGTATCTTAGGATTATTATCAATAATTATTCTTAAATGATCCTGGTCTTTTTGTGCAGGGGTAAATTTAATTATCTTATAAAATAAGTCGATGGTGGCCTCAGGCCCCATCCCGCCTAAAATTCCGATAATCTTTTCTGGCATTTTTGATTTTTACTTCCTATTTACCAGATTATTTACTTGCCCAAGTTTAAAATACCTATTATAATAAATTATACTACAAAATTTATAAAAATCCTTCTTTTTTCTAAAATACTTTTATTATTTAGTTTTCTATATTTTTATAAAACCTTTTCTTTTTATTTTTTAATATAAAATAAATAAAAATTTAAACTGCCCTCTAAAAGGAATCTTCGGAAATAATGATGGAAATAAAATTTACCTTCAAGAAAAATTTAGAGGCAAAGATCATAAAATTAGCGGATAGCGTATTGTAGGGGCGTATTGCAATACGCCCCTACAAATATTCTACATCGATTAAATTAACTGATCAAATCCTATTCTCCTTCACTCATTTTCTCTAACAGCTTCAAAGACTGTTCCAATTTTTGCAGTTCTTCTCCGTATTTACTCCAGTTACCTTCGCGAGCGAAGTTTTGAGCACTTTCGTAATATCCTGCTACTTCCTTAATTAATTCTTTAAGAGTTTTTTCTTCGCCGGTTACTATGGCTTCTTTTCCTTTAAAAGTTCTGGAAAAGAGCTTCTCTAAAGCATCCTCCAGATTATTTCCCATCATCACATCTTTACCATTAGAGACGATTACTTTCTTTAACTCAGGAATCTCACCCGTCTCAGCCCGCAAATATAAAGGCTCAACATAAATAATCGATTTTTCTACAGGAATTACCAGCAAATTTCCTCGGATAACCGTGGAGCCCCTCTGTCCCCATAGAGTCAACTGTTGAGAGATTTCCGAATCCTGGTCAATTCGCGCTTCTATCTGCATTGGACCAAAAATCAGTTTTTCCTTGGGGAATTTATAAACTACCAGGTCCCCATATCCCGGCTGGTCATTTTTAGCAACTAGTAAGGCAATCATATTACTCTTGGTAGATGGAGTAAAGGGAGTCATTAAAATAAATTCTTCCCTTTCGTGACCCGGGAGTTTAGTTACAACATAATATGGTTCCATTCTGATTTCATTTTCCGCATAAATCTCATTGGGAGTATTCCAGTAATCCTCTTTATTATAAAATACATCAGGATCCGTCATATGATAGGTAGAATAAAGCTCGGCCTGTATTTGAAAGAGGTCTTTAGGATAACGGATGTGTTCCTTAAAATCATCGGACATCTGATCAAAGTTCTTAAATAATTGAGGGAATATATTTTGATATACTTTAACTAATGGGTCTTTCTGATCCACAATATAAAAATCCATAGTACCATTGTAGGCATCAATTATTACCTTGACCGAATTTCTGATGTAATTTAAATATCCCTTAAAAGGAGCAGAATAGGGGTAATTATTAGATATGGTATAAGCATCTTGTATCCAGAACAGTTTTCCTTCTTTAGAAATAATCATATAAGGGTCATTATCATAACTGAGGAAAGGAGCTACTTTCTTGACCCTCTCCTGAATATTACGATAGATCATAATTCGGCTCTCTGGAGTAAATTGGGTAGTGAGTAAAATCTGTAAATTAGAATATTTTATAGAAAACAGAATCCTTCTCCACAGAGAAGAGACCGCCACTCCACCATTCCCGGCATAGATACTGTAGACATTCTCATCTCCTTTAGGATAATCAAATTCTCTAGTTTTAGTTTTAACAACTACATAATCTTTAGTTATCTCTCCATAATAAATTTCTGGTCTGGTAATAGTCAGGTTTACACTGGAAACCGGAGGAATATCTTTAATTAACAAAGAAGGGAGACCTTCCCCAATTATTTTATTCACCGGATTTACCACTACCCCATAGCCATGAGTAAAAGTTAATACCTCATTTACCCAGGTCCTGGCTTGTTCTGGTATCTTATTTTTATCTAATTCCCGGGGAGAGACCATCACCTGCTGATAATTTCCGTTAAAATAATAACGGTCCATATCCACACTATTAAAATCATAATATAGTCTGATGGCTTGAATCTGTTTTAGAGTCTGTTTTACAGGTCGAGAATCCCAGAGTGGGATATTTCTAATAGTTTCATCATTTTTTTCAATATCCTCAAAACTTATCTCTTCCTTTAACGGAAATTCTTCTATTTTAACCTTGTCTAAACCATAGGCTGCCCGGGTAGCTTCAATGTTGTTTGATATATAAGGTCTCTCCTTGCTGCTCTCATTGGGTAAGACTATTGCCCTTTGTATAATCTCGGGATAGACTCCTTCCAGCAATATAGTGCCACCAATCAAAACCGCCAATCCCAAAACTGGTATTTTCCAATTTTCTTTTCTGGCAGTTGCGAAAAAAAGTACTGCGCAAATCAAAGCGACAACCATTAAAACTCTAAAGGCTAAAAGATCGGCATGGATTGCTGTATACCCCGCTCCAAAAATTACCCCTCGAGTAGAGTAGAGAATCTTAAAGGTATTCAGCCAATACTGCCAGGACTTTAAAATTAATATTAAGCCGATTAGTAAAGACAGGTGCACCTTAACCGGGGTCTCAATAATAAGTTTTTTATATTCATATTTTACTGCTTTTTTAACAACATAAATTGCAGCCACTACAATGGTAATAAGGGTAAGGGCAAAGGAGAACCAGTTCCTGATGAATTCCCAGAAAGGAAGACTGAACATATAAAATCCGATATCTTTGTTAAAAATAGGGTCAGTTATTCCAAATGAAGTTCGGTTTAAATATATTAAGATTTTCTCCCAGCTGGAGCTTTCGGATAACCCCATAAATAGCGCTATAATCAGGGAAAACCATAAAACAAATTTTTTATTTACCTGAATATTTTGCAGACTTTTATATAGTTGAATCTCCGGTCTTTCAAATTCATCCTGGCTTATTTCTACCTGAAACTCAGGAGCAAAACGTCGGGCAAAAGAAAGATTTATAAAAGACAAGACAAAAAATAATGCAGCAAAAAGCAGCATGACTACCCCTTTGGTCAACAATATCTTCCAAAAAACCGCAACGTATTGTACCGACTTAAACCATATTATATCAATATAAATTGAGGCAATCGCCCCCACAACTATGACCACTAAAAAGATTATGCCAATAATCATCCATTTTAAATTCTTTACTTTATTCGCCATTTCTTCCCTCCAATTTTTATTTTTTATACCTGTATTATACCATTATACACCAGTATTGCAATAAATGAAAAAAGTTGCCAAAAGGTGCCAGGCACCTTTTGGCAACTTTTTAAAATAAATCCTTATAACTTTTAAGTTTAAAAAGAGATTCTGTGTTTTTTATTGCCTTTACGATTGCCCGAGCCATCACTTCGGCAGCGATTGCCCCCACTACATTCACCCCGGCTTCTACCTCACCGGTGGCCATACAAAAAATAGTATCTCCATCAAACATGGTATGAGCGGGACTTATAGTCCGGGCATAACCATCCTGAGCCATCATCGCCACCTTAGTTGCTCCAGATTTGGTTAGGGCTGCATTGGTAGCTACTACCCCTATAGTGGTATTTTTAGAAAAATTGCTTTCGCTTCTTTGAGGAAAACTTCTCAAGAAAGACATAGTGTTAGCAAGTTCTTTTTTATCTTCACTTAAAACCCCGGCAATAATCTCTCCGCTTTCCGGGTCAACTACATCTCCAAAACAGTTTACTGCCACTATTGCTCCTACGATTAGTTCTTGAGACTTAAAACTAGCGGTACCCAGGCCGCTCTTCATACAGCGAAGTCCGCCAAATATTTTCCCTACCGTTGCCCCGGTTCCGGCTCCAACATTACCCTGCATAACCTCCTCTTCGCTGGCCTTAAGACAGGCGTCATAACCCATCCTGGCATCAGGTCTTATCCTGTAATCACCTATTGCAAGATCAAATAGGACTGCCCCGGGGACAATAGGAACCTTGGTTAGCACTACATCAAAACCTATTCCTTTTTCTTCCAAATACTTCATCACTCCTGAGGCTCCATCCAACCCGAAGGCACTGCCTCCACCCAAATAGATAGCGTGGGCTTTATCTATCAGATTTAC
>Ga0154857_1073_pt1 | contig 25051 bp, 17 predicted proteins | sample Rifle2008BG19ft_FD_105829 | JGI IMG/M metagenome (GOLD analysis project Ga0154857, IMG submission 105829) | Candidatus Atribacteria bacterium RBG_19FT_COMBO_35_14
TGTTCCATATTTAATATATTTACCAATTCACAGACACATAATTCACCTTGCAGTAGAAGCAAATAAATACGCAGGCGAGTTTCATCAGATAAGGCTTTAAACATCTTTATAGTTGCTTCCATGGTTGTATTCTCCTTTATATATGATGATATTCAGGTTATTGCTCTAAAAATATCTATCCTGCAGGCCATATTTTTTTCTACAATTTACTATCTATTAATGACAATGGGGATGGCAACAGTTAAATAAAGATATTCCTTTATTTCCTCTTCCTGTATTTTATCCGGGATTCTATCTTTTAATAATATCACCTGTAGATTTTCTTTTTCTCCTGAGTTTAACTCAATTTCAGATGCTAAAGGGACGAGATAATCTGCTGAGGTTTCTATGGAAGTAATTTTTATCCCCTCTTCCCCTGAATTTACCAGAACGAACCTTCCTATGGTTTCGTCTTCAGAATTAGTTATTAAATTAAAACTGGCTCCTACCGGAGAAATACTTACTGTGGGAGCGGGTTTCTCTTTTATATAACCATCAATACGCAATGAAAGGGCTTTTCTCCTGGGGTCATTACAGTATATACGTATACTCTCTCTTACTTCACCTAACTCATGCTGGCTGGAATTATAGGTAAAAATTACCTCCTGTTTTTCTCCCGGAAGAATAGTTAGAGGTATCTCTGTATCATATTGGATATATTCAGAGGCGTCTACCTTATCAATTATCAGATCCAATTCTCCCTTGTTTTCGATAGTAAAAGTAAAGGCGGGAAAATCCCCCTGGGAAATCAACCCTAAATCCCATTGAGAATCTGAAAAGAAAGCTTGGGGGGAGGGGATAGGCTCTACTTCTGCAATTATTGTAACTTTGGTGGTGGGGAGCTGTGGGTCGTTGGATTCGATATGAATATCTTTTTTGACTATACCATTAAAGCCGGTAGGATTAAAAGTGATCTGTAGTTCAGCTAATTGTCCGGGTTTTATATTATCAGAAGAGAGCATGGTGGCGGTACAGCCACAGGAGGCACGTACCCGGCTGATAATCAGTTCTTCTTTTCCGATATTTTTTATGTTAAAGATATGAACCGGTCTTTCGTCTTCTTTTATCTTTCCGAAATCCCATTCTTCTTCTGATATAGAAATAGTAGGCGGCTGGGAAGACTTGTTTTGAATATTATAAAATATTAAAAAAGCTCCTACTATAACTACTATACTTATCAAGATAATAATAATTTTGTTTTTACGAATCATAACTTTCTCCTTTGTTTTATATTAATTATTCACCGATTGACCAATTTTCCAATTTACCGATTAGCCAGGTAATGTAGCGAAAAACCATAATTCAAAATTAAAAACTTTTTCGTAGAACGTATTGTTTTTTGTAGGGGTCGGATTTATCCGACCCGAAACGGGTTCGATGAATCGAACCCCTACTTCTATACACTAAACGCGCTACGCTATCTTTTTTCTCTTTCACGATATACGACATACGATATACTAATTACTATTCCACGTAAACTGCTTGTAAAATCTCTTTGGTCGAGCTTTCCGGTGCTTGTACAAAGATAACTCCGTGGACATTCTCTCCTTCCCAATTAATTCCTTCTAGAGTAAAGGAAAAATCAAGGATTTCTTCAGGGGCAAGAGAACTAATTTCAATTTTTTGTTCATCAAAAATATCAGAAACTGAATATTTTAAATTTGCTGTTGGTTGTTCCTGAAAAATCATTCCGTTTATCTCTAAATTACTTAAAGTAGAAATGCTTACATTTTCGATGATTCCGTTAAGGGTTGTAGTATTGGAATTACTACTTCTTGTCAGAGTAACAACAATTTTTGATCCCTTAGCCAGTTCGGCATCGATTATACCTTTTACTTTTGTTATAAATGCTTCAGGATTATCGGGATTAGTAGAAGAATAACCCTGAATTCTATCATTTAATCCGTTAAATAAAATATTAGGTATTCCCCAATCAGCAGAATCGGGAAAATAAAATTCCTTATATCTTTCAGAGATTTCCGGAGTGGAATAATCTCCTCCAGATGCTTCTTCTACCAGTATCATCTGGTTGTAACCATATTCTCCTGCTAATTGTTCTAGTATTGGTTCAGCATCTTCACAGTGAGAACAACCAATAGCCATAAATAATTCTACCATCACCACTCGTTCGGCTGGTTCTGGCTCTCCTTCTGCTGGTGTAGCAAAGAGACAACCGGTAAATAAGCATGTCGTTAATACTATTATTAATGCTAATAATAGTTTCTTCATATTATTTATCATTCTCCTTGTTAAAAAACTTTTCTTTTATCACCTATTTAATATCCGGGTGGAGGAGGACATACTCCATCACCACAACCATCATCCTTTTTGGTATCTTTTTGGGGAGTTCCTTTTTCTTTAGCATCTAAGAAATAACTGATATATTGAAACATTATACTTTGCTGTTTGGAGATTAGCCCCGGATAGGCTCTCTTTACTACCAAATTCTTATCTAAAAGGATATTGGTGGGTAAAACTTCAATATTGTAAAGATTGCTCACTTCATTCTGGCTGTCTAATAGTATGGTAAAAGATATTTTTTTATCAATCCAAAACTCTTTAATCTGAGCAATATCTTCCTCTTTCAGGTCTTCATTGGTATTTATCATAATTACCTGATATTTTTCTTCAATAATATGCGCTTCAAAATATTTGGCCAGTTCTTCTATCCCATATACTGAATCCTTATTTTCATTATTATAAAAATAAAGGATAAGGAGCTTTTGTTTTTCTTTGTAATCTTCCAAATTAAAGGTTTCTCCCTCTATAGTCTTAAGATTAAAAGTGGGGGTAGGGAAACCTATTCTAAAAGCTGAAGAAAAAACAGACGAGTAAAAAGAAACCGAAAAAGCAATGATTAGTAAAATAGTTAAAAGGATACTCTTATTATTCCTTAACCAAAATATCATATAAAACACCTCCTAATTAATTCTCCAATTTACCAATTCCCTATTAGTAAAAAATACCACTATAAAACAGCAGCACGGCCAACCCGAAAAACAACAGGGTCATCGCTATCTTAATTTTCCCAAAATTCTTTTGAGTAAGTTCAGCCCATTGTGCCGAAGTGGTCCCCCAGTAGGTAAAAGAAAAGACCAGGACTAAGGGCAGTATAAACATCAGATTATAGAGCAAGAGATAAAATAAAGCATTAGCCTTTAAATCAGGGATAGTACTGATAAACATGATAGTAGGAAGATAAATCTGACCGGTACAGGCTAACTCTAAAAGAGAAACTATAAAACCAGTTACTGCAGCCATTAAGATATAATTACTAAATCTTACATTCTTACGGATAGCAGAATGGATCATATTCTTTAAAAATGGAGGCAATTGGAGTTTGGCATCTTTGGTGGTCCCTTTTTTCTTGAATTGGAGATAGTCATATAGACTGACCACCCCTAAAATTAAGGCAAGGGCGGCGGTAACCAGAACGAATATCTTTCGAACTAAAGGTAAAAAGGATAAAGAAGTAATCACCTTTAAGGCCCCGGTTCCGATTAAGAAGTAGGTCAGAAATACGGACAGGGTAAACATTCCTCCTACCCAGAGAATTTCCTTTCCTTTTCGATTGGTCAGAGCAAGATAGGAGATAAAAAATATAATGGTAGCAAAGGCGCAGGGATTTATGCCATCAATCAAGCCGCTCACTGCTACCGCAGTCAGACCGAAAGACTGAAAACGAGCTATTAGTCTATCTTGAGCAGTAAGATCTTTTTCTTTAATTTTCTCCCAGGGAGCTATAGTTTCTGTGGTTGAATACTTCTGGATTAATTCGTCTAAATTATCGAAGGTAATAGTACCTCTAAAAAGGTAATTATCCCCTATAAATATAACCGGGACCAGGAGCCTTTCCTCCTCAGGCATCTGACATAATTCACCCAGGGATTCGGCTAATTCCATATTCTCGGTTAAACTAATATCAAAACTTTCTATGATTAGATTACCAGGATATTTTGCGGAAATATCTTTCAATATAATCTTGGCTTTATCACAATCATGACACCCTACTTCGTAAAAATAGGCTAAGTAAACCGGAGAACTAACTGAACTTGATGTGCTTGCGGCAAAAGAATTAATTGCATAGGGAGAAGAAATTTGGCTTATGAAAATTAGAGAAAACAATGAAAGTAAAACAAGAGTTAAAGCCAAATAAAACTTTCTTCGGTTTGCATTATTTAATTTATTATTTATTAATTTAGTTTTCATTATATATAATTTTCCCCTTTAATCCTATTAATCAGAATTCAGAATAGTGAATGATTTTTTATATTTTACTACAGATCGCTTCAATTTCAATTAGTATATCTTGTACGGCAATATTTTTTCAGGTCGTAAGTTGTAGTATACAATATAATATTAAAATTTCAAAATTTTTGATTAAACCAACTTTTTACTTTGAAATATATACTGGTTATCCCCCAAAAAGCTAAAAATATTTTGTTCTCTGAAAATTTCTTTTGTCATTCCCGCCTGTCTGCGTGCGTACACGCACAGGCAGGCGGAAGCGGGAATCTATTTTTTATTTTTTATTCCTGGATTCCCACTTTCGTGGGAATGACAGAGACAAAATTGGGTTGATGCATCGTTCTCACATATTGCTATATCGTTATGTTATGTACTTTTTAGGTTGTAACCATACACTTTAAATTTAATATGTTAAATCTATCATACGTATCTATACTTGTCAAGAATTTTAACAGAATTTTAATATCGAAACCCGATTAAAAATTTTACCATAAAAGACTTGACAATAAACATACGTTTATTTTATACTATAAAAGAGAGGATAAATTTTGTTGATATAGCAAATGATTATTTAAATTATTAAAGGAGACTAAAGATGTTTAAAAAAGATTCCCTTGATCCAAATCATAAAAAGACTCTTCAGTTGATTCAAAAAACAATTAGAGAAAACGGCTATCCGCCCACTGTTCGGGAAATCTGCAAAGCCGTGGGAGTAACTTCCTCTGCTACTGCCCATAAATATCTTACCATCCTGGAAAAGAAGGGTTATATCCACCGTGAGAAAGAGAGATCTCGAGCTATTAGAATTATACCTCGAACCAATGAAGTGCCTGTAATAGGAAGTGTAGCCGCAGGAAAACCCTTGTGGGCCTTAAAAGATATCACCGAAGTTATACCTATACCGGAGCAGCTTTCTGGCAGTGAAGAAAGCTTTATGGTAAAAGTTGAAGGTGACAGCATGATCGGAGATCATATCCTTGATGGAGATTATGTCATGGTTAACCCCCAGCAGGATGCTGACAACGGAGACATTGTCATCGCTCTCCTAAATCAGGAAGAAGTTACTGTAAAAAGATTATATAAAAAAGATAATCAGATTACCCTGCAGCCTTCCAACTCTCTTTACCAACCCATAAACACCAAAGATACGATTATCCTGGGTAAGGTTATCGGAATTTTAAGGCGGTTTAACGGAGGAAAAAAGTAGTAACCATGCTATATATCGGTACCTCTGGTTATAGTTATAAAGATTGGATAGGAACCTTTTATCCCGAAAATACTGATAAAAAAGAGATGCTTAAACTATATGCTCAAAAGTTTAAGGTTTCTGAAATTAATTCTACCTATTACCGTATCCCTCATCCGGCATCTTTTTATTATTTGCAGCAAAAGGTTCCTGCTAATTTTAAGTTTACAGTAAAAGCCAATCAAGAAATGACTCATAGCCGGGAAGAAAATCCTACCATTTTTAAAGATTTTAAAGAATCCATAAAGCCCTTGCTGGAGGCAGGTAAGTTTGCCTGCGTGTTAGCTCAGTTTCCTTATTCTTTTTATAATACTCCCTCCAATCGGGATTACCTTATCCGCTTCAAAGAAAGAATGGAGGATATACCTCTGGTGGTAGAATTTAGAAATTCTTACTGGATAAATAACGAAATATTCAGGATTTTAAAAAACAACGACATAGGTTTTTGCTGTGTAGACCAACCCCAGCTCAAAGGTTTAATCCCGCCCATAGCTGAAGTTACTTCTAACCTGGGCTATGTTAGATTTCATGGCCGAAACAAGGTTAACTGGTGGGAACACGAAAAAGCCTATCAGAGGTATGATTACCTCTATACCGAAGAGGAATTAAAAGAATGGATACCTAAAATAAAAAAGATTGCCGAAAAAACTACCGACCAGTATATTTTTATGAATAATCATTATAAAGGTCAGGCAGTTAAAAACGCCTTGATGTTGATCAAGCTTCTTAAAGAAGAAATAGAAACCGGGGAAATTAAAGAGAAAGAAAAAGAGCAAGAAAAAGAGAGACGGGATTAAAGAAAAATCGCTTATATTTTTTTGCTCCTTGAAACAAACATACGTTCTAAGTACAGGTTACGAGTTTATAAGATAGAAGTCAGGAGCCAGTAGCCAGGAGTCAGAAGATTATTAGCGGATGATGTTTAGAAGGTAGGGGTTCGATTCATCGAACCCGTTTCGGGTCGGATAAATCCGACCCCTACAAAAAATCTAAAATAAATGCAGAATTTTTATTATAATACTATACGCTAAACGCTGTACGCTATACGCTATGATATTCACTGTCGACTAATTTAATTGGTGAATTGGTGAACTGGCAAACCGGGTAACTGGGTAAGCTAATGTGCTAACGACTAATTCAATTGGTCAATTGGTGAATTGGAGAATTGGCTAATGGCCAGAAAGGTGTTTCAAAATGGATATGGTACATCTACATGTACACTCTCAATACAGTGTGCAAGACGGGCTCTGCAGCCTCGATGATTTAGTTAAACAAGCGGTTAAATTTAATATGAAAGCAATAGCTTTAACTGACCATGATGGGCTCTACGGGGCTGTTCAGTTCTATAAAAAGGCAAAAAGTGCGGGGATAAAACCCATCATCGGCTGCGAAATAAGGGTAAAAGATAATCAAGAATCCAAAGAGACCTATCACCTGGTTCTTTTGGTCAAAAATAAAGAGGGATACAGCAATCTCTGTCAAATTATCACCAGAGCTCACTTATCCAATCCTTGCTCTATCCCAGCCATAGAAAAAGATATTTTAGCCAAATACAGTAAGGGAATTATTGGATTAAGCGGATGCGATAAAGGGGAAATACCTCTTCTCCTTTCACAAAAGAAGGCTGAGCAAGCCGAAGAGGCCGCTTACTGGTATCAACAGGTATTCGGCAAGGAAAATTTTTATTTGGAATTATCCTTTCATGGCCTTAACCAGGAAAAAGAAATTAACTCTAAATTAATAGAAATAGGTAAAAGACTGAATATCCCCCCGGTAGCCACCAACAATATCCATTACCTCCAAAAGAATCAGGCGTCTTCTCAACATCTATTAAACAAAATTGCCAATTTGGGAACAAAAGAAAGATTCTATCACCCAAAACTGGAGACTGATGAATATTATTTTAAATCTCCCTCAGAGATGGAGAAAATATTTTCCCGGGTGCCCCAAGCCCTTAAAAACTCAAGTGAAATTGCTGAAAAGTGTCACTTAGAACTTAATTTAGGAGAAATTCATCTCCCGGCTTATCCCCTGCCCTCTGCCTATTCTGCCCGGGATTATTTAAAAAAACTTTGCCTGAAAGGTCTTAAAAAATATTTTCCCGTCCCCTGCCCGGAAGTTACAAAACGCCTGCAATATGAATTGAAAATAATCAACCAGATGGGTTTTGCCGGATATTTTTTAATCGTTCATGATATCGTCCGTTTTGCCAAACAGAATAACATCCCGGTCGGCCCGGGAAAGGGTTCTTCGGCCGGCAGCCTGGTCTCTTACCTGCTTAATATCACCGAGGTAGATCCTTTAAAATACCAACTTTTTTTTGAAAGATTCCTTAACCCGGAAAGAATAGACCTTCCGGATATCGATATAGATTTCGGCCGGCTGGGGAGAGAAAAAGTAATCACTTATATCTTTGAGAAATTTGGGAATAATCGGGTAACCCACGTCAGCACCATCTCTACTTATGCCGCCCGCTCAGCCATTCGAGATGCAGGGAGAGCACTGGGATTCCTCCCTCAGGAGATAAATAAAATCGCTAAATTTATGCCTATCTTCTCCTTACCGGGAGTCATTAATGCCTCTTTAAAAACATTACCTGAGCTGCAAAAGCTTCCCTGTGGCCGGGAGCCCCTTAAATCCCTATTCTCTTTTGCCCAAATCATAGAAGGGATGCCCCGGCATCTCTCTGTACATGCTTCTTCCATGATCATCTCAGATAGGCCGCTTTCCGAAATAGTCCCTTTAGAGGTAACTAATCAGGGAGAAATAGTCAGCCAATATGAAAAAGAATCCATCAAAGATTTAGGACTGTTAAAAATAGATATTTTAGGCTCCCGCAGTCTCACTATCATTAAAAAAACTCTGGAAATGCTGAAAGAAAAAAATATAAATATTAACCTTAACCAGATTCCCCTTGACGATAAAGCTACCTTCTCTACCCTGCAAAAGGGCAAAACTCTGGGAGTCTTCCAGTTGGAAAGCTCAGGGATGTCCTCTCTTCTAAGGAGGCTTTCCCCTTCGCATCTGAATGATGTAATCGCTGCTCTATCTCTATACCGGCCGGGTCCTTTGGATAGCGGAATGACTGAACATTATCTTAAAAGAAAGCGGGGCGAAGAAGAGATAGATTATCTACACCCCAAATTAAAACCTATTTTGAAAGATACTTATGGAGTTATTCTTTATCAGGAACAGGTTATGCAGGTAGTTTCGGTTTTTGCCTGCCTTAGCCTGGGAGAAGCCGACCTCTTTCGTCGAGCCATTAGCTCTCGTTCACCGGTAGAGATGGAAAGACAAAGAGATAATTTCCTTAAAAAAGCTATTCAACAAGGAAATACTAAAGAAGAAGCGGAAAAAGTTTTTTACCTGATCTCCAAATTTGCTCACTACGGTTTTAATAAAGCTCACAGCACCTCCTATGCCCTAATCTCTTTTGTAACCTGTTATCTTAAGGTACATTATCCCGCCTACTACCTGGCTTCCCTGCTCACCTACGGTATGGGTTATTATTCTCCTGACCGCTATATTCAGGAAGCCCGGCGTTTCAAGGTTAAAGTGCTCCTCCCCGATATAAATAAGAGCGGAGCCGGTTTTACCGTAGAAGATGGAGCCATTCGAGTGGGACTGGGTAAGATAAAAGGTATGGGAGAAAAGCATTTAAAATCCCTTCTATCTCTCAGGGAAAAATGCCAAAGATTTAATTCCCTGTATGACTTCTGTTATAAAACCAGGTCTTCAAAAATCAATCAAACCTTAATCGAAAATCTAATTAAGGTAGGTGCTTTCGGCTTTACCACTTATCCCCGTTCGGCATTATTAACCCTGCTCCCCCTTACTTTAAAAGAAGTTAGAAAGAAGAAGGCTAAAGATGGGGCTCAAAACAAAATATCCGAACTTATTTCCTCTGATTCCATTCCTGCTTATCATTTTTCCAAATCTTTCCAAATGAATTTAGAAAAGGAAATAATCGATTTATATATAACTAACTATCCTTTAAAAAAATATGATAAAATATTAGCACACCTGCCGATGATGAATTCTAATCAACTATTAAATTATTTTTATCCGAGACCAATTTTGATAAAAGGAATGCTGATTCAAGCAAGGAGACAATTTACCCAGCAAAAACAAGTGATGGCTTTCTTGCTCCTGGAGGATGAAGCAGGTTTCTTTGAAGTGATTGTTTTCCCGAACATCTATCAAAAATATTCTATCCTCCTTCGCCAAGAGGTACCTCTTTTGATAGAGGGAGTCTTAAGCAAAGATAGCGGTGATTCTAAAATAATCGCCCGGAAGATTGTAAATATAGACAGTATATAGTAAAGAATAGCGTGGAGCGTATAGCGTTTAGCGTATAGAAAAATACAGTGATGAGTAATGTGTAATGAGTAACAGGTTACGGGTTGCAAGTTGCGAGTTTCAAGTTTATAGCTTCGGAGGTAGGGGTTCGATTTATCGAATCCGCTTCGGGTCGGATAAATCCGACCCCTACAACTATTCGCTTACGGCTAATTTAATTGGCAAATTGGGCAATTGGTAGATTGGTAGATTTTAAAGTTTTGAATTTTAAATTATAGTTTCGCGTTTTTAGCTTTAAGTTTTTAGCTTAATAAACTATAATCTGTACGCTATATACTAACTATAAATTAATTACATCAGAAAGGACATAAAGTGAGTGATAACCATTGCCTATCTATAATTCATCTGGATCTTGATGCCTTCTTCGCCTCAGTAGAACAAAGAGACAATCCGGCTTATCGAGGAAAACCTCTTATTGTAGGAGGAGTAAGCGGTGCCGACAGAAAAGATGGCAAAACCAACCGCGGAGTGGTCTGTGCCGCTTCCTATGAAGCCCGTAAATATGGTGTTCATGCCGGCATGCCTATCTGGGAAGCCCGTCAAAAATGCCATCAGGGAATTTTTATTCCTTCTCAAATGAAAAAATACCTGGAAGCATCTAATTATTTTTTTCAGATATGCAGTACTTTTACTCCCTTGATAGAACCGTTGAGCATCGATGAACTTTTTTTAGATGTATCCGGATGTGAATCACTCTTTGGCTCAAGCGAAATCATCGGCAGAAAAATTAAGGAAAGGGTCTATCAGGAAATAGGCCTTAAGGTCTCGGTGGGAATAGCCGAAAATAAATTCCTAGCCAAGATAGCCACCAACCTGGGGAAACCGGACGGTTTTTACCTTATCCCCTCAAAAGACAGGCAAAAAATTCTTTATCCTCTTCCTGTCTCTGCCCTCTGGGGTATAGGAAAAAAGACCGAAGAGCTGCTAAAAAAATCCGGTATTTACCAGGTAGAACAATTAGCTAAAATGCCTGATGCTATATTAGATGATCTTTTGGGGAAAAACGGGACAAAGATAAAGCTTCTGGCTCAAGGGATAGATAATAGTCCGGTTACTCCGGCCTCGGAAGCAAAATCTATGAGTAAAGAAACGACTTTCCTCACTAATATAGCCGAAAAGGCAATTCTCTTAAAAGAACTGCTTAAAATTTCTCAAGCAGTGGGGTATATGGCCAGAAAAGAAGGTTACAAGGCCAGGACCATTACCTTGAAAATAAGATTTCAGGATTTTACTACCCTCAATAAGTCCAAGACCTTAGAAAATTCTACCCATCTTGATAATATCATCTTTAAAGTTATTCTGGAACTCCTGGATAAAGTAAATCTTAAAAAAGGCGGGGTTAGACTTTTGGGGATAAAACTCTCCAATCTTACCTCAGGAAACGAAATAAAACAATTGAAAATTTTAAGAGACGAAGAGGATAAAAAAGGTGATAAATTGGAACAACTGACCCAGTCTTTAGATGAAATCAGAGATAAATTTGGCTCTAAGGCTATAACCCGAGCCAGCCTTCTGAGGTAAATTTCACTTTTTCTTTTAGGGCTTTTAATATTTTTTCCGGAGTGATAGGAAGATCATATATTCTAACCCCTATGGCATCATAGATGGCATTGGCAATGGCCGGGGCAGTGGCAATGGTAGCCGGTTCTCCGATCCCTTTTGCTCCATAAGGTCCTTCGGAATCTTCGTTTTCTATTAGTCGGGTAATAAAGTGAGGGGTATCCATAGAAGTGGGGATTAAATAACCGGTTAAATCGGGGTTTAAAGTGATTCCCTCTTTAATAATCTGCTCTTCCATTAAGGCCATACCTATTCCCTGGACAGTCCCTCCTTCTATCTGTCCTTCCACATTTTTAGGATTTATGGCTTTACCTATATCTGCCGCGGTATAAACCTTTAATACCTCCACAATTCCGGTATCTGTATTAACTTCTAGATCAATAATTTGAGTAACAAAAGTATAGGCTACATAGAGTTTTTCACCCTGCCCTGTTTCAGGGTCAGGTTTATCGGTATGAGGAAAGAAAGATGATTCTGCCTTCAAATTATCCCCTCTTGCTTTTACCCTTTCTGCTAATTCCCAATAGCTTAATTGGTTATTGGGATTATCCTTTCTAAAAATATAACCACCTTTTATTCCTAATTCCACATGATTACTTCTAAACTCAATACTGGCATAATGATAAATATTGCTTAATAATCCTTCTGAAGCTTCTTTAACTGCATTCCCGGTAAAAAAGGTCTGGCGGGTTGCGGAAGAAGAACCGGAATTTTTAGTCAAATGAGTGTCACCGGGAATAATTTGGATTGCTTCTGGTTTCACCTTTAAAACCTCGGCAGAAATTTGGCTAATAGTAGTTAAAATCCCTTGACCCACATCAGCAGCCGCAGTTCTAATCAAAATCTTGCCCTCCTCTTCAATCTCTGCTGAAGCAATGGAATGATCAGGAAACCCTTCTCCGTAACCAAAACCGAACATAATAGTGGCTATTCCTCTACCGCGTTTCTTCATGGGCTTCCCTCCTTCCAGGCTGCCATAACTGCCGCTCCTTTAATGGTCTCTTTTACCCCCACACTATGGGTTAATCTCTGGCTATTGGGCGTAGAAGAGCCGATATCATAAGCATTTTGCAAACGGAATTGAACTGGGTTAATCCCTAATTGGTGGGCTAAAATATCCATCTGAGATTCATAGGCAAAGGCCATCTGAGTAGTCCCAAAACCACGCATCGCCCCGCAATAAGTATTATTGGTATAAACAGTGTAAGCAACCCCGCTTACATTATCTACATTATAAGGTCCGGTACAATGATACATACCTTTATGCACGACTGCCGGACCGCTGGAGGCATAGGCTCCGGTATCACCGATTACTTCTACCTGGCAAGCAGTTAAATAACCTTTATTGGTCACACCGGTTTTCATTCGAATAATAAAAGGATGTCTCTTGGATTGAGCGATCATCGATTCCTCTCTGCTATAAGTTAATTTTACCGGTCTTTTAGTTTCCATAGCCGCTAAGGCAAGATGCAGGTGTACAGAAATATCTTCTTTCTTACCAAAAGCGCCTCCGATAACCGGCTGAATTATCCTTATTTTTTCCTTGGAAAGACCCAGAGATTGGGCAATGTCGGCCTGAGTATCGTGAAGCCATTGAGTGGCAACCCAGAGCTTAATTACTCCACTTTTTTTATCGTAAATTCCCACTCCTGCTTCGACTTGAAGAGGAACATGATCTAAAGTACTTGTTCTATATTCATTCTCTGCGATGATATCCGCTTGAGTAAAACCCTTTTTTATATCACCTTTTTTTAAATAATGGGTAGCCAGGACATTGCTATCCTGATGAATAAGCGGGGCGTCTTTTTCCATAGCCCGCAAGGGATCGGATATTACTTCTAATTCTTCTACTTCCACCTCGATCAGTTTCACTGCTTGAGAAGCAACTTCCTTACTTTCAGCGATAACTATAGCCAGGGCATCACCCATATAACGCATTTTCTGGCCGACCCCCACCAGAACCGGCTGGTCTTTTATAATTAAACCAAAATTTTTCACTTGAGGAATATCGGCAGCAGTAATAATCTTCACTACTCCCGTTAATTTTTCCGCTTTACCGGTATCTATTCGGCGTAAATAAGCATGAGGATGAGTGGCCCTTTTGATTTTTAAATACAGCATATCCTCAAAATAAATATCGTCAGGATATAAAGCCTGGCCAGTGACTTTATCCTGGGCGTCCACTTTGCAAACATTTTTACCTACATAGCTTTTAAGCATCTTTTTTACCCCTTCCGCTATCGCTGCTGGATAATCTATTAGCCGCTAATTTAATTGCATCAATAATCTTTTGATAACCGGTGCAGCGGCAGAGATTTCCGGAAATGCCCCGCTTAATCTCTTCTTCATCGGGATGGGGGTTTTCCTCGAGTAGTTTTTTGGCAGCTAAAATCATCCCCGGAGTACAGAAGCCGCATTGAACTGCCCCGGTCTCTATAAAAGCTTCTTGGATTGGATCCAGATATTTATCATCTCCTATGCCTTCAATGGTGGTGATAGCTGCTCCATCAGCCTGGGGTGCCAATATTAAACAGGAAGCTGCCAATTCACCGTTCATAATGACAGTACAAGCCCCGCACTCACCTTTTCCACATCCTTCCTTGGTTCCGGTTAGATGCAGGTCATCTCTTATTAAATCCAGCAAACGGGTTGAGGTAGTGGTCTCCACTTTTCTTTTTTTACCGTTAATAGTTAGCTCTATGTTTAATTTACTCATTTATATTACCTCCTCTCCCCTCATACTTTCATCTATCTCTTCCAAGGCTTTAATCATTATTTTTTTGGCCACATCTTTACGATATTCTCTGGTTCCTCTGATATCATCAATAGGTGAAATTTTATCTTCTACTATCTGGCCTAATTGTTTAAAATCTAATTGATTAAAATTTTTTCCCGCCATCTTCTTTTTCACTTCTTTAATTTCAATGGGAGTCGGGGCAACAGAGCCAAGGCAGGTTCTTACGTCTTTAACGGTTTTATGGTCTTCAGCCATCTCTACTACTAAAGCCAGGGTAATGGCAGCAATAATTAAGGCTTTTCTTTTGCCGATTTTAATCCAGCTCCCGTAAGTCCTTTCAGAGGGCAGGGGAAGAATTATCTGGGTTAATAATTGAGCTGGTTCTAAGATAGTTTTCTTGGGACCGATAAAAAATTCTTCCGCTGACACTAACTTTTCTTCTTGTGTAGTAGAGAGCAATCTGAATTGAGCGTTGTAAGCCATTAAAGGAGCCAAGAGATCACCGGCCGGAGAGGCATTCACAATATTTCCTCCCACGGTTCCACGATTTCTTATCTGTGGAGAACCTATATCGGCAGCTGCTTGACTTAAAACCGGATAATATTTTTTGATATCCTCGGATGTTTCTAATTGGGTGTGAGTAACCATCGCTCCGATTTCCATTTCATCTTGAGTTATATTGATTTCTTTTAACTCCTGAATATTTTTTAAATCTAACCAATGGTTTATCTCATAAAGCCGGTCATAATATTGAACTAACAGGTCGGTCCCCCCGGCAATTATTTTAATTTCTTTTCCGTATTTAGATAATATTTCCAACGCTTCCTCTATTTTTTGCGGAGCAAAATATCCCTGACAGGGGACGTGACAGTGGACGGTCCTTTGACAGTTTTTTTGGCCCTTCTTTAAATCTCCGAATGATTCTTCCATCAGCTAAATCCTCCAGCTCCTGATTCGATATATATATATTATCACCTACAAAACCCTCATGCAATTTACTAACTCTGCTTTATTTTACATGCCTATAAGTTATGAGTTATAGATTGCCTTTGGTAGGGGCGTATTGCCTGTCTGCGTGCGTACACGCACAGGCAGGCAATACGCCCCTACATCCTTCTACTACTCAACTTACCGAACTATGGATTAAATAATGGTAATCCTTTAATATAGTGCTTATTATCATGAAAATTTTTTTAAGTTCCTTAAGATCATCATTGTTTGCAGATTTATAATCTAAATCTGCAGGTATTATTAGTTCATTATCTTTATTAATTTTCAATTCCCAAAGATAATCTTTTATCCTTAAGGTCATTAGTTTATCATCAGAAGGACCGGTAACAACAAAGCCATTATTTTTACTATTCTTAAAGTCCTCTTTGGCTGCAAAAAAAGTCATTTTATCTTTATAAGGTTTGCCATCATAGGGGCAAAATGTAGCACAGTTTCCACATTCGTTGCATAATGCATCAAGGTGGAGAATCTGCCAGGCATCACGAAAACCCTCTTTCTTATTAATCTCAATCGAGACGTTCGCTCGGTTTGGACAAACATCCACACATTTATTACAAATGACATTGCACTCCAGACACCGCCCTGCTTCCTGCTCAGCTATTACTTTATCGTCTTGGGATATGGATGCAGGGATAAGACAACCCTTTTTATGGTAAATCTCTGCAATTTGTTGTTTTTTATCGAAATCCAGGTTAAAATCTTTATCCAAACCTTTCCAGTTTGGTATCTCTTTTCTAGCTATAGCCTCGGCTACCTTTCCGGCATCGGCGATGGATTCAACCACTGTTGAAGGACCACGAAGGGCATCACCACCTATAAAAACATTTTTAAGGTTAGTTTCCAGGGTTTCCGGATCTACATACGGCTGGTTGTCTTTCCCAAGTTTTATCCCCTGAGTTGTCAGGAATTTCTTATCTGTATACTCCCCAATAGCGCTAATTACCGAATCTACAGCTATCTCCTCGGTCTCCTCAGTAGGGACAGGACACCTGCGGCCGCTGGAATCAGGTTCGCCTAAAGTCATCTTACGGCATTTCAGAATACCAGTTTTTAAAAATAATTCTGGTAATAAGAGGGATTGGAAAATAACTCCCTCTTCAATTGCCCGATTATACTCTTCTCTATCTGCCGGCATTTCATCTTCAGTACGACGGTAGATAATATAAACCTTCTCGACACCACCCACTGTCAGAGCTGAACGTGCACTATCCATTGCGGTATTTCCGCCCCCTATTACCGCAATCCGCCGGCCAAGGTTAAGAGCCCCTGAATCTTTATTAAAAGACCTTAAAAAATCCAGGGCTTCATAGACCTTATTATTATCACCGGTTAACTGCAATTCTCTCGAAACTTCCGCACCGATTCCTATAAAGATATATTTATACCCCTTGCTGTTCAAATCATTGATAGAAAATTTTTCTGATACTCCAAATTTGAAATCTACTCCCAGTGCTTTAATAACAGAAATATCTTTTTCAATAGCAGATGCAGGAATTCTAAAATTAGGTAGTACATAGGTTACTACACCACCAGGAGAATCCTGCTTCTCAAATACAGTCACCTTAAATCCAGCTTTAGAGAGAAAATAAGCTGCGGATAGTCCTGCCGGTCCTGCTCCGATAACAGCAACTTTTATATTCAACTGCTTAGCAGTACCATGACTTTTACTATGATGTACAACTTTCCCATGTTCAGCGGCAATCCTCTTAATCTCGCGAATACCAACCGCACCCTCGTAGTCAATACGGGTGCAGTTGTACATACATTGATGAGCGCAAATATATCCGGTTATATGGGGAAGAGGATTTTTCCCATAAATGAGTTCCAGAGCCTTATCATACTGTTCGTCTCCCACAAGCCGAATATACTCTGGAATATCCTGCAAGATTGGACAGGAAACAATACAGGGAGCTATATAGCAGTCGGTTAGGGGTAATTTCCGATTAATAAAAACTTCCTTCGTACCTCTCCAATCCTTTCGGCAATAATTATTTTGGAGGGTCTCTTTGGTTAACTGGTCGAGCTTTTCCACATCGATGACCTTGGGTTGTCTCTTCTCTTCAATTATTGGTTCTAATTTTCGGGCCATTTCTGCCATTCTCATGTAGCCGCCTGGCTTCAACAGCTCAGTAACCATTGTAATTGGCTTAATCCCTGTTTTAAAAATCTGAAGGATATTTAACTGGGATGCTCCTCCCGAGTAAGATATAGGGAGAGCTCCTTCAAACTCATGCGACAAGCGGGAAGATAAAGCAATGCTAATGGGGAAGAGGATACGTCCGGATAAGTACATCTCCTCTCCCGGAAGAACACCCAGGGTATTTACTGCTCCCAGCGTATTGGAGAGCTTTACTCCAAAACTACGACCGCAGTCAGTGGCCAATTTAGAAAGTCGTTTAAGCATCTCTATCGCATCATCCCACTGTAGATCATTAGTAAATGTAAATTCCTTAAGGATTATATAGTTGAATCCAAGTGTATCCAGTATTTCCCTGACCTGTTTGTATCCGAGAAGGGTGGGATTTAACTTTATAAATGTATGGAGCTTTTTCTTCTCCATTAGATATTTACAGATAGATTCTATCTCTTTCGGGGGGCATCCGTGCATAGTAGAGAGAGTCACAGACCGGGCTATATGAGGTGAAACCATACTGGAAATATTCTCTAAGCCTTCGACCTTTCCTTTAATACGCATAGCTTCTAGAAGGTTCACTTCCCGGATAAAAGAATCTAATTCTTCCAGGTGACGCTTAAATAGAGGATGTCCAGAGGCATCAGTTAAATTATTAATAAATGAGTCCATGCCCGGTGTTTTGATTCCCTCCAGGTCATAGCCGACACTCATATTAAAAATAAAAGATTGCTTAGCAGAAGCACGCATATTAAAAATTGACTCTATAAAGTAAAGCAGTATCCATGCCTTGACATACTCGTCATAGGCCTGCTCCAGAGATAATTCAGTAGACCATTCGGTATTGTAACCCTCATCTCGCGCATCGATACAGGGCTTATCAAATTGCAGGCTGTCAAGTTTTTGTACGGTCTTAAGCTCGAAAAAGCGTCCCCCCACCAAATAGGCAGCGATAATATTTTGGGTCAATTGGGTATGAGGGCCTGCTGCCGGTCCCACAGGGGTACCGCAGATTTCATCAAATATTTGAATACTTTTTCCATTTTCTTTAATAAAAAATTGAGTTTCCGGTATCCCAAAAATTGTCCACTGCGATTGATATTCGCTGGTTATCCAACGAAGCAGCTGCTTAAAGGAAACTGGCCGCATAATACCTCCCATAAAATAAAAAATAGGGATACATCCCATTTTTTATTTTACCATTTAAAGAATTCTTTTACCAAATAACTGTAATCGCCTTTGCAAATCAGATGATGATTACCGATAGAATTTTGTAAAAAATATTTTACATCCTCATTTATTTTTAATCTTATCTGAGTACGGCATAGACATTCCTTATTTAAATTTTCTATAATCTCTCCACCGGATACAAAATAATTTTTACCATCTCCGGAGAGTTTAAAGATAGTGGCTTCCCCTTCCTCGATGATTCCCTTTATGCCCACTCCCAAACCTGATTCAAAGTGAGTTTTTAAATAAAATTCATCAGGCATATTTAGTGGCAAGGTGCAGTGAGCTAAAATTATTTCATTCTTGTCAAGATCAATACTGGAAGGATTGGCCATAAAAACAGGCTCATCAGTTAAATAATGCAGAATAACCATAGATATAAGTGCGGAGATATCACCCTCACATCCGGCAACAATTCCTTCATCATTTAATAATGATATGCCAAGACATCCTGTATTTTTATAAATTTCCAGCAGATCAAAACATCTTACCGTGATACCGTCAAGTTTATATTTGTTTACGATAGCCTTAAATCCGTTATATATTTTCAGTGCTCCATCAATTGATTTTTTATTAAATCCTTTTTCTCTAATATCTTTTAATTTAGGATGGACAAAATTATAGCCCTGGTCTATTTCTTTAAACAGTTCGTCCATTTCAACATCTATTAGTGAAATTCCTAAAGTATCTTTTACTTTCTTATAATCTACCTCGCTGGCGATAAGCCAATCAGAAGGTTTGCCAATCACTCCCAATTTAGAGGAAACCAATCTATTTTTTACCTGGAAAATTTTTCTCAGTTCTTTTATTCTTGTAGCAATATATTCACTGCTTCCATGAATTATTTCGACCCTTTTTCCCTTTTGTTTTAGAAATGAGGCAATCTCCAAAGAGGCGGCCAAGGAATTATGCAAACCGCTGGATAAAAGCAGGTGAGGTCTGTTGATTTGCTTAAAAATCTGCGTAAATTTTTCTTCTGCTCCACCAGATTTTATAAAGATAAGGGGGAAACAATCTTTTTGGTTAAAGTCGCTTAAGTTTATATTTTCCAACTTTTCACCTAATTTTTCTTCAATATCTGCCAAAAAACCTTGTAAGGTGCTATTGACATATTCTTCTTTATGCACGTCTGAAATCAGATGATACAATCCTATTTTCATATCAAGTTTCCTTTCTTTTATGCATTTACTGCCTATAATCAGTAAATTAATTGTCCTTAATTATCAAAATTATATTCCTTTTATTTATATTCTACAAAATTAATAAAATTCCTCTTTTTTTTCTAAAATAAAAAATAATTATATTTCTTTTATTTTCTTTCTCTTTTCTTTACTCGATACTTGATACTCGATACTGTTCTTTACTCGATACTTTACTATATTCACTTGTAAAGTTTTGCATTTCAACTTATAATAGCACAGGAAGGGAGCGGATAGGCTCTGGTGGGCCTTGCGGACTTCAAATCCGTGGGCGGTAATTATTTTTAATTGCCGCGGTGGGTTCGATTCCTACCCCTCCCGCCAAAATAAATGGGATGTGTCCCTATTTAAAGGAGATAATCTTGCTAATTGAAAAATAATACAAATACGGATAATAATAACTTAAATTTATTGCTATCAAAGATTCCCAGTGTAGAGATAATACTGCAAAATAAAAATTTAAAGCCTTTGATACAAAAACGTTCCCGAAAAATGCTTACCCAAATGGTAAGAAAGGTTATCTCTGAAGAGAAAAAAAAGGCCTATAAAAATAGCCGCCTGTATTCAGCGCAAGAACGGATAAATAAAATTAAGGAATATTTCGAAAAAGAAAATCTATCTATTTTACAAGAAGTAATAAACGGCAACGGAGTAATTCTCCATACTAACCTGGGGAGAGCACCTCTCGGCAAAGAAGTGCTTGCAGCAGTTCAAACCTCTTTGCAAGGTTATACCAATTTGGAATATGACCTTGCTGAAGGCAGTAGAGGAAAAAGGGGAGAAATTGTCGAAAAATTGCTTTGCGCTCTCAGCAATGCAGAAAATAGCCTGGTGGTGAATAATAATGCCGGGGCAATATTTTTGATATTGAACACCCTGGCAAAAAACAAAGAAGTCATTGTCTCCAGGGGAGAATTGGTGCAAATCGGGGGAGGATTCCGTATTTCGGAAATATTGGAACAAAGCGGTGCTCATCTTCGAGAAGTAGGCACTACTAACCAGACTTTTATCGAGGATTATGAAAAATCAGTTAATGATAATACTGCTGTGCTATTAAAAGTCCATCAAAGTAATTTTAATATGAACGGTTTTGTTCATCAGGCTGAAATTAAAGAACTTAAAAAATTAGGGAAAAAATATAATTTACCGGTAATAGTAGACTTAGGCAGTGGAACATTTTTGGCTACTGAAAATTTTGGATTAAAACACGAACCGACCGTTCAAGAGAATATTAGAGCTGGTGCTGATATTGTTTGTTTTAGTACAGATAAACTCCTTGGGGGTCCTCAGGGTGGGGCCATTTGCGGAAAAGAAGTTTTTCTGAAGAAAATTTCGCAGCATCCTTTATTTCGAACACTAAGAGTGGATAAGATAACTTTGACGATACTCCAGGAAATTTTATTATCTTATTTAAGAGGTGAAGCTGCAGCTATAACCAAAATTCCAATTTGGAAAATGATTTCCTGCCCTTTAGAAAAAATTGCTATACGCAGCCAGAATATCTGCCAAGAACTGAAAAAAAAAGATATCCCGGCATTTACCAAAGCAGGAGAAACTGCTATAGGCGGGGGTTCTTTACCCGGACAGACTTTACCAACCAAATTAATAGTCATGAAACCTCCCTGTTCGGTGGAAATTTTCTCGAAAGAATTGCGTCTATGCCGCCCTCCTCTACTGGGACGAAAAGAAAAAGAACTTTTTATCTTAGACCCCCGTTGTATTGACCCTTCTTCTGACAATTTAGTAATAAAAATCCTTACATCAGTCTATTCCAAAATGAAATAAAATTTAGTACAATTCCACTCCCTAAGGCAGTGGCTTTTAAAAAAAGATATCATTCCTGTCATTCCGCACTTGATGCGGAATCTATAAATACAATACTTAATAAAGATAGATTCCCGCTTTCGCGGGAATGACATAAAATACGGGATGACATAAAAAGAGGTTTTTATGTTTGTTTTCGGTACAGCCGGCCATATTGACCATGGCAAAACAGCTTTAATTTATGCTCTAACTTCCATAGATACTGATCGTTTACCCGAAGAAAAAGAAAGAGGTATGACTATTGACCTGGGATTTGCCTGGATAAGACTTCCTTCCGGGGAAACAGTCGGAATAGTCGATGTGCCCGGGCATGAAAACCTGATAAAGAATATGATAGCAGGAGCAACCGGAATCGATGCCGTCATTTTAGTGGTTGATGCCAATGAAGGCTGGATGCCCCAGACCGAAGAACATTTCCAAATTATCGATTTACTGGAAATAAAATATGGCATTATCGCCATAACTAAAATCGATCTGGTAGACCAGACCCGATTAAATTTTGTGGAAAAACAGATTAAAGAGAGGTTAAACAACACCGCCCTCTTGAACGCGCCCATAGTAAAAGTAAGTACAGTAAATAATCTGGGAATTGATCAGATAAAATTAGCTATCCAGGATCTAATCCCCCGAATAAAACCAAAAAGAGATATTGGAAAACCGAGACTATCTATCGACCGGGTCTTTAATATTAAAGGAAGCGGCACAGTAGTTACCGGCACTTTGATAGGAGGAACTCTCCACCAGGGGATGGAAGTAACCATTTTTCCTTCTTATAAAAAAGCCCGCCTTAAAAATTTACAGACCTATAAAGAAAAAACAGAAAAAGCCTTCCCCGGAAGCAGGGCAGCCCTCAATTTAGCAGGAATAGAAAAAGATGAACTGCACCGAGGAGATATTATCTTTGGAAGCAAGCAGATTAAAGCCAGCAAAAATATAGATGTCCGGATACAGATTCTCCCCCAGCTGAAAAAATATGCTTTAACCAATAGATCAGAATTGTTTTTTTTCACCAGGACTAAAGAGGCTTTAGTTAAAGTAATTCTTGACCAAAAGGAGCACTTAAAGCCCGGTGAAACAGGATTTGCTCAACTTCGCTTTAAAGAACCGCTGGTAACTTATTTGGGAGACCGCTTTATTTTAAGAATACCCAGCCCTCCCAAAACCATTGGCGGGGGATTGATTGTCGACCCTTTAGCCCACAAGCATCATTTTAAAGATAAAGATATCCTTCATTTTTTACAAACAAGAATAAAATTTGGCTTGAGAGAATTGGTTTTAACTGAATTGAAAAAGAATATCTTTATTAAAAAAGATAATCTGCTAACTAATAGTAATTATGATGATTCAGAAATCAGGGAAACAGTTGAATCCTTGAAAAAACAAGGTGAAATAATCACTACTAATTCCTGGCTGATTGAGAAAAACTACTGGCAAGAGCAAATAATAAAATTTATGAACCAGTTAGAACAGGAATATGAACTTTATCCCTTACAAAGCGGTTTTCCTATAAATAAATTTCAGAGTTATTTTTATTATTTAAAACCAGAAATATTTAATAATTTAATAGATGTTCTGATTAATACCAGTAAAATAGGTTTGGAAAAAGGAGTCATGTTTTTACTCTCCCGCAAACCTAAAATTTCTTCGCAGCAAAAAATATTAATTTCTAAAATATTAAAAATCTTGAAAGATAACCCCACTAATCCTCCTAACGAAAAAACACTTATCTCCCAAATTGCCGGAAGTAAAGAAATAATAGATTTTTTAATTCAAGAAGGAGAAATTATCAAATTAAGTGATGGCATTTTACTGGAAAGTAAAAATTATGATATGATGAAAAATAAATTAATAGATTTTTTAAAAATAAATGGTTCTATCTCTGTTGCCCAGGTTCGGGAATTACTGGAAATAAGCCGAAAATATATTATCCCTCTGTTTAATAAGATGGATGAGGAAAAAATTACTCAACGCAAAGAAAATGTTAGAATCTTAAAAACTAAACCTGCTAATTAAATTAATTAATCTATCAGAAAGGAGACAGAAAAGATTTGACAGATAAAAGGAAATTAACCCAAATGGCTTCTGCTGCCGGATGAGCAGCTAAATTAAATCCTAAAGATCTCGGTGAGATCTTGAAAAATATTAATGTTTTAAAAAATAATAATCTATTGGCTGGGTTTGAAAAATATGAAGATGCCGCGGTATATCGATTAAGTGAAGACCAGGCTCTAATTTTTACCCTGGATCTTATCACACCAATAGTTGACGACCCTTATACTTTTGGACAAATTGCGGCAGCTAATGCCTTGAGTGATGTTTTTGCCATGGGAGCAAATCCTCTTATGGCTTTAAATATAGTTGCCTTTCCCGAAGATAGATTAGATGACCTAGGGCTTATTTTGAAAGGAGGAGCAGAAAAAGTCGCGGAAGCCGGCGCAATCCTGGCGGGCGGGCATACCATAAAAGACAAAGAACCAAAGTACGGATTAGCTGTTGTGGGATTAATTCATCCTCAGAATATTATTTTTAATGATACGGTTCGGGAGGGAGATTTACTGATATTAACCAAACCTTTGGGTACGGGAATATTGTCGACCGCTCTTAAAGGTGATATGGCCGAGCCAACAATCGTAAAAGAAGCTATTTTATGGATGACCAAGCTAAATCAGCTTTCCCAGGAACTATTGAAATTGACCATCCACGGTCTAACCGATGTCACCGGTTTTGGTTTAATCGGACATTTAAGTGAAATGCTCACTAAAAATAATTTGGGGGCTGAATTATGGATTAATGACATCCCGGTAATAAATGGCCTGGATAAATATATTTCCCTGGGAATGATTCCGGGAGGGACATTGAAAAACAAGGAAATTTACTCCTGTTCTGTAGAAAAAAAACCTGATATTACCCAGGAACAGGAAATTATCCTATATGATTCGCAAACCTCCGGAGGATTGCTGTTATCTATCAGTCCTGAACAGGCAGAAAAAGCAAAAGAATTGTTGTTCCAACAGGGATTTACTTCCAGTCAAATTATTGGTAAAATCTTAAAAGTTTCCTCTGGAAGAAAAATTAAAATAACATAAACAAATAACATCTTTATTTATCGAGCTAATTGTGATAGTATTTAACTAATTTACAATAAAATATTTGTAAAAAAATAATAATGTATTCATTCATGGAAAGGAGGTGATTATCATTAAAAATAAGGAATTACTACTCAGTTTAGGTCTATTTTTTATGGCATTTCTATTTACCGGCTGCTTCCTTTTTAATAGCGCACCGGTTATTGAATCCGATCCGATCACTAACGCCACAGAGGGAGGTCTATATACTTATGAGGTAGAAGCTACAGACCCCAATGGAGATACTCTAAATTATTCCCTAACTGCTGGTCCTACCGGCATGACTATTAATTCTACTACCGGAGTAATCAGTTGGACTCCCACAGAAGCCCAAATTGGTGC
>Ga0154857_1034_pt3 | contig 24296 bp, 15 predicted proteins | sample Rifle2008BG19ft_FD_105829 | JGI IMG/M metagenome (GOLD analysis project Ga0154857, IMG submission 105829) | Candidatus Atribacteria bacterium RBG_19FT_COMBO_35_14
TAAGCATGGCGGGAAAATTATGATTAAAACAGCGAAGGATTTAACCGTAGAAGAGATAAAAGAATATCGGGAGAGTTTAAAAAAGAGAGAAGAAAAGAAAAAAGAATATCTATTTCAAAGATATCAAGAAGCGTAGTCTGTAGCAAAAGTAGCATCTAAGCTTTTATATAGCAAATATCATGCTAAAAAAATTATTATCTTTGGTTCATTAAAGGATGTTTTATATTTTAATAAATGGTCTGATATTGATTTAGCTGTGAATATTTTATGAATTTTTAGAAAATTCATAAAATAATTTACTTTCTTATTATATTATTATGGTTAATGTTGTCTAAAGAGCAAAGAATATATATTAAAATAAGCAAAGAATATTTTAATGGGCAGTTGGTACATATTCAATGTCTGATATGCCTCACTTATGTGAAAAAGATAAAAAAGAGAAGATATGCATATTTCGTAATCTCTTCAAAGGAAGAGAAGACGTGTTTGCTAAATATTGGATAAGCCGAAGAACCGGGAAACAGGGTTATTCTCCAGTATGTAAAAATGAGTGGATTCCTCAGATTTGTAGAAAACCGTGTGAGAAATGCGGGAATAAGGAATATGTTTCCTTGGATGACTTTTGGATTGAGAAACATTTAAAGGGAGATATTATTATCGGAATCTATCCTATTCAACTCGATGATAGAGTGAATTTTTTGGCTTTTGATTTTGATAAGGGAAATTGGCTTGAGGATTCGATAAATTTATTAAAATTTTGCCAGAGCATTGATTTGCCAGCTTATTTGGAGAGATCAAAATCAGGTAATGGCGCACATTTATGGATATTTTTTTCTCAACCGATTAGTGCAGCAAAAGTAAGAGAATTTGGATTTATGCTTTTAAAGAAGGCTGGCAGCATTGCTATTGGTGCTATTGATAGCATAAATGATATTGATGGGATAAATAAAATCTCCAATATTGATACTAATGCCAATGACTATGCAATCGACATTAGCAGCACTGTTAATATTAAAAAAGATAATAGCGGATTTGATAGAATCTTTCCTAATCAGGATTTTTTACATGATGGAGGTTTGGGAAATCTTATCGCTTTACCTTTACAATATCAAGCACGCCAAAAGGGAAATACCCTATTTCTTGATCCGGAAAATAGCTGCACACCTTATATTAATCAATGGAATCTCTTAATTAATATTAAAAGAATTAGAGAGATTGATCTTGATTTATTTATTGAAAAAATTTCGGAAGATATCTTTTCATATCTATCAGGGTTTCCATCTAAATCCCCAGCTCAATCATCGATTCGAGATGCATCACAATCTTTACAACCATTTATATCTGAAAAAAAAGCTCTAAAAATTATTATTACTAATAATCTTTCAATTCCCATAAAAGATATAAATGAAGCATTTTATCAATTTTTAAGAAAAAATTTAATCATACATAATCCTATTTTTTATGATAAAAAGGCAAAGGGATTTTCTACCTGGGATACTCCCAAAATGATATATTGCCTAAATTCTAAAGGTAGCAATTATGTTATCCCCCGAGGATTTTTGAAAAATATAGAAAGATATTTGTTTCAAAATTCGATACCATTCCAAATTGAAGATAGAAGTATAAAAACTTCTAACCGGGTATTTAAATGTAAAATCAAAATTTATAATTATCAAAAAAAGGCTTTACAGGAAATATTGAAGAATAATACAGGTATTCTGGAAGCACCTCCAGGATATGGGAAAACTATAATTGCTTTGGCAACCTTAGTATATAGAAAACAGAGCACTTTAGTTATTGTCCATACCAGGGAATTGTTAGCACAATGGATTCAGAAAATCGGAGATGTTTTGGGAATAGAAAAAAGCGATATTGGCATAATTGGAGAGGGAAAGGAAAAAATTGGAAAGAAAATTACCGTATCTACCTATCAATCACTCGTCAGAAAGAATCTAAAAATATTAGTTGATAAAATAGGTTATGTTATTGTCGATGAATGTCACAGAGTACCAGCAAATACCTTCCAAAAAGTAGTAAAAGAATTTAAATCCAGATATCTTTTAGGCTTAACCGCTACTCCTTTTAGAAAAGATAAGTTGCAAAAATTAATGTTTCTCTATATGGGTGAAATCATTCATAGAATCGACCCAGATAAAATTTCAAGTGAATTAAAGGGTGTTGACAGTATCTTAGAAATAAGACATACAGATTTTTATCCAACTTTTGAAAAAATTAAAAAATATAAGAAGATTATTGAAGCACTGATAAAAGATGAGAATCGGAATAATCTTATTGTGAAGGACATTATCGATGAATATTCTTTAGATAAAAGTATTCTTGTGTTAACTGGAAGAAAAGGACATTGTTTAGAAATATCCCAAAGATTAGGACGAAAAAGTAAACATTCTATATTAACCGGAAATTTATCTCCAAAAGCACGAGGAGAAATATTGAAAGATTTCAAGGATAAAAAAATAGGGGTGTTAATTGCTACCGGACAATTAATAGGGGAAGGAATTGACCTTCCTTTTTTAGAAACATTATTCTTAGTATTTCCCACATCTTCAAAGACAAGATTAATCCAGTATATAGGAAGAGTACAAAGAAAAAATAAAGGTAAATCAATATCAAAAATTTACGATTATTATGATCGGTATGTCTCTGTTTTAAATATAATGTTTCAAAAGAGAAAAAAGATTTATGAGAAATTGGGAATAAAACAAATAAAACCAGATAATAAAGTATAAAAGTGTCCTAAAGGTGCCAGGCACCTTTAGGACACTTTTATAAAATATTTTTCTATAAAAGAAGGGTTTTTAGGTTTACTTGTAGGACATATATTTAGTATAAAGCATAGATTAATTTATAATAAAATAGAGGAATTCGGGGAATTTATATGGAAATAGTTATTGTCGGTGCGGGTCCTGCAGGATGTTATACGGCCCAATTGTTGAAGAAATATGGTTTTGAGGCCAGGATAATCGAAGAGCATCGAGAGGTGGGAAAGCCAGTTAGGTGTGCCGGGCTTGTAGGAAGACAAGTTTTTGAAAATACCCTGCTTCCGCTCTCTGAAAGCTCGATTATTAATCAAATTAATGGAGCCTTAGTTTGCTACAGAGATGATAGTTTTCAAATCAAGAGAGAGGGCGTAGCTTATGTAATTGATCGTGAGAAGTTTGATAAAAATTTAAGCCAAGGCTTGGAGGTAGAATACGGAAAAAAGTTAATAGAGATAAATAAGGAAGGGTCTGGTTATATTATTAAGACTGAAGTTGAGGATATTTATGCTGATTTAGTGATTGGAGCTGATGGAGCAAATTCCCGGGTGAGAAAATATATAAATTTCGTGGATAATAGTTATGCAAATAATAAAAAAAGAGGTAATATAAAATGCTATTTGGGAGTTCAATATAGAATAAAAGTAGAAGAGTATTTGCTTTGTAGCAAAATCACTCAGGTGCATTTTCGAGAAGGTATTCCTTTTTTTATTTGGGTTATCCCTGAGGGTAATAATATTTTCCGTGTGGGAGTTATTTCGGAAAATGCTCGAGAAGATTTACTAGGATTTTTACGGGATTTCAAAATTAAAGGAGAAATTATCGAAAAATTAGCCGGAATAATCCCTATAGGGCTAACGAAATACTATCACAAGAATATTGCCTTGGTGGGAGATGCGGCTGTTCAGGTAAAGCCTTTAACCGGCGGCGGGATATATTATGGATTAAAATCGGCAGAGCTTTTAGCAGAATGCATTAGAGATAATAGGCTGGATGGATACGATATACGGTTGAAGAAAAAATTTGGGAGAGAAATTAAATTTGGCTTAAAGGCTCGAAAATTATATGAAGAGATAAACGAAAAAGAACTAAAGAACATGTTTATACTGTTTAAGGAAAATGCCGGAATTATTGAGAGGACCGCTAATTTTGAAAATCATTCTGTGATTTTTATAGAAATTTTAAAAAATCCTAAAATACTTAGAGATGGCAGAAAGATTTTAAGCCGAAATATCGGGAAATTATTGTTTTAAAAGAGGAGGTACTAAATTGAAATCAATTATTCTTTGTGCCGGGAAAGGCACTCGCCTTAGACCGTTAACTCATACGAGCGCCAAACATTTAATTCCCATTGCTAATAAACCGGTATTATTTTATGCAATAGAGGCAATTAAGGATTGTGGAATAAAAGATATTGGCATAATCATTGGAGAGACCGGAGAGGACATAAAGAGTGAACTTAGAGATGGCAGTAAGTGGGGAGTGAACATTTCTTATATCGAACAGAAGGAAGCCCTGGGTTTAGCGCATGCGGTATCAGTGGCGCGGGATTTTTTGGGAGAAGATAAATTTTTAATGTATTTAGGGGATAACCTCCTGAAGAACGGGGTTGAAAATTATGCCAATAAATTTATTGAAGAAAATTATAATGCCTTTATGTTGTTGACTGAAGTGGATAATCCCAGGCAATTTGGCGTTGCTGAGCTGGAAGGAGGGATAGTTATACGGGTAGAGGAAAAACCTAAAGAGCCAGTCAGTAATTTAGCTTTAATCGGAGTCTATTTTTTTGATAAAAATGTTTATCAGGCTATCAAAAATATAAAACCTTCTGGTCGGGGAGAATTAGAGATTACCGATGCGATTCAGTGGATGATTGATAAGGGTTATAAAGTGGGGGCTGAAGTAATTAAGGGCTGGTGGAAAGATACCGGTAAGCCGGATGATATTTTAGAAGCCAATCGCCTAATTTTGGAAGATATTGAGAGGGATATTAGTGAGGCGAAGGTGGATGAGAAATCTGAGATTTTAGGAAGGGTAAAAATCGGAAAAGGGTCAGAAATTACAAATTCTAAGATAGTAGGCCCGGTAATAATAGGAGAAGGGGTCAGAGTGCTTGATTCTTATGTGGGTCCTTTTACTTCCCTTTCAGACAGAGTGGAAATACGAAAGAGTGAAATCGAATGCAGTGTAGTTTTAGAAGGGAGCAAACTGGAATACATAAAGGGACGAATGCAAAGTTGCCTTATCGGAAAAGGCGTGGAAATTTATCATTCTAAAGACCTCCCCCGAGTATACGAATTTACTTTAGGTGACCACAGTAAAGTCGGTTTATTATAGAGGTAAAAAGTTTCCCAAAGGTGCCTGATACCTTTGGGAAACTTTTTTAGAAGGAAGTGCCTAAAGTGAGGTAGATATCGTATCCTTTGGGGTCGGTCAGGGCTTTGGCTGCCCCCAATCTTAGGGTAAAGGGAGAGTCGTATTGGTAATTAAAATCTGCTTTTAGTTCTACTCCGATACTTGATTTAAAATCCTGCCAGATAGAATTAATCTCATTTTCTTCATTGGTTTTATTTAAGCTGGCGCTTGCGCTGGAGCTGGCGCTTTCCCAGGCATTTCCAATATCGATAAAGAAGGCACCGGAAAGTCTTTCTAAAAAGATGTAAAGGGGTCCAATTTGAAGGCCGTGCTCGATGTTGGCCAGAGGGAAGCGATATTCCAAACTGGTTAAAATGAGATTATTTCCTTCAAGGGTGGCAGGTTTATAACCACGCAGAGAGAAGGTATTCACCTCAGTACTACTAAGATTATCCGCCGAATAATTACCTCCCAATTTAAATTTTTCTCCACCTAAATCTGATTCTAATATGCTTGAAGAGCTGGTGCCGGCTACCAGGCGAAGAGCCAGGACCTGATGCGGGGAGGGGAGCGGTAGAGGAATAAATTTTCTACCATCAAAGATTAATTTATCAAAAGTATAATCACCGCCTAAGGCTTTATCGGCATGTTCATAGGTTAAAGAGAAGGAGTTACCTATTTCGGGGCTGATAGAGAATCCATATTTTTCCGCATCAGAATAGGAGTAGCCTAATTTTAGACTGGTGATTTTTTGCGGGTCGGTATTTAAGAGAGATGGCGCATTGGATGTGCCAGAAAAGAATTTTTCATATTGATATCCAAGAGAAAAGACCTGCCTGTATTGACGGGAATTTGTGGTGGAAGTAGTCTGTCCTTTTAATGGGAAATAAACATTTATGCCGGTTTTCCCTTCTTCCCACCAGGAGGTTGGGGTTTGTGAGGCCAAAACAGTATTACCAGAAAGATAAAAATTGATGATAGGAAGGTAGCTATAATTATAATAATTGAGGTTGTAGGATAGGCTATTATTGAATATCCCATAAGTAACGCTTAAGGGCAGGGAATAAAATCCCAGGATATCTTCCGATTTAGTTGAAAAGCCAATTCCCAGGCCGCTTTCAGTAAGCCGGGCAGCGGGAATCCAATAGGTGGGAGGCCAGAAAGAGGTTAAAGGACGGTAAGGGTGGATTGGATAATTATTTTTAGAATTAGAATTTGAATTTGAATCAGAAGAGGTATTTAGGTCTTTAATGAATGGTTGTTCTTCCATAATTGTGGTTTCAACATATTCTATTTTAATTTCGGCCCACTGGTTGGGGCTCGAGTTCGGGTTCATCACTTCCACTTTCATAAGGTGCAGTTCGTATCCGGTGGCATGATAGGAAATAAAGGCTAACTGGGTACCATCGGGAGAGATGGCGGGCTGAAATGCCCCACCCAGGACATTGGTTACCTGATAGAGTTTGTTGTTGAGGAACGAAAAGGCAAAAATATTATAAATTCCGGTACGGTTTGAGGCAAAGAAGAGATATTGCCCATCGGGAGACCAACAAGGGCTAAGGTCAATAAATTTATCTTGAAAAATGGGTTGAATGGATTGAAGAGCAAAATTATCGATATTACCGGGGTTAAGATTGTTAGTTCTACGATTGTCGGCATCAAGATTTAAGATATATATATCCTGGTAACCCTGGCGCCAGGCAGAAAAGGCTATTCTGTCCCCTTTGGGAGACCAGGATGGTTGATATAATTGGGTTCCGTCACGAAAATCGGTTAAATAGATAATTTCCTTTTTGGTAATTAGTTTATAGGTGGGCTGGACTTCATTAATCGATGAGTTTGGGGAAGGTAAATTAATTAAAGCTAAATTATTTGTTCCTGATTGATTAATAACTGCCACGATTTGAGGATTTTCCGTTTCCGGGTTAGGTGACCAGCTGGGATCGCGAGCCCGCAGCCCTTCAGAGAGGCGGGTCTCTTTTTTTGTTTTTAAGTCGAATAAATACAGGTCATAAAAATTATAAAATTGTTCATAGTCGTCTAATTTAGCATAAATTATTTTAGAACCGTCCGCAGAGAGGCTAAAAGTAGAATCTCGGCCATAAGTTCTTCTAATTAAAGGTTCTTTTTCAGTAGAACGGGGAGTTAAGGGTAAGGGGAGAGAAGAGTTTAAAGGGTCGATAATTTGAATAAAGGGATAGGAATGAGGCGTAGAAACTCTGACTGCTATTTTATCTCCTTCGGGGGCGGAAAGCCAATGGGGATAATCGACCCAATAATGGTATTTAGTTAATTGCTGAGAAGAAGTAAGATTTTTTTGAGAGAGAATTTTTTGCGCCTGGAGTTGATATTTTTCTTTTAAATTTTCTTTCCAGCTTTGGTACAGTTCCTTCAGGTTCAGGCCTATTGCTCTTTTTACGGCATAGTTAAATCCTAAATAGGGATATTCACAGAATATTTCACTCATGGTAATGATTTTATCTTCCCCGTATTTTTGAGCTATAAAATGGACAAGGGATTGGCCATAGATATAGGGTGCAGTGCCGTCAGGCCAGGAAGTAAGATAATAACCATTTATCTGATCAATGGTGTTAAATTGGTCCTCCAGGGCTGCCATGCGAAGATACATATCATAACGAGCATCTATTCCTCGGCCTCCGGCGGTAAATTTAGTTTCATTGTAAACCGCAAATCCCTCGATTGACCAGATGGGCTGGAGGGCATTGGGAGTGAGTATCTGACCAAATAGGGCGCGCAGGGCAGTGGTGGGCCCAGAGGTCATCTCGAAATGAGCCAGGTGGGTGTATTCGTGAGTGATTACCATTTTAAGCCAACTTTTAAATTTCATATCAAAGGATTTGGCTGTGGGGGCAGTCAGGGAAAGGCGAATCACCCGATGAGGAAAAGAAGTGGCAAAGCCCAAGGCGTAATCAGAAAAATCTTCCATAATTATGGCTATCTTTTGCAGGTGGTGATGCTTGTTGGGCGAACCAAGCTGAGCATTAATCTGGTGGTAAGTTTCCTCAGCAATATTAGCTACCTGTTGGGCTAATTGTTCATTATGGTAACTGAAATCGTCTTCATTTTGTTCATTGTTTTGCAATTTAGAAAAATAGACTGAAAAATGAGGGCTTTCCAAGACCTGCCAATTCAAGCCGGGGTCATAGCGAACAGCTTCCACACTCATAACTAATGGTGAGTATATTACCAAAACTATTACAATAGTGATATAAATAAAAAAATTTAATATTTTTTGCATATTCTCATACTTCTTCTCAAAAAGTGTCCTAAAGGTGCCTGGCACCTTTAGGACACTTTTTTATAACAATAGGTTTTTTTTAATATAATTTAGCCAGAGTTGGTATATACGATCAGAGATTATATCTCTATCCACTTTTTTGCATATTTTTAGTACGCTTGAACTGGATATTTGTAGAGAAGTTGCTACATCTTTTACTCTATAACCCTCTTTTATCAATAGATATACCAGTAAATGTTTTAATCGTATATTGGTTTCTATGCTTCCAATTTGTTCTTTTGTTTTCCTTAATATATTTTCTATATTTCTGGGTGATTTATTTTGTATTTGATTTGAGGTTATTTTGGTGATATTTTGGAGGATTTTTTCTGGGCCATCTTTTTGAATATTTTCTTTTACGAAATTTACAAAATTTTCCGGACTGGTTTGACAAAGTTTTAAGAATTCCCGAATGTTCAACCAAGGGGGAACGCTTTTGTTTTGATTTTGGGTAGAGAGAAAATATTGAAAACTACTCCAGGGGTATTCTTCAGGAGAATCCACTAATCCGGCCTCTACCGGATTTAGGCTTATATAAGAAGCTGCACTATATAGATAAAGAGAATTTAGGACAAGATGGCTTTTGTATCGGTCCTGAAAGAGGTGACCTTTTCTAATGTGTCTTATGTTGAACCAGTGGGCGTAAGAGGAATTTAAAAACTGCATGGCTTGAGAGAGATTTGCTTCTTCTGTCTTTAAAAGAAGGTGAAAATGAGTATCCATTAGTGTATAAGAGAAAAGGAGAATTTTGTGGGAGGTAACCATTTTTTGTAGAAGTTGTAGAAATTTATTTCTATCTATATTATCAGTAAATATGTCAGTACCTTCCACACCCTTACCAATTATATGATAGATAGCATTTTTATCTTCTATCTCTGTTCTATTTCTTCTTGCCATAATGTAATTATTATATCTTTTATAAATAAATAGTTCAAGGGATCTTGGCATAAAAGCTGCTAAAAAGTTTCCCAAAGGTGCCAGGCACCTTTGGGAAACTTTTTAGATAAAATTAAATTAAATTATGTTGGAGTTTTAGAAATAAGTGGTGTATAATTAATTTCAGTTGCATATTTCGGATATTCAAAAGGAAAGGTGGAGAGAATGGCTCAAGAACAGGTGAATATAAAAACCAAAACTGCAGCAAGGGTAAAAAAAATAAAGAAAAGTGATTTGTGGTTTTATATTATAATTATCATATTATTGGTAACCATGTTTTTATGGTATATTAGGCAGTTAGGATACCTACCCTTATGGATAGATAAGCAGGCTTCGACTCTTATTACAGAAATAGACCCTGCAACCAGAGAGAGAAGGGCGGCTTTTAAAATTATAAATGCTCATGAACATGTCCAATCAATCAGCAATATTCCTCTTCTCCTTAAGGTGATGGAAGATTGCCAGATGGAAAAAATGATTCTGCTGGGAACCTCAAAATACACTTTTTACTTAAATCCTAAGTATGGATTTAGTGAATATGACAAGAATAATGAAGAAATAATAAACATAAGCAAGAAATATCCCGATAAATTTATAGCATTATGCACGATCGATCCCCGCGATGAAGACAAATTGGAAAAATTAAAGAAATTTATTGCTGAGGGGGCTAAAGGCTTGAAATTGTATAATGGCCATGGCTATTTCTATGATAATTTCTTTCATCTCCCCTTAGACGATCCCGGGATGATGGAGGTATATCAATACTGTGAGGAGCAAGGGGTACCCATCCTTTATCATATCAATAGTGGTCGTTTTTTAAACCAAATGGAAAGAATTTTACAAGCCTTCCCTGATTTGGTAGTTATCGCCCCTCATTTTATTTTGACTTCCAGTAATCTTACACTCTTAAGCAGACTTCTTGATACTTATCCCAATTTATACACTGATATAAGTTTTGGTCATCCCGATTTTCAAGTTGCCGGGTTTAAAAGGATTTCTTATAATGCTGTGGCTTTTCGAGAATTTATGCAGAAATATCGTAACCGTATAAACTTCGGAACAGACATAGTAATTACCTACTACCGGGCGAAAAGCAGTAGCTATATTGGTGATATTACATTAAGTTACTTCAATATGTTAGAAAAAGAGGAATTTACTTTACCGGATTCGATTTATAAGATGATGGGTAAAAAAGCTCGGGAGCAAACTGATCCCAACACTGTTTACAGAGGGCTTAATCTCGATGATGAAACTTTAAGAATGATTTACCATGATAATGCAGAAAGGATTTTCGAAAAATGAAATGAATAAAATAAAAAAAATAGAATTAGTCAGAACCAGCAAAACCATCAGAGCCAGAGGTATTCCATATTCACATTACCATTTGTAGCAAGACACCCGCTAAATGATACCAAAAGTAAATCTTAATTACCTTAAAACGAATCGAAAAATATTTAAAAAAAGGAACGTATTAAGAGATGAAGAGATTTTTTGCATTATTATTTGAATTAGTTATTGTAATATTAATGGTGGGAGGCTGTGTAAATTTTGAGGCCATCTTTCCTTTTCCAAATAACCCGCCAGTTATAATTTCTGAACCTATTATCACTGCTGCAGAAAATAATCAATATTCTTATCAGTTAGAAGCAAAGGATCCCGATGGGGATAACCTAACTTATCTTCTTATCCTCAGTCCAGAAGGCATGAGTATTAATAGTAAAAGTGGTTTATTAACCTGGACACCTAATAATAATCAGGTAGGGATTCATCAGGTAACCGTAGAAATTTCTGACGGTAAACAGAGCGTAACTCAGAGTTTTAAAATTGAAGTTTCTAATGTGAATAATCCTCCATACATTTTTTCTTATTTCCCTATTAGTTTAAATTTTGGAGTAAATGAAGGGAACTCAATAAAATTTGAAGTTCAAGCTCATGATATTGACTTAAACGCAGTATTAAATTACCAATGGTTTTTAAACGGAAAAGAAACGTCAAGCTCCTCCGTTTCGGGAAATGATTCAAAAAGTAGCTGGATTTATTCAGCCAGTTACGGAGATTACAGTCAGAAAATAGTAAAAGTATTAGTGGGCGATGGAGAATTAGAAGATTATGTACAGTGGAATATAACAATAAATGACATTGCCCCTCCTGCCCAACCTACCTTAGATGTCGTGCTTTCTCCAACAAATGTTTCACCCCAAACTCTTTCTGGAACTAAAGAATCCAATACTTCAATTTGGATCAATGGAACAAAATTTATATCGATAAATTCTGATATTGTTTGGTCATACACCTTTGATTTATTTGAAGGAAATAATAAAATATCAATAACCTCTCGTGATGCCTCTGGAAATGAAAGTAGCGCAGTAACTACCGATATAGTTTTGGATACAATTACACCAGCAACCCCTAGTTTAGAACCCGTAATTTCACCAACTAACATTTCTTCTCAAACTTTGTCTGGTATCAAAGAGGCTAATTCTTCGATTTTAATTAACGATACAGAAGTTATCTCTATTAATTCATCTACAGATTGGTCTTATTCTTATAATCTTTCTGAAGGAACCAACAATATCTCAATTGCTTCTCGCGATACTGTTGGTAACGAAAGTTCCGCAGCAACTATAACAATAGAATATGACCCAAATATTTATGTAGATATAGGAAACATTAGCGGAATCGAAGATGGAACCCAAACTCATCCATTTAATTCTATAACCGAAGGAATAGAGGCGGTTGCCTCTGGAAAATCGGTTATAGTGGCCGCAGGGACTTATAATGAACAACTGATAATAAATAAAAGTATTGCTCTTCAAGGGATAAGTCGGGATAATACTTTTGTAACCGGGAGCGGCTTAACTGGAAATTTAATCAGTTTGGAAGCAGATAATATTACTATATCTGGTTTTACCATTAATGGCAGCAACAGCACTAGCGCCGGAATTTATTTTGACAATCATTCCTTTATAAATATAAATACTAACCTGATAAAAAATAATAAAGATTATGGCGTAAGCTATATTAATTCAAGTCCTATAATTGAAAGTAATAACATAGAGAATAATAACAGTAGTGGAATAAAGGTTGCAACAAATGGGGCAGGCATAATCCGTAATAATTCTATAGTATCTAATCAACATGGCATACGCACTTATGGAGATTCTCGTCCTGAGATTGATAGAAATAATATCAGCAATAATAATAGTGGTATTTTTTGTCGAGAAAGTGCCACTCCAATTATTTCTTACAATACTATTAGCAATAATTCTGGATATGGAATTCTTATTGATGATACTTTAAGTAATTCAGTTAATCCGGATATCGGTGGCGGGTATGGGGGAAGCGATGGTCAGAATAAAATAACAGGAAACAGCATTCACGGTGTGAGTAATAAAACTACTCACAATATTTACGCCAAATATAACTGGTGGGGGGATGCTGCTGGACCTAAATATCCAGGAAATCCCAATAATGCCACTATTTCAAGCGACTGGGCTTATTGGAGCGAAACAGGCGGCAATATTATCTTTACTCCTCATTTAACTACTGAGCCCTAATCTTATAAAAAAATTTCCAAAGAATACCGGTACCAATTTGTCCAAAAGTGTCCTAAAGGTGCCAGGCACCTTTAGGACACTTTTTTGGCATAAAATTTGTTATTTGTGCTTGCTTGAATAGAGGTTGTGTGGTATGTTATAGAATATAGAAAGGTAGGCTAAAATATGGGGAGGAATGAGCCATGGGAGAGAAAAGAAAAAATAAAAACGACAATATAAATATGTTAGATAGAGATTTTTCTGAGTTGGATAAAGCTAACATGATAGAGTTGTTAGAGGAATTTCCGCAGAAGATGAGAGATGCCTTGCGTTTAGGAGAGGAATTTATTATTCCTACCAACCTTTTACCTAATCCCACTGCTGTGCCGGCTTATGCCACCCCCACCGCCCCTACCTCTACTTCTACCCGGAATTTTAAAAATATCGTGGTATTGGGAATGGGTGGTTCAGCCATTGGCGGGGACCTATTATCTGATTATTTAGCCGATGAATTATCAATTCCTATAGTCGTCATTCGCGGCTATGATATACCCAAATTTGTAGATGAAAATTCTTTAGTTTTTACCGTCAGTTATTCGGGAAATACTGAAGAGACTATCTCTGCCTTGAAGAAATGCTTGGAAGCCAAAGCCAGAATCATTGCTTTAACTTCAGGGGGTAAATTAGCGGTCCTTTCTCAAGAGAATAACTTTCCTGTGATTAAAGTACCAGCAGGAATTCAGCCTCGAGCCGCTATTTCTTATCTGTTCTTTCCTATATTAAAAGCTTTAGAAAGGCTGGGCTTGATAAAGGAAAAAAGCAGCGAGATAGATGAGACAATCAGCATTTTACAAGACCTTTCTAGGGAATACTGTGCTAAATCCCCCAGTGAAAACAATTTAGCCAAGAAGGTGGCCTTGAGCCTGTATCTGCATCTGCCCCTGATTTACGGTTCTGAAGGATTGTTAGAGGCAGTGGCGATGCGCTGGAAGACCCAGATAAACGAAAATAGTAAATGGCCCTGTTTTTGGAATGTATTTCCTGAACTCGACCATAACGAAATAGTGGGCTATGAAATAGAAAATAACATAAACCGACAGGTTAAAATTATTTATCTTCAAGACAAAGAAGGTCTTTTGAGGGTGGAGAAGAGACAGAAAATTACCCGTAAGATTATCCAAGGCAAAGTAGCCGAGTTTATAGTTTGCCCTACCAAAGGTAAAGGAAAAATGTCCCGCATGTTTTCACTAATTTTCTTAGGCGACCTGGCGAGCTATTATTTAGCAATATTAAATCAGGTTGACCCTTCACCAGTAGCCTGTATAGAGGATCTAAAGAAAGAATTAGCCAAATAAATTAATAATTTACGAATCAAAAAATTGATTAAATTGATTAATTGGCCAGTTAGAAAATAAGTTAATTGGTAAATTGGTGAATTAATAAACAGGAGAATATTTATTTGAGATACATTGAAGTTGGAGTTATTGCCTTTATAGTCTCGTATATTTTAACTCCCTATATGGCGCGTGTAGGGAAAAAGCAAAATATGATGGACCTGCCCGGTCATCGTAAAATACACGAGGAAGCTATCCCCAATTTGGGAGGGATAGTTATTTTTTTTGGATTTTTACTGAGTCTGCTCTTTGTGGTGCAGATAGAAGGACAGATTAAAGCCCTCTTGATAGGAGGGGTAATCATATTGTTATTAGGGGTGGTAGATGACATAGTAGATCTTTCTCCCAAGCATAAATTCATTATTCAAATGGTTCCTGCCTTAATAGTGATTATATATAACAGTGATTTAATAAATAGTTTTATAGTTAATCAATTAAAAATTTTTGATCTGTTAGGTTATCTTCTTTATCCTATTTTAATCTTCTGGATAGTGGGAGTAACTAATTCCATCAATTTGATAGACGGTTTAGACGGGCTGGCTTGTGGAATTTCCCTTATTGCCTTAGTTACTTTTCTTATTTTAGGCTTAAGACAAAATTTAGAGGCTCTCGGTCTTATATCTATTGCCCTGACGGGGAGCATGTTAGCTTTTTTAAAGTTTAATTTTTACCCGGCTAAAATCTTTTTGGGGGATTCTGGCAGTACATTTGCCGGTTTCATGTTGGCTTCTATAGGGGCTTTGTGGGTATTAAACAGTGGGAATGCCTTTTTTATGTTTATTCCTATTATTGTGCTTGCTCTACCTATTTTTGATACCTTGTTTGCTATCTGGAGGAGATACCGGGGGCATTATCCTATATTCCAGGCCGATAAAGGGCATCTCCACCATCGACTTTTGGCTCGGGGAATGGCACATAAAAATGTGGTGTTTATATTATGGGGAATAAGCGCCATCTGCAGCGTAATCGCCCTTGTTTTAGCATTCTAATGTAAAAAGTGTCCTAAAGGTGCCAGGCACCTTTAGGACACTTTTTAGTGACGGAAAGGAAAAGAAACATGGAATTAGAAAAGAGAAAGGAACAGGTAAGTGAAAATAAAAAAACCACCGTTTTAGTTACCGGCGGGGCGGGCTTTATCGGTTCACACATGGTAGATTTACTCATCAAAAATAATTATAAAGTTGTGATAGTTGATGATTTATCTTCTGGCCGAGAGGAGAATATTAATAAAAATGCTCGATTTTATAAATTAAATATCACCGATCAAAAAGGATTAGCTGAAGTGTTTAAGAAGGAAAAACCTGATTATGTATGCCATGAAGCTGCCCAGATCAGCGTTTCTTTTTCGGTAAGAGAACCTTTGTTTGATGCTCAAACTAATATTCTTGGTTCCTTGAATTTATTGCGATACTGCGTTAATTACCAGGTTAAGGGAGTAGTTTTTGCCTCCAGTGGTGGGACTATTTATGGAGAGCCAGAGCATTTCCCCATCAGCGAGGATTACCCTTTCAAGCCTCAATCGCCTTATGGAATTAGTAAGGTCGCTATCGAGTATTATCTTGATTTTTATCAGAAAAATTACCATATTCCATATGTAGCGCTAAGATATGGCAATGTCTATGGGCCCCGACAGGACCCTTATGGTGAAGCCGGTGTTATTGCTATATTTATAGAAAAGATGCTAAAAGGAGAGATTCCTACTATAAATGGTGACGGAGAGTATATCAGAGATTATATTTATGTAGAAGATGTGGCTCAAGCTAATTTACTCGCCCTTCAAAATATGGTAAAATCATCTAAGGTTGTTCGGAAAATAGAAAAAGCTAAAGAAAAAGAAAAATTAGCCGAAACCGAAGATGAAACTAAAACTGAACCTAAACCTGAAAATGAACTTAATGGCTTCAATCTGGGTACCGAAAGAGGAATTTCGGTAAATGAAATATTTTGTCTTTTAAAGGAGATTATAAAATTCCCCCACCCGGCGCATTATGGGCCTCCCAGGGCAGGGGATTTAAGGAAGAATATTCTGGATTGCCACTTAATTAAAGATGTTTTAGGATGGCAGCCACAGTTTGACTTTTCAACGGGTTTAGAAAAGACAGTTCGCTGGTTTAAAGAGAATATTCACTAATTATTTTAATTTTAGAAATTTATCCTAAAAAGAAGGAATTTAGAATGCTTTTGTCGAATAAAGGTAATTGGATTAAGTAGAAAAAAACTTGAAAACAAAGAAGCAGAAAGGTAAGTCAAAAATAAGGATAAAAAAGAAATAAATGAAAATGATAGAGGAAAATATATTTATATGTTAGAAAGCGGAATGGTGTTTAAAATTACAGGTATCGTTGTATGTAGTGTGCTGATGGTCATCTTGGGGAAGATAGACAAAAAGAGAAAAATTCCCACAGGGGTTAAATTAATATTTCAAGTTTTAATTTCTTTAATTATAATTTATTCTGGAGTAAAAATAGAATTTTTGCGAGCTCCTTCCTCCTCATCGGGAGGGTATCTTTATCTTAGCTATTTATCTATCCCTCTAACCATAATCTGGTTGATAAGTATTACTAACTCTATCGGCCAGGCAGATGAACTGGGAGATATCACTCCTTATATTGTCTTTATCGCTTCCCTCACTTTTTTAGTGGTCTCTCTTGTCCAGAGACAGGGATTAATTTTAGCAGAATCTCTATCTTTGATTATGGCGGCGACTTCATTTATTTTTATTAAATATGTCCCCCGAGGTAAATTTTCTTCCTATTATATGTCTTTTGGATTTATATTAGCAGTGATTGCTATCGTGGGTGTATCCAAGAGTACAGCAGCTTTGACTTTATTGATTCCTCTTTTAATTTTAGGCGTACCGATTATAGACAGCTCATATTCTATTGTAGCTAATTATGCCCGTCAGGAAAGCTCAATCCCGGTTATAGGAAAATTACCATTATTTTCAGAGAGCGGGAGCGGAGGCGAAAGTGGAGGCGAAAGCGGAAGCAGGTTACGCCAGAAACTCCAATCTTATGGATTTTCGGCTCAAGGAGCGAATTTAACTATTATCAGGGTCTCTCTCTACTTAAGTTTATCAGCTTTTATTATTTCTATATATCAGAATTTCTATTTACTATTAACCTTGACTGCTTTTGGTTGGGTGGTTTTTGAATTACTGAAGAATAAGGTTCGGTCAGAGGAATTGATTATAGGAAGAGACATTCTAACTAACCGCATAAAACTCTTTCAAGTGGGAATTGACCAGGCGGATAATCAAAAAACTATTCAAAAAATAGAGGAATTTATTATATCTAAAACACCTCATCAGATTGTTACTCCGGATACTTTGGCTGTATTACGAGCAAGAAAAGACCCGGAGTATCACACCATATTAAAATCTGCAGATTTGGTTACCCCTGATGGGGCAGGTATTTTATGGGCTGCCAAAACTCTAAATTATCCTTTACCTGAAAGAGTAACCGGTATAGACATAATACATAACATATGCCGATTGGCTGCCAAGAAGGGATATTCCTTATATTTATTAGGCTCTTATCCTGGGGTAGCTAGTGAGGCTGCCTTAAATTTAACCAGGGAATATCCGGGAATAAAAATAGCTGGAACCCATCATGGTTATTTTAGTTATGAAGATTCTCAAAATTGTGAAGATGTTAAAAATGGTGATGGCGTTAGGAATAAAAAAGAAGAAGAGATTATTGCCGAGATCAAAGAAAATAGACCGGATATATTACTGGTGGGTATGGGTGTGCCCAAACAAGAAAAGTGGATTAATATAAATTTAGAAAAATTAGATGTACCAGTATGTGTAGGGGTAGGCGGAAGTTTCGACGTCCTTTCCGGCAGGATACCGCGGGCACCATTGTGGATGCAAAGACACGGAATGGAATGGATTTATAGATCGATTAAGCAGCCAAACAGGACTTTCCGAGTTTTAGCCCTTTTTTACTTTATCTGGTTGGTAGTTATAGGGAAAATAGTTTATTCTCTAAAAGAAGTAGAATAATAATCGATAATAGATAATGCTTAATAAGCAAATGATAATTAATTGAGATAACCCAAAAATAATAGAAGTATAGGGAAGTATAGGATAGTAATTAATTTAGTATCTTAGTATTAATGTATTATTTTAATGGTTCTTAATAGCTATAGATAATAGAATTATAATATTACCGATCGTTCTATTTGCTTATTTCTAAAGTCCTAAATATTAAAATGATTAAATTCCCCTCACTATATCTTAGATAAGCTCACCCTTTATTGTATATCAATATCCGTTTTTCTAATTAATCAATTAAATAAGGAGATACTGATGAAAGTTTTGCTTAAAGGTGCAATAATTGTAGTTGCCGTAGTCATTCAACTTACCCTTATTAATTCGGTTGCCATTTTGGGATTAAAACCTGATTTGATAATGGTAGTAGTAGTAGTTTTTTCCTTGCTGAAGGGAGAAAAAGAAGGGATTATATCCGGATTTGCTTCCGGCTTTTTGCAGGATATCTTTTCTACCAGCCTCTTAGGAATAAATGCTATGGCAAAGACGGTGATAGGTTTTACCTGTGGAATTTTAAAAGAAAAAATATTTCATGAACATATATTATTTATTATTCCGGTAATAACTTTTATTGCATCATTTATGCAAAGTATTTTAGTGTTTTTGCTATTACGCGCTTTTGGAATTGAATATAACCTGGCCTGGAGCTTAAAAAAGATAGCCCTTCCTGAAGCTTTATATAGCAGCCTGCTATCACCTTTTATTTTTTTAATAATTAATAAGCTTTTCCAGTTGACTAAAGAATAAAATCACAAAAGTGTCCTAAAGGTGCCAGGCACCTTTAGGACACTTTTGTGATTAAAATTGAGGAGCAATTATGAGGGAATCTTCTACCGTTCCAGAAGATGTGAAACAACGGCTAAACTGGTTATTGATATTTATAGTCATCTGTTTTTTAATTTTAGCTATTAGTTTATGGTATTTGCAGATGATTAGAGGAGAGGAATTTAAGGGAAGAGCGGTAGAGAATTGTATTCGTTCCCTGGCAGAAGATGCTCCGCGGGGCAGGATTTATGACCGCCAGGAAGAAATATTAGTTACTAATCGTCCGGTAGTAGTAGTTTCTATAATCCCGGCAGAGGTTGATGATTTAGAAAAACTGAGTGAAAGACTAAGTAAAATTATAGGTATTTATCCGGAAGAAATTTCGCAGATAGTAAAAAATTACCGGGAAAATCCTTTTAAACCGGTAAAAATTCTGGATGATTGTAACACAAATATGACAGTGGAGATCGAGGAGAGAAAAGATGAATTAAAGGGAGTGATATTAGAGGTTAAACCTCGGAGGAATTATCTTTACCATGATTTTGCAGTTCATAGCTTAGGTTATGTTGGGGAAATAGATAAAGAAGGGTTGCTGCAATATGGCAATCAAAAATTACAGGGAGGAGACATCATAGGAAAGATCGGGCTGGAGAAATATTATGATGGTATTTTGAGAGGAGAAAAAGGAGGGAAGGAAGTCGAAGTTGATGCCTTGGGTCAAGAGATAGCTACTTTATTGTATCAGAAACCGGTTCCGGGCAAAGATTTGGTATTAACTATCGATAAAGATTTACAGCTTTACGGAGAAAATTTACTCTTTGATAAAAAAGGCTCTATTGTGGTAAGCGATCCTAATAGTGGGGAAATATTAGCTCTGGTTAACAGACCTTCTTTTAACCCCAACTTATTTGCTAATGGAATTTCCAGTTCTGATTGGCAAAGGCTTTCTTCTGATACCGATTACCCTTTGACTAACCGAAGTGTTCAGGGACTTTATTCTCCTGGTTCGATATTTAAAGTAGTTCCCGCGGTAGCTGCACTGGAAGAAGGAGTTACTGATAGAAAAAGAAAGATTTATTGCTCGGGCACTTTTGAATTAGCTGGTCGGATCTTCACTTGTTGGAAAGGGATTGGGCACGGAAGTTTAAGTATTATTGATGCAATTGCTAATTCCTGTAATGTCTATTTTTATACCTTGGGAAAAGACCTGGGGATTGAAAGATTTAGTAAATATATGCAGAAATTTGGATTGGGCGAAAAAACGGGTATTGATTTACCCGAAGAAGCCATAGGGACAATTCCTTCTGCCCAATGGAAGGAGAGAGAAGTTAAAGAAATTTGGTTCCCCGGAGATACTATAAATCTTTCTATCGGCCAGGGATACCTTTTGTTAACCCCCTTGCAGGTGCATCATATTATTACTACCATCGCTGCAGAAGGAGAAGTATACAAGTTACATTTGGTAAAAAAGATAATTTCTGCTGACGGTAACACAGTAGAAGAAATTAAACCGGAAATTTATAAAAAAATAAACTTTTCTTCAGATACATTTAAAATTATTAAAGAGGGATTAAGACAGACTATATTAAAAGGAACAGGTTGGAGAGTGAATATCCAAGAATTAGCGGTAGCCGGGAAGACCGGGACAGCTCAAAATCCTCAAGGTGAGACCCACGCCTGGTTTATCGGGTTCGCTCCATATGAAGATCCAGAAATTTGCATCACTGTTTTTCTGGAAAATGGGGGAGAAGGGGGAGAAGCCGCTGCCCCCATAGCCCGAGCTATGCTGGAAAAATATTTTAATATTAAAAATTAAAAAAGTGTCCTAAAGGTGCCAGGCACCTTTAGGACACTTTTGAGAAACTTTTGTATCAGGAGCTGATTTGGAGGATAGAAATTGAAAGAAAAATTAGATAGATTAACTGAAAATATAGATTTTGCTCTTCTTTTTGCGGTAGTGTTTCTCTGTTTTTATGGACTTTTAGTATTATTCAGTTCAACACGTTTGACGGCTACAGCGGGAAGCGACCCCTATTTTTTCGTGAAGCGGCAATCATTGTTGATATTGTCAGGATTCCTATTTTTAACTATAATAATTTTTATCGATTACCATAACTTGGAAAGAGTTTCTAAAGTGATCTATTTTGGAGCTATTGTTTTACTGATAATGGTTATAATTTCTGGTAGATCAACTTATGGAGCAAGGCGCTGGATGGTTATTGGACCTTTTGATTTTCAGCCCTCGGAGTTTGCTAAAATCGCCTTAATAATGTTTTTAGCGGATTTTTTATCTAAAAATAAACTAAAATTTGATAATTTTCTCTATTATTTATTTCCTTTCATTTACACCGGGTTGTTAATGTTATTGGTATTTATGCAGCCGGATTTGGGAACTTCGTTAGTATATTTAGCTATTCTTATGATCATGTTGTTTGTGGCGGGAATTAAGATAAAATTTTTAGTTTTCACTATTTTAGCGGGCTTATCTTCTGTTCCGGTTTTGTGGATTTTTCTGAAAGATTATCAGAAAAATAGATTAATTTTATTTTTAAATCCTAATCTGGATCCTTTGGGGGGAGGCTATAATGTTATCCAGTCGAGGATCGCCATTGGTTCGGGAGGTTTTTTAGGGAATGGAATCTTTAGAGGTTTACAAAGTCAGTTAAATTTTCTACCTGCCCAACACACTGATTTTATATTTTCGGTAGTAGGAGAAGAGTTAGGCTTTGTCGGAACTATCTTATTATTAGGATTATATGCTATTATTTTATGGCGGGGAATAAAGATTGCTTTAGAAGCCAGAGATTTGTTGGGAAGTTTACTTGCTACTGGTGCCGTGTCGTTTTTATTTTTTCATATTGTAGTGAATATTGGAATGGCTATGGGGATGCTGCCAGCCACCGGATTACCCCTGCCTTTTTTAAGTTATGGGGGAAGCTTTATGATAGCTAACTTGATGGCGATAGGGATATTGCTAAATGTGGAATTGCATAAGGTAAAGTGGTAAAATAATTAGCCAATAGGCCGATTGTTTTAGTCGTTAGTGTATCGTATCCAGTATCCAGTATCGAGTATCCAGTATCGAGTATCGAGTATCGAGTAAAGATTCCGTGATTTTTTACCTTTTTAGCTTAGACTTATTTTTATTCTAAATTCTGACTACTGAATTCTGGCTCCTGAATTCTATTTATTTGCGAGATACGATTCACGAGATGCGTATTTATATAGCCAGCTAACTAACCGAGGAGAAAAGAGATTGGATATTAAAAAAATATTATTTGAAGAGTTATTGGATAGGGTAGAAAAACCGGGGAGGTATACCGGTAAAGAATTTAATGAAATAGTAAAAGAAGGGGATATATCCACAGTTAAAATAGCATTGGCCTTTCCTGATTTATACGAGATTGGAATGAGCTATTTAGGATTTAAAATTTTGTATGAGATTATTAATAAGAGAGGCGATGCTCTGGCCGAGCGAGTCTTTTCGCCTGCGATAGATATGGAAAAATTGTTGAGAGAACGACAGATTCCCGTTTTTTCTTTAGAGACCTATAGACCTTTAAATTCTTTTGATATTGTTGGATTTACTATCCAACATGAATTATGCTATTCTAATATCCTAAATCTTCTCGAACTTGGGCATATACCTTTAGGGTCGGAAGAGAGAAAAGAAGATGACCCCCTGATTATTGCCGGTGGGCCAGGAGCTTTTAATCCGGAACCCTTATCCCGTTTTATCGATTTATTTGTAATCGGAGAAGGGGAAGAGATTATTGGTGAAATTATAGAAGTTTATAAAAAATGGAAAGATAAAAAACGGAGCCGAGTAAAACTTTTAGAAGAATTAGCCCGGATAGAAGGTATTTATGTTCCGTCTTTCTATGAAATAACTTATTTTAAAGAAGGAAGGGTTAGATCGGTTACCCCTAAAAAAGAAACCTATCATTCAGTGATAAAAAAACAGATTATTTCAGATTTTGATCAAGTAGCATATCCTCTTTTTCCCATTGTTCCCAATATCGATGTAGTTCACGATAGAATTACCCTGGAAATTTTTCGGGGGTGTACCCGGGGATGCCGCTTTTGTCAAGCAGGGATGATTTACCGTCCGGTCAGGGAAAAATCAGTTGATACTTTAATTGGATTGGCTGATGAAATTCTTGCCCATACCGGATACGAAGAGATATCTTTGTCCTCTTTAAGTTCGAGCGATTATAGTGAAATAAAGAACTTGATTACTAAATTGGTAGATCGATTTGAAGAAAAAGGCGTGGGGGTTTCTCTGCCTTCTTTAAGGATAGATTCTTTTTCTGTCGCTTTGGCCCAGCAGGTTCAAAGAGTAAGGAAGACCGGTATTACCCTTGCTCCGGAGGTAGGAACTCAAAGGTTAAGAGATGTGATAAATAAAAATGTTCTGGAAGAGGACCTGTATTCTTCGATAAAAGCAGCTTTTGAGGGAGGGTGGAGGAAGATAAAACTTTATTTTATGGTCGGTTTACCTACCGAGAACGAAGAAGATGTGGAAGGGATAATAAAGATGGTTAGTAAAGTTGATTACCTGGGAAGAGAAATAATCGGAAGGAAGATAAATATAAATATTAGCATATCTGCTTTTGTGCCCAAACCTCATACTCCTTTTCAATGGGAAGCCCAGGAGGAGAGGGAGATATTGTCTGAAAGAGTAAGATATTTAAAGAATAGATTAAATTGGAGGAACATTTCTTTCAGTTACCCGGATATTAACCATAGCTATCTGGAAGCAGTATTTGCCCGAGGAGATAGAAGGTTAGGAGAAGTATTAGAAAAAGCTCACTATCTGGGATGTAAATTTGATGCCTGGAGAGAACAGTTTAATTTTGAAGCCTGGCAGCAAGCTTTTAATGATTGCGGACTTAATATGGAATTCTATGCTAATAGAGCGAGAGAGGAAGATGAGATTTTGCCCTGGGACCATATCTCCTGTGGAGTTAAAAAGGAATACCTGCTTGAGGAGAAGGAAAAGGCTTTAAGAGGAGAAACAACTCCCGATTGCCGCTTCGAGGATTGTACAGGATGTGGAGTGTGTTAATCAGTCGTTAGTGAATAGTGAATAGTCGTTAGTATGGAATTAGCGTATAGCGGGTAGCGTTTAGCGTATAGCGTATAGGTGTGGGGGAATAATTGCGGGAAAAAATAGTCGGC